>Ga0315902_10004181_pt1 | contig 21073 bp, 12 predicted proteins | sample LakEriMetagenome_9_FD_203523 | JGI IMG/M metagenome (GOLD analysis project Ga0315902, IMG submission 203523) | Freshwater fungal communities from buoy surface, Lake Erie, Ohio, United States - Buoy 12 MA117 | ecosystem: Environmental > Aquatic > Freshwater > Lake > Lake biofilm | place: USA... | reverse complement strand
CAATGCCCATGACGGCGGGAACACCAAAGGCCTTGGCCACGGCGCCATCGGAATCAGCCAGCAGGGTGAAGGGCAGCTTGTATTTCGCGGCGAAGGCTTTCTGGCCTTCGACCGTATCTCCGCTCACCCCGATGACCTGCACGCCTTCCTTGGTGAAATCGGGAAAAGCATCGCGCAGCGAGCAGGCTTGCGCGGTGCAACCCGGAGTATCGGCTTTCGGGTAAAAATAAACGAGCGTCGGGCCTTTGGCATAGACCGCGGCCAGATCGACCTGCGCACCGTTCTGGTCAGTCGCGACGATGCGCGGCGCTTCGTCGCCGACGGACAGCGCTCCGGCGGGGGCAGTCAAGCCGAGGAAGGAAAGCAAGGCAGAGAACATGGAAAGAATTTCGCGCACCCGAAGAAAGTAAGCCCGGCGCGGGACGGGCACAAGCGGCACTTGCCTTGCAAGGCGCGGGCCCGAATCATCGCGCAGACGGAGATGAGAGTTGACCGATGAAAGTTGAGAGATTGAACAGCAAGGCGATGCGCCGCAGCCCGGCATCACCCTTGGGGTGGCGGAGCGGAAACGGGCAAACCTCTGATTTTCAGTCCTTCATTTGTCTCCGGCTGTCTACGCTTCGCTGCGGCTTTCAACCATAGACTCTCAACCTTCTTTCTAGAATCATCGGCGCCTCATGGCTACGGCAAAAGAAGAACGCGCGGGTTGGCGGCGCAAAGTGGCTCTGCTTATCGCTTCCGCCGCCACGCTGGCCGCGCTGGTCGCCCTGCGCGGACCGGACCAGATCGTTGCGGGCGTGGCCGATGCCTCGGGTGCATGGCTGCTTTCCGGCCCGTCGCTTTGGAACGCGCAAAGCATCTTCGGCGCCGTCGCTTCGCCCGTCTATGCCTTGGCCGGGCCGCGCGGTTGGCAAAATCTCCACGTGGGCATCGCGTGGCTCTGCCTTGTCTGTTGGCTGATGCCCCTCGCCTCCTCCGCCTGGCGCGGCATGGCGCCACTCATTCCGGCCCTGCTCGCCGCCGTGCTTTCGGTTACGGACTCCGGTTTGTCCGGGTTCGGTCTCGCCGTGCTCTTGCTCTCCGCGTGGCGATTGCTTTTTTACGATCGTCGGAGCGGTCCTGCGACTTTCCCAGTCGCGGCTTGGCTCGCGGTGTGGCTGGCGCCGGGCGCATTGCCCGTTGTTTTGGCTATCGCTCTCGAAGCGGGCGCACGCTGGACGCGCGCGCGTCTCGCTCTGGCCGGTGCCGCGGCACTCGTCGCCTTGAATGCGACGCCCCGCGGGCTCTCCGTCTGGAGCGATGCGTGGATTTTCCTCGCCTGGTCACCGGGACCCGCACCGAGCGAGGGCGCGGTCATCGCGGTGCTGCTCAGTGTCGCGGTCTTAGCTCTCGCCCTGCGCTGGTCGCTGGCGCACCACTGCATCGGGATAGTGCTGGCGCCCGCACTTTTGTTGCTCTGCGCCGCGCAAGGACAGCCGGCGTATTTGTGGGCTTTTGCTTTGTCCATGATTCCGCTGTGGGCTCCGGCCAAGGAGCAGTTGCGCCGTCTGGGAGTAACGGTTCGTTGGTGGGCGGCGACCGCCTTGCTCGTGACGGCCGCGTTGCTCGCCCTCTGGAGCGGATCGATCCGCATGAATGATTGGTATAACCTCGCCATGGTGCGCGAAACGGCGCAACCCACTTTGACGCGCGATGCGCTTCCCGCCGAGGGTCCGGTTTACATCAATCCGCAGGGACTCGCGCTGGCGCGCTTCTCCGGTCCCTTGCCAAAAATGTTGGCGCAAGGGGAAACGTCGCGTTTGGCGCGTGAACCGAGGCTGTGGCGCGCGCAGGATCGCAGCGCACGCTACCGCGCGGTTTGGTTGCTGGGGGAAAAGTCGGACTACGCCCCGCTGGCGCGGCATCTCGGCGAGTCGCCGGATTGGCGACTGGCCTCCGTCGATGCCACGGGGCTGCTCTTCGTGCGCGGACGCAGCGGCGGGGAATTCGCCACCGAGCCCGCACAGCAAGTGGCGCGCGGTTTGGTCGGGGCGGCCAACCGCTCGCGTTTTCTGGCCGGCGCGGCGCTGGCCTGCCTGGCGGCGCAGTCCCTACCCGAAGCCGGCGAGCTTTCGCGCGCCTCGGTGCGCAAATCCGACCTCGCCTCGGCCAGCGCGGCGGCACGCGCACTGGTCCTCCTCTCGCTCGGCCAAATCGAAGAAGCCCTCGAGCAAAGCGCACGCGCCGTCGCACTGACCCCCGCTTCCTCGCCCGCGTGGCAAGCACGGGCCGAAACGCTTTTGCACGCGGGACGCGCGGACGACGCCTATGCCGCGGCGCAACGCGCGGCGGAGTTGGCCCCCGGCGACGAGGGCGCGCTTTGGCTCGCGGCCCGTGCGGCCAACGCGGCGAACGCCTTCCAAAGTGAAGCGGAAATTTTGGAGCGCCTCATCGCCCTGAGCGAGGGCCGAGGCGCCGATGCGGGGTTCTACGAGCTCTATCTCGGCCAATCCTACGCCAAGCAGGGACTGGCCCGACCGGCGCTGCGCGCGCTGGAAAAAGCCGCGGCCGCGCCGGGCTTGAGCGATGAGCAACGCGCCGAGTTGCGGGAGGAAATCGCGCGCGTGCGCGAATCAGCGGAGCGCTGAATCGAACGGTGGATCGCGCTGTCCCAGCGCGATATAAAGACAGAAAATCGCGATGGGATCGCGATCCACCGGACGAGGAAAATGCGTTGGTCCTCGGAACCCGGAAAAAAGTCGGAGTCGGGCGGGATTCCTTTTGCGCTTAACCCGCGGCGCGCGCGCGGCTACGCTCGCGCCGTGAGCAAAAAATCCGCCCGTCCGAAAAAGAGCATCCTCCGCAAATATTCCTCGCAGGTCCTCGACGGACCGGAGCGCGCGCCGAGCCGCGCCATGCTCTATGCGGTCGGATTCCAGGAGAAAGATTTCGGCAAACCGCAGATCGGCATTGCCTCGACGTGGAGCATGGTCACGCCGTGCAACATGCACATTGACGTCTTGGCCCGCGAGGCGGCCGGGGGAGCCAATGCGGCCGGCGGCAAGGCGGTCATCTTCAACACCATCACCATCTCCGACGGGATCTCCATGGGCACCGAGGGGATGAAATATTCCCTCGTCTCGCGCGAGGTCATCGCCGAATCGATCGAAACGGTCGTGGGCTGCGAGGGCTTCGACGGGTTTGTCGCCATCGGCGGATGCGACAAAAATATGCCCGGCTGCATGCTGGCCATTTCGAGACTCAATCGTCCTGCGGTCTTTGTCTACGGCGGAACAATCCTTCCCGGGTGCCTGAACGGACGGAATCTCGACGTTGTTTCCGTTTTCGAAGCGGTCGGGCAGCATGCGGCAAAAAAAATCGACAACAAGGAGCTGCAGAAAATCGAATCCTGCGCCATTCCCGGGGCCGGATCCTGCGGGGGCATGTATACGGCCAACACCATGGCGTCGGCGATCGAAGCCATGGGCATGAGTTTGCCCAATAGTTCGGCCCAGGCCGCGGTGTCCGCGCACAAAAAGACCGACGCACGCGACGCGGGCGCTGCCGTGGTCAATCTGCTGAAGCGCGGCATCTTGCCCTCGGACATCATCACACGCGAATCCTTCGAGAACGCCATCACCGTTATCATCGCGCTGGGCGGATCGACCAATGCCGTGCTGCACATGCTGGCCATGGCCCACGCGGCCAACGTGAAGCTGGATATCAACGATTTCACCAAAATCGGACGCCGCGTGCCGGTGCTGGCCGATCTGAAACCGAGCGGCAAATACCTCATGTCCGAACTCGTGGCCATCGGAGGCATTGTGCCGATGATGAAGGAACTGCTTTCCGCCGGATTGCTCCACGGCGACTGCATGACGGTGACCGGCAAAACGCTGAAACAAAACCTCGCGCCGTTCAAATCCTATCCCAAAGGCCAGCAAATCATCCGCCCGCTGAAGGATCCGGTCAAAAAAGACAGCCACCTTGTCATTCTCCACGGCAACCTCGCGCCGGGCGGAGCCGTGGCGAAAATCACCGGCAAAGAAGGCGAAAAATTCCGCGGGAAAGCCCGCGTCTTCGATTCCGAGGAGGCCGCACTTGCTTCGATTCTCAAGGGCGGGGTCAAAAAGGGCGACGTGATTGTCATCCGCTACGAGGGACCGCGCGGCGGCCCCGGCATGCGCGAAATGCTCGGACCCACCTCGGCCGTGATGGGCAAGGGCCTCGGCAAAGAAGTCGCGTTGATCACCGACGGACGTTTCTCCGGCGGCACGCACGGATTCGTCGTCGGGCACATCACGCCCGAAGCCTTCGACGGCGGTCCGCTCGCCTTGATCAAAAACGGCGACGCCATTGAGATCGATGCGGTGAAGCACCACCTGACCATCGAGGTGCCCGCGGCGGAATTGAAACGCCGCAAAGCAAAGTGGAAAAAGCCGGCCCCGCGTTATCGCCGCGGCGTGCTGGCCAAGTTCGGCGCCTTGGCGACAAGCGCCTCGACCGGTGCGGTGACCGACGCTGGGCTCTGATGCTCCGCGCAGTTATCTTTGATTGGGACGGCGTGGTCGTCGATTCCTCGGCGCATCACGAACGCAGCTGGGAAATTCTCGCAACCAAACGCGGACTTCCCCTGCCCGCGGACCATTTCAAACGCGGCTTCGGGAAGAAGAACAACTTGATCATTCCAGATCTCGGCTGGGCCGCGGATCCGGCGGAGGTCGATGCGCTCGCGCGCGAAAAGGAAGAGATTTACCGCTCGTTGGTCCGCGAGAAGGGTATCGAACCGCTTCCCGGCGTGCGTGAATTGCTCTCGGCACTGCAGGCCGCCGACGTTCCCTGCGCCATCGGCTCGTCAACCGAACGCGCCAACCTCGACTGCCTTCTGGATCTCATGGATCTCCGCAAATTTTTCCGTGTCATCGTCTCCGGCGAAGAAGTCGTGCACGGCAAACCCGACCCCTCCATTTTCCTCCTCGCCGCGGAACGCCTCGGGGCCGCACCCGCGGACTGCGTGGTCATCGAGGACGCGCTGGTCGGGGTCGAAGCGGCCAAGCGGGCCGGCATGCCGGTGCTCGCCGTGGCCACGACCAATCCCCTTGAAGCTCTCGGCTCCGCGGACGCCGCCGTCGGATCGATGGCCGAAGTCACCCCCGATTGCCTCGCCGCACTCGCCGGGGCCTGAAAAAAAGTTGTCCGGATCGCTTGCGCGCAAGCCGGATCAGTGAAACATTTCCGAAATATGACCAAGCCGACGAAGGTTTCGCACCGTCTGGAACTGAATTTGCCTTACCACGGACCCGCGCTGCGAACCATCGCGTGCCTCATCGAAGAAAATCTCGCCTGTCACCCCTCGCCCAACGCCAAGCTCGAAGGGCTCGAGGGAGAATGGGGACCGGATATCGCCGAATCTTGGACCGCGCTGCACGATTTGAAGGAGCAGCTCGAGGCCGCCGCCGATCGAGTTGATGCCGCGCTGGAAAGCGCGGATTGCTGAGGCGAAGCGGTGGATCGCGGTGTCCCTGCCGCGATTTGATGGTTGAGGCATCGCGCCGGGACGGCGCGATCCACCTTTCCATCGCCGGACCCTAACTGTTCCCGAAGCTGATCCCGACGGACCGTGCCGAGAATCGTCCCGCCCATCGGAATGATGTTGTCCACCCCGTTCGGATCCAACTTGCGGTAGCGCACTGGCGAAAGCAGTCCCTCGTAACCGTCGGAAAACCCGTAAGTCTCCCAGCCCTGCTCGTGGGCCGCGCGCACCACGCCGCGGATCACCGCGTTAAGTCCCGGGCAGTCCCCGCCGCTGGTCGACACGCCGATTTTTTTTGCGCTTCATTGGTGATGCTGCGGGGCAGCTTTGATGCCAAGGCGCGGTTGCGGTATCGACGCGCCGAGCGTTGTCGTTCAACTTTCCCGCATGTCCGGCGAAGTCCTCAAACAGGTCGCCCTGCCCGTTGCGCTCTTTGCCGTGCTTTTCGGCATGGGGCTCAGCCTTGTGCCGGGGGATTTCCGCCGCGTTTTACGCCACCCGAAAGCGAAGCTCGTCGGGCTTACCTGCCAGCTGGTCATGCTGCCGGCCGTCGCCTTCGCCCTGGCGCTGCTTTTCCGCCTTCCCGGTGAGCTGGCCGTCGGACTGATGGTCCTCGCCGCCTGCCCCGGCGGAGCCACGTCGAATGTCATCACACATCTGGCCAAGGGCGACACGGCGCTGTCGGTCACCCTCACCGCGATCTCGAGCATGGTTTGCGTGTTCACCATCCCGTGGATCGTCGGATGGTCGATGAATTGGTTCATGGGGAGCGGTGCGGCATTGGCGTTGCCGTTCTGGAAAACGCTCGGACAACTCACGCTCGTCACCATCGTGCCGATCCTGTGCGGCATGGCGGTGCGGCGCGCGCGACCGGCATTGGCGCAACGAATGGAACGTCCGGCTGCCATTTTCTCGCTCGTCTTTCTCGCGCTGATCATCGCCGCGGCCGTGGCGCGGGAAGACAACCTCGCGCACCAATTCGCCGTGGCCGGGCCGGCTGCCATAACACTTAATCTGCTCACCATGACCCTCGCCTTCGCCGCCGGATGGGTGGCCGGATTGTCGCAGGCGCAAAGGATCACTGTTTCCATCGAGGCCGGGATCCAGAATGGCACACTCGCCCTCGGCATCACCCTGGGCCTGCTCGACAGCCCGCACATCGCCATGCCCTCGGTGGTCTACTGTCTCTTCATGTTCCTCACCGGGGGCCTGGCCATCGCTTGGTTCGGCCGGCGCAAAACAGCCTGATAGAGCCCAATTTTGGCCGTTTTTTCCGGCTTTCCTTCAGGAAAAACTTTTCCGCCTAACTTGTTTAGCCAGCGGATCTTGTTATATTTTATGCTGGGGCGGTCTTTTGTTTAGCTGCCGCGTAAAAGAGAAGCACCCGTGCACCCAACCTCCCGACAGTTGGCGGCCGCATTCCTTTGCGGCGCGCTTGCTTGGCTGAGCCTGGCCGCTCCGGCCCAGGCCCGCGTCGGACTGACTTACCAGAGGGCCCTCGGCAATCCCGACGGGGCGGTGACTGATGCAGCCAGCCGAGCGAAGTATCTCATCCAGCGCGCGCAGTATCACCTCTCCTACAACGACAACACCCACCAGGCGAACTGGGTAAGCTGGAGTTACTCGAGCGCCGACGACGGATCGCAACCGCGCACTGATGCGTGGGCCGTTGAGGAGCTTTTGCCCTCCGGTTATCTGCGCATCGGCACTTCGACGTTCGGCACGAGCTTCGGCATCAGCTGGGACCGCGGGCACATGACACCCTCGGCCGACCGCACGCTGAACTTCACCGACAACGCCGTCACCTTCCGGATGAGCAACATCATCCCGCAGGCCGACGCGAACAACCAGGGACTGTGGGCCCAGTTCGAAACCTACTGCCGCGGCCTAGCCACCGGCGGAAACGAAGTCCTCATCATCTCCGGGCCATCCGAATTCACCGGCAACCGCATCCCCAACAGCATGTCCGTGCCCGGATCGGTCTGGAAAATCGCCGTCGTCGTCCCGAACGCCACGAGCACCACTCCAGCCAACCAGCGTATCACCACGTCATCGCGCGTCATCGCCATCCTGACGCCCAACGTGAGCAGCGGTCTCGGCACCTGGCAGAGTTACATCACTTCGGTCGAGCAGATTGAGGAAGTGACCGGTTTCAATTTCTTCACCGATGTCGATCCGTCCACGGCGATTTATTTGAAAAATGTCGTCGACACCGGCACCGCGCCGAACAACCCGACAGTCATCACCACATTCAATCCGACACTCGGCGCGACCGGCTCATCGGTTGTCATCTCCGGCTTCAATTTCAACGCGTCCTCGACCGTGCAATTCAACGGCGTGGAAGCCGCTGTCACATTCAACAACCAGAATCAACTCACCGCCACCGTGCCCGCCGGCGCGACGACCGGTTTGATCACCGTAACCGGCCCGGGCGGCAGCGACACAAGTTACGAGCCGTTCACCGTCACCACCGGACCGGCCACCCCGACAATCACCGCTTCGCCGACCAGCCTCTCGGGATTAACCGCAACCGAAAGCTCCGCCGGCGCCGCGCAGAATTATGCGGTCAACGGAAGCAACCTTACCTCCACAGTAACCGTCACCGCCCCGACCAATTTCGAAGTGAGCACCGACGGCGCAAACTTCTTCCCCAGCCTCAATCTCACGCCCGCTATCGACGGTTCGCTCGGCACCCAGGTCAGCGCGCGTATCAAATCAACCGCTCCGGTCGGCGCCGTCTCGGGAACCATCACCCACGCAAGCACCGGCGCGACCACGCGTAATGTCAGCGTTGCCGGGACAGTCACCTCGAGCGCTCCGCACATCATCGTCTCGACCGCCAGCCTGACCGGTTTCGCCGCTTTGCAGGGCAGCGCGGGCGGCAGCAAGAACTACACGGTGTCCGGCGCAAACCTTACCGGAAGCATCACCATCACCGCACCGACCGGATACGAAGTAAGCCTCGACAACAGCACTTATGCCGGCACGCGGATCCTAACGCCGGTTGGTGGCACCATTGCCAGCACCACGGTTTACGCACGCTTGAGCGCCACCGCGCCAGTTGGCTCGAACACCGGCTCAATCAGCCACACGGGCGGAAGCGCCACCACGCAAAGCGTTGAAGCGTCAGGCACAGTGTCAACGTCCAGTGGCGTGCCGACAAAATTAGCCTCGTGGGAGGTTTCTTCACTGACCGCTTATGGACCGTCGCCTTTTGCGGCCACGACAGCCGATGCACTGGTCGCTGTCGGTGGCTTAACCCGCGGCGGCGGGGTCACCACCTCCGGGACTGCTGCGTCCGGCGCGTGGGGTGGCACCGGTTTTGACGGCACCGCAACCCTCGCCGATGCCATAGCTCGGGATGACCATCTTTCGTTCAGCGTCAGCCCAACGGCTCCGTTATCATTCACTCAAATTCCCGCACATAACCTTCGAAGGTCTTCTACCGGGCCTTCAACCGCACAATGGCAATACCGCGTAGGCAGCGGTTCATTTGTAAACCTCGGCTCAGCAATTACGTTGGCGGGCACTACGAGTTCCGGAAATCTGCAGCCTGCGATCGATCTCAGCAGCGTATCTGACCTGCAAGTAGTGCCAGCGGGAACAACGGCGACCTTCCGATTGGTTTTGTACGGCGCGAGCTCGAGCGGAGGCACTTTCTACATCAATAACCTCAGTGGTGATGATTTCGCTGTGAACGGAACTTTTGCCTCCGCAGGCCCCGCAGTTCCTACAATCACCGTCTCCGGTCCCGCCACGGCCACCGCGCTGGAACCTTTCTCCTACCAAATCCAAGCCAACAACAGCCCGACTTCCTACGGTGCGAGCGGATTGCCCGAGGGACTCTCGGTCAACACCACGACCGGCGTGATCAGCGGCACACCGACCACGCCCGGCTCCTACAGCGTGGGGCTCACCGCCTCGAATGCGGGCGGCGACGGCACGGCCACGCTGACCATCAACGTGCAGGCCAACCCGAACGCGCCGGTTATCACGAGCAACCTGATCGCCACCGGACAAATCGAAACCCCGTTCAGCTACCAGATCGTCGCTTCGAATTCTCCGGCCTCTTACACCGCTTCTGGTCTCCCTGCCGGATTGTCGATCAACACCTCGACAGGCTTGATCAGCGGAACGCCAGCGGTCGGGGGCACGATCAACGCCACCATCACGGCCGTCAACAGCTTCGGCAGCGATTCACAAACACTGCAGATCAGCATTCGTGTTCCCACCCTGACGCTGACGCCCGCGACATTGAGCGCCTTCACCGCGAACGCCGGTTTCACCAGCGCAACGCAGAGCTACACGCTGACGGGTTCGGAATTGACCGAGGGCATCACCGTGCGCGCGCCGCAATATTTCGAGATCAGCACGGATGGCGTCAGTTTCACCGGAGAAACCACACTCAGTCCGGCGGTCAATGGCACCCTCTCGCATGTAATCGTTGTGCGCGTGGCCAACACCGCGCCCCCCGGCCTGACCACCGGCTCGATCAGTCACACGGGCAGCGGAGCCACGCCGCAATACCTCGAGATCAACGCGACTGTTTCCACCTCCGAACCCACCTTGAGTCTGTCCGCCAACAGCTTGGCCGCGTTCTCCACCGCGGAGGGAACCGCCTCGACCATCCAAACCTACGAAGTGTCGGGAGCCAGCTTGACCGGAATAATTACCATCACTCCGCCCGCCGGATTCGAGATCGGAGCAAGCGAAGGCAACTTCGGCGATGCTATCCAACTCACTCCCGTCAACGGCGCGCTCACGGCGGCCGCGATCTACGTGCGGCTTCGCGCCGATGCCGCAGTTGGAAGTTACGGTGGAAACATCACACACGCCGGCGGTGGCGCTGTGACGAAAAACGTCGCCGTCAGCGGAACCGTGACCACACCCGTCGGTCCCAACATCACCTCGACATCGGGAGGCTCGGCCTACGTCAGCACGAGCTACAGCTACACCATTCCGACTGACGGCCTGCAAACGGTCACGTCCTACGGTGCCACCGGGCTGCCCACCGGTCTCACGGTCAGCAGTGCGACGGGCGTGATCAGCGGCACACCGACCGTTGCCGGGACCTACAATGTGACGCTCAGGGCCACCGGAGCTCAAGGCACGTCGAACAAGGCCTACACTCTCCGTGTCATCACAACCTCCGAACAGCCAAGCACACCGACTGTGGTGATCAACAAATACCACAATGCAACAACGGACCGCGTCGAATTGCTGGTCACCGGCGACAATCTCAATGGTCCGCCTGTCGACCTGCGCGGCATGGTCATCAAAGATTTCAACAGCAACATGGCGACGGACGGCGGCGGCAAATACGTATTCGCCGACCATCCGCTCTGGGCCAACGTCAAAGCCGGAACCCTTGTCGTTCTCGCTGCGGGCACCACGCTGGGTGAAGACTTCGATCCGTCGGACTACGTGCTTGCGGTCAACCTGGCCAACTCCACCTACTTCACGCAGGAAAGCGGCGGATTCGACATCGGCAACATCGACATGGTCATGATCAAGCCGGACGGCATGCAACCGGACGGTGTCGCTGGCGGCATGCACGCTTTGGCGGCAGGCAACAATACGGGTGCGCAATACAACACCTTCAGCGGACGCAAGACCCGGGCGCGCCGCGATCTCTCCGTCAACCGCGGCTACTACTGCGTCATCATCAACAGCAGCGCGCAGCTCGCGGATTTCTACGCGCTGGAAGGAGCCGAGCTGTCCACCTCCGAGGTTTTCGGGACCGGCAACAACTCGAACAACACCACTTACATCAATTCACTGCGCAACCAGGACCAAGACGGTCCGAACATCACCGTGCTCGGGGTCAACCCGATCGAAATTGCGCAGGGCGCCGCCTACACGGACGCCGGAGCCACCGCGTTCGATGTCGGTGACAACGCGAGCAAGACCGTGACAACGAGCGGAACGGTCAACACGTCGCTACCCGGAACTTACCCCCTCACCTACACCGCAACGGACAGCAAAGGAAACATCGGCACGGCAACGCGGACGGTGACCGTGCTCGCTCCGGCCAGCACCCCGCCCACCGTCGCTTCCACCGCGGCCAGCGCGGTCACCGCAACGACTGCGACGCTGAGCGGAAACGTGACTGCAGCGGGAACCGCGGCCGTCACGGCGCGCGGATTCCTTTACAGCACGATCAATACCTCGTTGACGGTCGGAAGCCCCGGTGTAGTCGATGCGCCCGCTGGTTCCGGCACCGGCGCTTTCAGCGCGGAGGTCTCCGGGCTGTCAGGAGGGACTCTTTACTACTTCCGCAGCTATGCCACGAGCAGCGCGGGCACATCCTACGGCGACATTCTGTCGTTCACCACGCTCAAGCCCGAGCCAATGCAACACGCCACTGATTTCGCTGCGGGCACGATTACCACGGCAAATATCCCGGTCGCATGGACGCCGGTCGAAGCGGATGGCTACCTGTTGATGGTCAGCTCGGGCGTGCAAAACACGCCATCGGACGGCGTTCCGGTCGCCGACGACACCGATGTCAGCGACGGCACGGCCACAATCAATTTGTCCGGTGCCACAGGGTCCTATTCGTCCTTCACCGGCTTCGCCGCGGGCGAGACCTACACCTTCCGGTTCTATCCCTACAACAACAGCGGATCTTCCATCGACTACCGCACGACCGATGCACCGTCCTTCACCGCCGGACTGCTCACCACGCCCGAGTTATCTGTCTCCGGAAATCCCGGGCCGCTGACCACAACCTACGGCACAGCTTCGTCGTCCACCACGTTCACCGTCTCTGGAGTCTATCTCACGAGCACGGTCAGCGTAAGTGTGCCGACTGGATTCGAAGTCTCCGCCGACAATTCGGCCTACGAGTCGTCAGTCACCCTCACACCAACGTCGGGCACACTCCCCTCCACCACGCTGTATCTGCGCCTTGCCACCACGGCTGGCGCGGGCGGCAGTTACAATGGCCAAACCATCACGGTGAGCGGCGGCGGCACCTCCAGCGTGACAACGGCAACAGCGGCGAGCGGAAATGCTGTCTCGGCCAAAGCAATCACCGTCACCGGCTTGAGTGCGTCGGACAAAGCCTACGATGGCACCACCAGTGTCGCGATTGTCGGCACTCCCGCCTATGAAGGGCTGGTCAACAACGAAAGCTTCCCCGTGAGCGACAATGTCACTTGGGCCTTCGCGGATAAGGATGTCGGTGTCGGTAAAACTCTCTTGCGAACCGGGAACTTCACCGCACCGAGCGCGAATTACACCATCGCCACCCAACCTTCTCTCACCGCCTCAGTCACGGCCAAGCAGCTGACCGTGACCGGGGCCAGCGTCGCCACCAAGACCTACGACGGCACCGCGACCGCCAACATCACCGGTGCCACGCTGGTCGGTGTGGTCGAGGGTGACATTGTCAGCGTATCCGGCGGCGGCACCTTCAATGATGCCAACGCTGGCGAAAACAAACCGGTCACCGCAAATCTATCGCTAAGCGGCGCCGGTGGCGGCAACTACACACTGAGTCAGCCGAGTCTGACCGGCACAATCACCAAAGCCGACCAGACGATCACCTTCGCCGAGCTGCCCGGCAAAAATCTCGGCGATGCGCCGTTTGCCCTGACTGGCACCGCGAACTCGGGCTTGGCTGTCTCTTACACCACGTCAAACCCGAGCGTCGCTTCGGTCAGCGGCTCGACAGTGACCATTCTGTCGGTGGGCACGACCACCATCACTGCCGCACAAAGCGGTAACGGCAACTACAACGCCGCCACACCCGTGGCGCGCACGCTCACCGTGACCGACGCACCAAGTTTGATCGCCGGTTGGGATTTCCAGACGACGACAAACGGCGGCACGGCCGCGGCGACAAACAACGCCCCGTTGCTTTACCAGGCCAACTTCGGCTCCGGATCACTGCATTTGAACGGAACCCACGGTTCGAGCACTTGGATCGCCTCGACTAATTCGACTACCACCGAAGTCACAGGCTTTTCCGGAACAACAACGAATGTCGCCCCTGGCTTCTCCACCAACACTACGTCCCCTGCTGCGCTCGCACTGCAGGGCGGCGCTTCCATCGCGGCCAACGGCAAATCCATCGTCTTCAAGGTCGACATGACCGGCCGCAAAGACCTCGCTGTCAGCTATGCGACCCGCGGAACGGCGAGCGGCTTCACCACACACACTTGGTCGGTCAGCACCAACGCCGGCGATTGGACCGAGGTGAGCATCCAAACCGGACGAACCAACGGCACCTTCACCGCGATCACCCTGCCCGTCATCACCAATGCCAACGGCGCCTCCAATGTCTTCCTGCGTATGACCGTGACCGGAGCAACGTCCAGCAGCGGCAACAACCGACTCGACAACATCCAACTGGTGGCTTCTCAAGCGCCCCCCACCGTCCCGGAAATCAGTGCCAGCGGAACTCCTGGCAATCTGTCGGCAACGTATGGCACCGCATCGTCGCCTACCAGCTTCTCTGTCTCCGGCGTCAACATGACAACAGGCATCACAGTCACGGCGCCCAACGGTTTCGAAGTCTCCGGCGACGAAAACGACGGCTACGGCGACAGCATCGTCGTCGGCGGATCGGGAACGATCGGCGCCACGACGATCTACGTGCGCCTCAAGGCGGGCGGCGCGGCGGGCAGTTACGGAGGCAACGTCGTCCTCACCTCGAGCGGAGCCGGCACAGTGAACGTGGCCATACCATCCAGCACAGTCACCGCGGCAAACCTCCCCGCTTTGGAATGGAACGGGGGCGACATCATCAATTCCAACGGCGTGACCGGGTTCGGCCTCAGCTACACCGGCGTCAGCTCGAACGGGATCGTTGTGGTTTACGACTCGACCAACAAACCAACGGGGGCCGGCTTCTACCGCATAGTCGCCACTTCGACCGACGCCAATTTCACCGGCAGCGCAACCAACGAATTTTTCATCTCTGGCGTGGTCGCAGTGGACGATGCACTCAGCAAGCCGGACGGAACAAACAGCTTCAAGATCCCGGTGGGCGATCTACTGGGCAACGATCGCTTCATCGATAACAACGGCGCGGTGTTGACCGATGGCTTGACGGTGACCGCCGCGGCGACAGCCACAGGGACGCAGCCTGCGCTGCTCGGCACGCCGACATCGTTCGTTCGCTTCTATCCTCAAAGCACAAATACGGAATCCTTCACCTACACCGCAGCCTACGGCACGAACTCCGCGATCGCCGCAGTCACCCTCACCCAAGTTGCCGCCGCTCCGCTCACACTCGCCATCCAATCCATCGGCCAGCCGGTCCATGATGGAAACGAAACGACGGTGACCCACTGGTTCATCAGCCGTCCGAACCGCAATCTGCAGATCGAATACACACACGACCTCGGACAGAATTGGAAAGGTTACGCGCAAGGTGGCTTCAGCAATGCCATCAGCACCGGCAGCGGCACCTTCAGCATCACGGTGCGTGAATCCGGCGATAAGACCAGCGAGTGGCAGAACATGTTCTTCCGCGTAACGGAGGCGCCCGCGCCCTGATCCCATGAAGCGCAAGCGGCCAAGACGTCTCATCGCCTGTTGCGCATGGTTTGTATTTTGCGCGGTGACTACCTCCGAGGCGCAGATCACGATCGAGCGCACGATCGAGGTTGGCGTCAACATTCCCGACGGAGGCGAATACGTGAGCACGTTTGTCTGGACCAACAGCGGCTTGACCAACATCACCGGCGCCGCGGTCCGGGTGCAGCTTTCCTCGCCCAGCGCGTCCAATCCGATGTGGCTGGGCGACATGTATGCGCTGCTCGTGCACGGAATCGGAGACACCAACGCGCGCACCGCACTGCTCTTCGACTACGCGGCGACCAACAACAATCTCAGCGCCAGTTGGCTGGACCAAACTTTCGCCGTGGCCCATCCGCTGGATGGGGCGTGGATCGCCAACAATCAGTGGAGCCTGCTGGTTGGCGACGGTGAATACGGCGGTCTGGCGCGACTCGACCGTTGGATCCTCTCGGTCACCGGCGACACCAGCGCGGACGCGACGATTGATCCGGGCGCCGGCGGAACCATATCCGGTTCCGGTGACGTTGCCGGTTCGATTCTCGTTCAGGAGTCGGCGACCAATTCCAGCGCGGTGAAAATCAATGTCGCCACACTGCAAACCATGACCCTGGCCGGCGGCCTGACCGGTGGCGGCGAGGTGCGCAAAGAGGGCGAGGGAAAATTGGTGCTGGCCGGCGACTCGGACGGCTTCAGCGGCTTGCTCAAACATGCGGTTGGAGAAATTGAAATCACCAGCAGCACGGCCCTCGGCAGCAATGGCGGTCTGGCTATTGTCGGAACCAACGCCAGGGTAATCCTCGGCAACGCCGCGCCGCTCTTCAACGCCCTGACTTTGGACCCTGGCGTGCAGGCCAAGCTCGACGGCTCGGGTTCATGGAGCGGCACGGTCAGCGGTGCGGGCGGACTGCTCAAGCAAGGCGGAGGCACGGTGTTTCTCGCTGGCAGCAACGATTACAGCGGCGGGACGACATTGAGCGGCGGCATCCTTTGGCTGCAAAGCACCACCGCGGCGGGCACCGGAGCCATCACGCAATCGAACGGCTCCACCCTCGTCATCGACACGACGGGCATCATCTCCAACGTGATGAGCATCTACAATGTGAGCACACTGCAAACCGTGACGCTGACGGGCAACAAAACGCTCAACAACTCGACATTCACGGTGGCTACCGACACGACCACGACGGAAGCCGGCGATCTGGACGGCGAAGGCGGAGTGACCAAGGAAGGCGCAGGCACCTTGATCCTCACGGGGAGCAACTCCTACACGGGGGCGGTCGCGGTGAATGCCGGAATCCTCAATCTCAACAGCTCGACCGGCGGAGCAGCTGCTTCAACCTCTTCCGTTTCGGTCGCCGATGGAGCCAAGCTTCTCGTTTCGCAAAGCAACCAAGTCAACGACAGCGCCGGCGTAACGCTCTCCGGCGGGACCATCGCGCGCGCCTCGGGCGTGAGCGAGGTCTTCGGCAGCCTGAATCTGACGGTCAGCTCATTCCTCGACTTCAGCGGAGGCACGGGCGGGACCATCGAGTTCAGCAGCCTCGAATACACGCCGGGCGCCCTGCTCTCGCTGCAATTGCTCAACTTCAGCCAAGGAAACGCGCTGATCATCAGAAACACCTCCAACTGGGACGATCAAATCAACAGCGGCTTCACCTTCTCCGGCACAGGCGGATTCGGTGGTTCCAGCTTCAGCGACGGCACGTTCACCATCACCGCGATTCCCGAGCCCGCCTCTGCGATCGCGGCGCTGGGGTTGCTCTTTATGATGCTCTACTCGCCCGCAGCGCCACCAGCCGCGGGGGATGGCAAACTTCATCCAGGGAAGCCTACCAAGCGGATTGATCCGGGGTCAGTTGCCTGAATCGCCCTGCAGCATAATGGCGAAGTGCTTGTCGGGGTTGCGGCCTATTTCGAGGGGCCTCTCGTAGAGGCGCTTGGTCAGTGAGATGAGGGCTTGCAGGGTTCAACCGAAAGTTGAGCGCTAATTTCCGAGGCACCTGCGTCGAGCAAGACGACCTCATGCTCCTTTTAGCGGATGTCTATGACCGCCCGACAGCCTCCGTCTCGTTGAAAATCCGCGCCAAGATTTCCACCCCGTCCGCCAACGAAGGCGAGGGCCGCACGAAGTAGCGGTCCGCATCCACCGCAACCACCGGACATCCGGCGTCGACCGACCGGGCTTCGCGGGCAGCACGCCCTTCGTCGAAACCGCAGGGCGCAGCAATGACAAGTTCCGGCTTGGCGGCGCGCACCGCTTCCCATGTTGTGGGAAAGGAGCGTTCCCCCGCGCGGCCCATGACCTCGTCGCCGCCTGCCGCTGCCACCATTTCCGGAATCCAATGGCCACAGGCGAAAGGCGGGTCGATCCATTCCGCGACAAAGACGCGCGGGTGGCGCTTCCCCTGCACGGCTCGGCGCACGGCTTCGATGCGCTCCAGCATTTTTTTTGCGATCGCATTGGCCCGATCGCCCACGCCGAGCTCACGCCCCAGGTAACGCACCGACTCGGCCACTTCGGAGAGTGTGCGGGGACCGAGTGAAACCACTTTCGCACCGACATCGGCGATATCCGCTCCCGACACGGCACAAACTTTGCATAAATCCTGCGTGATAATGACGTCCGGCTGCAAAGAAGCCAAAAGATCGCCATCCACCGCGTAGAGCGCTTCGCCCTTTTCCATCGCCGTGCGCACGGCCGCGTCAATCTGCCGTCCGCTCAACGCCGCGGAATCGATCTTGCTCGCGGAAACAACCGGAACGCTCCGCACCGCCTCGGGCCATTGGCATTCGTGGGAGCGTCCAACCAGCAAATCGGCCAGACCCAGATCGGCGACGATTTCGGTCGCACTGGGCAGCAGGGAAACAATTCGCATCCCGCCAAGCATAACGGGACTCTTAGGCCTGAGAAATAGCTGGATTTTCCAACCAGTCAGACTAGTTTGATCGGCATGATCAAGGAAATCGGAGCCTTCGAGGCCAAAACGCACCTCTCGCGATTGCTCGATGAGGTGGCCGGCGGGGAGACCATTTACATCACCAAGCACGGCAAGCGGGTCGCGGAACTCCGTCCGCCTACGTCGAAGAAGCACACCAAGGCCAAATTCGGCTGCGCCAAGAGCCCGGACTTTTACATGGCCCCCGACTTCGACGAACCGCTCGAGGAATTCAAGGAATACATGTGAAGTATCTGGTCGACACCAATGCGTGGATCGGGTTCCTCGAGGGCCAACGCGGCTTCGGGCGTCGCGCCAAGGACATCTTGCAGCACGAGTCCTGGGAGTGCCGCGTCAGTCTCGCCTCGGTCTGGGAAGCAGCCATCAAGGTCGGCCTGGGCAAACTCAAGCTCGGCTACTCTCTCGCCAACGACCTTCCCCGTCTTTTCGAGGAAAACGGTTTCGAGGTGATCACACCCGAATGGCGCGCGGTCACGGCGGTGCAACAGCTTGAGCCGGTTCATGGCGATCCGTTCGACCGCATCCAAGTGGTTCAGGCCCGCCAGCGCGGACTCGACATCATCAGTCGCGATCCCGTGTTCGATCGCTATGGCCTGCGGCGGGTGTGGTGATCGCGTCACGGTTTTCCATCCAGCGCGCAATCCAGATACAGGCCTCGTAGAGCAGCACCATGGGTGCGCCCATCAGGACCAAGGTGAAGACATCCGGCGTGGGAGTGATGACCGCGGCGAGCAGGAAGATGACCACAATCGCGTAGGGCCGCGTCGCTTTCATCTGCAGGTGGTCGAGCAGTCCGACTTTGACCAGGGCCAACACAACGACCGGCAGTTCGAAGGCCAGACCGAAGGCCAGGACAAACTGCGTGGTGAAAGCGTAGTATTCGCCGACCGTCCACGTCGGGCGCCACTGCATCATTTGCGCGTCGCGGAAGAAAAAATCCAGCGCGGCGGGGAGCACGGCGTAAAAGGCAAAGGCCGCCCCGGCGAGGAAGAGACCGAATCCGACGACCGAAGCCACCATCACCACCCGGCGCTCCCTCGTGGTCAGGGCCGGCAGAACAAACTCCGCGAGGAAATAGAGAAGGACGGGGAAGGAGACGACCAATCCACCGTAAAAAGCCAGACGCAGCGAGATGGTCATGGAATCGGCCACTCCGAGCGATTGCAGATTGTCCGCGCGGGTCGGATCCACGGCGAGCAACGGGGCTTGGATAAATGCGGCGAGTTCCCCGCGGAAGAGGAAGGCCGCGCCCATGCAGATGCCGAGCGCGACGGTCATGCGGACAATCATGCGGCGGAGATCCTCGATATGGTCGAGGAACGGCTTCGGTGTGTCGCGCCCGTCGCGAAACTCGAGAAACTTCCGCAGGCTCACGACAACCACCCTCCCACTTCGAGCCTCGCATAAAGTCCGAGCGTGTTTGCGTCCTCGATCACCTGACCCGCAATCATGCGCCGTAGTTCGCCAACCGGGAAAGCTTTGACCTCGAGAATCTGCTCCTCGCCGTCGTGGGCCACCGCGTGGCGGTCCCATAGCACGTCTGTGGCGACAAACTGGTGCGTGTGCTCATCGGTGAAACCCGGCGACGTGAAGAATTTTCCGAGATAAACAAACGCACCGCCCGCCTCGCAACCGGCCTCTTCCCGCAGTTCGCGCCGCGCGGCGGACTCGATGGCATCCGGCGCGGACTCGTTGTCGACCTGCCCCGCGGGAAACTGCCAAAAGTCGCGGCGGGCGGGAACGCGCTCCTCGCGGATAAGGACGAAAGATCCGTCGGGAAGGCGCGGCGCAATGGTCACGCCAACCTTGCGGGTGACCTTGGTCCACTCGCGCCCGTCGGGCCGCGCCGGGGTGCGCACGGTTTCCCGGATCACACGGACATGCGGCGAGTCGAGCAGGACTTGCTCGCCGAGCAATTCCCAACCCGGAGTCGGAGTCATTTGGCGCGGTCGGAGAGGTGCTTGCCCCACCACGCCAACCGGGCAGCCACGCGCTTGGGCGAAGGCGCGCCCTCCGCAGTGCGGGCGGCGAGCGAACGCCGCGCATCCAAACACCGGAGGGCATCCGGGCGGAACAGCTTGCTCGCCGTCTGCAGGTCTTTGATCGTCAGGTCGCGCAGCGTTCCGCCGCGCTTGATGCTCAAAGCCACGAGTTGGCCCACCGCTTCATGCGCCTGACGGAACGGCAGCTTTTTGCGCACGAGGTAGTCGGCCCAGTCCGTGGCCACGAGCAAAGCATCGTCGGCCGCGGCGGCCATGCGCTTTTTATCCCACTGCGCCGCGCCGAACATTTCGGAGAGGATCTCGAGGGAAGACCCGAGCGTGTCGGCCGAATCAAAGACCGGCACTTTGTCTTCCTGCAGGTCGCGGTTGTAGGAAAGCGGCAGCCCTTTGAGCGTGGTGAGCAAAGAAACCAGATTCCCGTAGAGCCGACCGGTTTTGCCGCGGGCCAATTCAGCGATGTCCGGGTTCTTTTTCTGCGGCATGAGGCTCGACCCCGTGGTGTGCTCGTCGGCCAAACGGAGGAATCCGAATTCGCTCGAGGCCCAGAGGACCGTGTCCTCGCAGAGTCGGGATAGATGCATCCCGCAAATCGCGCAGGCGGAGAGAAACTCGCAGGCGAAATCGCGATCGGAGACGGCATCCATGCTGTTCTGTGAGACATTGGAGAATCCGAGTTGCTTGGCAAGGAAACGGCGGTCGAGTGCGATGGTCGATCCGGCCAAGGCGCCGGAACCGAGCGGCAGAATGTCGGCGCGTCGCGCGGCATCGGCCAGGCGCTCCGCATCGCGCTCGAGCATTTCGACATAGGCCAGAAGATGATGCGCCGCCAGGACGGGTTGGGCGCGTTGCAGATGCGTGTAGCCCGGCATGACCGCATCGCCCGCACGGAAGGCAAGGCCGAGCAACGATTTCTGCAGCGAGCGAACCGAGGCCGCGAGGGACTTGGTCTCGTCGCGCATCCACAAACGCAGATCGGTGGCGACTTGGTCGTTGCGCGAACGCGCGGTATGCAACTTCGCACCGGCCGGACCGATCTTTTTGGTCAGGGCCGCCTCGATGTTCATGTGGAC
>Ga0315902_10004180_pt1 | contig 21075 bp, 16 predicted proteins | sample LakEriMetagenome_9_FD_203523 | JGI IMG/M metagenome (GOLD analysis project Ga0315902, IMG submission 203523) | Freshwater fungal communities from buoy surface, Lake Erie, Ohio, United States - Buoy 12 MA117 | ecosystem: Environmental > Aquatic > Freshwater > Lake > Lake biofilm | place: USA... | reverse complement strand
AGTTATCAAAATGTGATTTTCCTTTCGTTATAGAAAGGATGCCGGTCTCGAATCGATTTTCGGATGACGCTACTTTAGCATAAGATGGCGAATGCTGGTGGCGATACAGAGCTATAGCACCTCCCGCAAGCACGAGTACTGTCGATACAAGAGAAACAATCCACACTGAACTTCCTCCTTTCGCAATTCCCATTTGTCTCTGCAGAGCAACCCAGGAAGCATGCTCATAAGGCATTTCGTGCCCTTCCATTTTCTCTTTTAAGTTCCGCTCAAAAGGCGTAAAATTCTTTTTCATTTAGTCGTATGCAAATTCTTCGTAAGCAATTTTCTCATGTTCTTTTTGGCTTTGGCGTAGTTACTTTTTGAAGTACCAACACTAATGCCCAGCGCCTCAGCAATGTCCTGATGCGTGTAGTCTTCATACACATAGAGATTGAAAACCGTACGATAAGCGGGGGTCAATTGCTGCATAGCATCAATGATCTGCTCCGGCGTAATGTCATAAATCTCATCATTCTCACCTGAATCTTCTGTTTCTTCATCGGTTTCACCACCCCAATTCTCAATATCGTTTTGCTCACCGAGCAAAACCAAGTCGTGTTTGAGTCGACGATAACGATCGATCGAAAGATTCACCATTATTCTTCTCATCCAACCCTCGAAAGTACCTACACCGGTGTATTTGTCAAGGTTGTTGAATACCTTTAAAAACCCTTCTTGTAGAACATCCATTGCCTGGTCTGAGTCCCTTGTGTATCGCATGCAAACGGCTTTCATTTTTCCATAAAACATCTTATGGATCGCTTGCTGCGACCGTCTGTCTCCTTTGAGACAGCCATCGATCAATGCCTGCAAGTGCTTGGTTTCTGCCACTAGGGTTATCGGTTAGACGAGAATAGGATAAAAGGGTTGCCCGCTTTTTAGAGAGGGTACTATATTCTAACGGATAAATGTAGCTGATTTCATGTAAACTTTACATTCGGATGTAATTTTGAGCCATGTCTAAGCGCGTGGTCGTGGGTTTTTCGGGTGGGGTCGACTCCAGTGTAGCGGCTCATTTGCTGCTTGATCAAGGGTATGAGGTCATTGGTATTTTCATGCGCAACTGGCACGATGAGTCGGTCATCATAAATAACGAGTGCCCTTGGATAGATGACAGCAACGATGCTATGTTGGCGGCCGAGGCTCTTGGTATTCCTTTTCAAGTGCTCGATATGAGCGCTCAATACAAGGAGCGTATTGTCGATTATATGTTCCGCGAATATCAGGTGGGACGAACCCCCAACCCTGATGTGCTCTGCAACCGAGAGGTGAAGTTTGATCTTTTCCTTCAAGCCGCTCTTTCGCTCAACGCCGATTTCGTTGCCACCGGTCATTATTGCAGAAAAGAGGAAACAATAGACGGAGCAGGTAATGCTGTTTACCGACTTTTAGCGGGTGCTGATCCCGGAAAGGATCAAAGTTATTTTCTCTGTCAGCTCAGACAATCGCAATTGGCCAAAGCACTCTTTCCGATTGGCCATCTGCAAAAGTCGGATGTGCGGGAAATTGCACGTCAAATCGGGCTGCCGAATGCTGAAAAGAAAGATTCACAAGGCCTTTGCTTCATCGGAAAGGTGAAACTCCCTGTTTTTCTGCAGCAGCAGTTGGAGCCGAAGGTTGGCAATATCATTGAAATTCCGGAGAATTTTTCCGATGCGAATAGAGGCGAAGAAATTATGGATGAACTCGTGCGTTTGTCCAACCCACCTGCTTTCCACCCTTCAATGGGTAAAGTAATCGGTCAGCACCAGGGAGCGCACTACTATACCACTGGTCAGCGAAAAGGTCTTGGGGTAGGGGGCAAGGCACTTCCACTCTTTATATTGGAGACGGATGCTGCAAACAATATTGTATATGTTGGACAGGGCGAAAACCATCCGGGACTATTGCGACATGCATTACGGGTAAGCTCGGAGGAAATTCATTGGGTGCGTGAAGACCTGCGCATGCAAGTGGGAGAGGAGAGGAACTACCTTGCACGTATCAGGTATCGACAAGAGTTGGTCTCTTCCAAACTTGTAATGCGCAACGACGGGCTCTTTGTCCAGTTTGATGAGGTGCAGCGCGGTGTTGCCGCGGGTCAGTTTGTGGCGTGGTATGCGGCCGACGAACTTATCGGAAGCGGCGTCATCTCTGCCTAAAGATTAGGAATGCAACTATTCGGATGTTTTTTGAGTCTTTATTCGTGAATAGTGTTTAACCTTGTACGTCCTGAATTGTTTAGGACAAAACCATTAACAACAAATCAAATCCATGAGAAAAATTCTAGCACTTTGCGTGTCGATTTTTTTTGGTCTCAGCCAAATTTCAAATGCTCAGGTTGCGCCAGGTTCAACTTGTGAGAATGCAATGGCACTTGAATGCGGCGTTGTATACTCAGGGAATACCTTGGGTACTCCAAACGATAACCTTACTTCCGGGTCATCATTAGCATGCTCGGGAGTGGGCTCGGGTGGTCAAGCTTGGTATTCTTATACTGCTACAGAATCAGGTTTTGTTACTCTTTCTACCTGTGGCGGAACGATGGATACCTATCTGCACGTCTTCACCGGCTCATGTGGAAACTTGAGTTGCTATATGCAAAATGACGACGCTTGCAATCTGCAAAGCATGGTGTCATTCCAGGTTATCGCCGGTGAGTCATACCTCATTCGTATGGGGGGATTCGGATCCAATTCAGGCCCATACAGCCTGAGTGTTTCTTGCGGCGAAATGGTTGCAGGCTGCATGGATCCTTATGCCTCTAACTTCAATCCATTGGCCAACGTGCCCGATACATGCGCCTATTCAGGATGCACAGACGCTTCGGCATCCAACTATAACCCATATGCAACTATCGACGATGGTTCATGTGTTGCATGGACGTTCGGATGCACTAACCCGGCTGCAACGAACTACAACCAGGCTGCAAACGCTGATGACGGCTCGTGTATTCTTGAAGGTTGCACCGACGCATCTGCTACAAACTACAATCCTGCTGCTACAATTGACAATGGCTCTTGCACCTACTGCAACGGAGCGGGAAGCATTATGGCAAGTCTCTATATATGCACTTTCTCGAATGGTAATCAGGTCGAATTACAAATTGTAGATGATCAGGGTAACGAGGTTTACTATGCTTCAGGCTTAAATAATGGAGCTATCGTATACGCGAGCATTTGCTTGCAACCGGGTGTTTGTTACACAGCAAACATGATGAACAATACCGGTCCTTTTGGCTGGTACAACGGTTACTTCTGGGTGAATGCGGGTGGTAACCAAATCATCAATGCGCATCCTTCAGCTGATGCACAGTTTGCGACAGTTCAGTTCAGCATTGACGGAACCTGCGGTCCTGTGTTCGGTTGCACAGATCCTACAGCAACAAACTACAATGCAGAGGCTAATATGGAAGATGGTTCGTGCGTTTACCCAACGGTTGGATGCACCGATCCTTCAGCTGTTAACTTCGACCCGCTTGCTGATGTCGATAATGGTACTTGTTTCTACATGAACGATTGCTTGGGTAGTGTAACAGAGTTCATTCTAACCCCTGGAATGTTTGCGAATGAGGCGTCTTATATGATTTATGATGAATTAGGTAATACTATCGCTGCCGGTTCCGGAGCAACTACGCAGTACGGTTGTCTGTTGGATGGTTGCTACACCGTTGCCATGTTCGATTCGTTTGGCGATGGTTGGTATGGTGGCGGTTACCTCGATGTTGTAATCAACGGCGAGACTACTAACTCCTTCTCTCTAGCCACCGGCTTTGAGGGTGCTGACTATTTCGGAATCAATGCGGAAGGCTGTGTGCCTGTTATTGCAGGCTGCACTGATCCAACTGCTTTGAACTATAATTCATTGGCCAACGAAGATGACGGCTCTTGTGAGTATCCATTGAACTGCACTGATAATTTGGTAACTATTCAAATTGCAACATCCAACTGGGGTTCTGAAATTGGTTGGAGTTTAGTAGATGCATCAGGCGTTGAAGTTGCATCAGGCTCAGGTTATTCAAGCTGGGGCTGGTATACTGAATATGCTTGCGTTGCAGATGGTTGTTATCAGCTTGTTCTGAATGACAGCTGGGGTGATGGTTGGAATGGCGCTTATTATATGCTGTCAACCAATACATCTTACTACGAAGGCTCTTTGTATTACGGCTCTGCCGGTATCGATATGATTGGAGTTAACTCCGACTGTGGTATGATAGCCGGTTGCACTGATGTGGAAGCAATCAATTTCAATCCACAAGCTACGTTTGATGATGGCTCTTGTATGTATAATTCCGGCGCAGGCATGGGACTAACGAACGGTCTGGAAGTGGAGTTTGCTTTATACCCGAATCCAACTACGGGAGGCATTATTGTGAATGCAACTTCTATCGATCCATTGAAGGTTATCACCTTGAATGTGTATGGTGCCGAAGGACGTTTGGTTCGCTCTGCCACCTACAACACAGGTGCGGAGTCAATGATGATTCAAGAGGATCTCTCGACGGTTCCTGCAGGTTATTACTTCGTAGAGTTGCTCAACGGCGATTCTCGTTTGATAAAGCCATTGGTAAAGCAATAGAATAGAATTTTAAGCAATATAAAAAGGCCGCAATTGCGGCCTTTTTTTTATTCGTGCTGATTACTACAAAGCTAATTTTAGCAGTGCACTAAAGCTGTTCTCTAATCTTATATTGATTTCTTGATGGTGAATTGCGCGTGATCAGTTCACCCACAAAACCGGCTAAGAATAACTGCGTCCCTAGAATCATGGAGGTAAGAGCAATGTAAAAAGTTGCTTGATCTGATACTAATGGAGCTTTCGTATGCCATACATACAGATGCATGAACTTTTGAATAATGAGGTATGCCGTTAACGAAAGACCAACCATAAATGTCGTTGCGCCAATTGTACCGAAGATGTGCATCGGACGCTTCCCGAACTTAGAGATGAACATAATGGTCATCAAATCGAGCGGTCCATTGATGAAGCGTTCCAATCCGAATTTAGTAATACCATATTTCCGGGCTCTGTGTTCAACAACCTTTTCACCAATCTTCTTGAAACCTTCACGATGAGCAATGACCGGAATGTATCGGTGCATTTCACCAAAAATCTCAACACTCTTCACTACTTCGTTGGAGTAGGCTTTCAGGCCACAATTGAAGTCGTGCAGATAAATGCCGCTCATTTTGCGCGTTGCCCAGTTATAAAGCTTAGTGGGTAGGGTCTTCGAAAGCGGATCGTGGCGTTTCTTTTTCCAACCACTTACCAGGTCGAATCCTTCCTCGGTTATCATTCGATACAATTCGGGAATCTCATCAGGGGAGTCTTGCAAGTCTGCATCCATCGTAATTACCACACGACCATTGCAGGCTTCGAAACCTGTATGCAGTGCTGCGCTTTTTCCGTAGTTACGTTGAAATCGGATGCCTTGAACCTCCGGATGAGAGCTCCTTAATGTGCTGATGATTTTCCAGGAGTCATCTTTCGAACCATCATCGATAAACAGGATTTCGTAACTCAAGCCGGCACTATCACACACTCGTTTTATCCAAGCATGTAACTCGGGTAACGATTCTGCTTCATTTAGCAAGGGTATGACGAGTGAAAGATCTTTCATGCGTTTATGAAAGGGTTTTGAGGTTCTTTACGTTTAATGAAGGACGCGCAAATCAAACTGATAATTGCCATGAACAGACCGCCTTTTAACCAACCAAGTAGCTGAGCAATAGGTTTGAATTGTTCGGGTAAATCGCGCATTTCTTTCATGGTTTCTTTTATCGCGTCTTGCGGCGCTCCCCATTTTTCCATGGCTTCTTTTGTCTCTTCGATTATACGTACCGAGAGCTCTTTGGCCAGGGTCTTATCGATCACATTAAATAGCAAAATATTCCAAAGAGTGGAAACTAAGGTAGCCAGCATTAGCATGCTGAGCACCACGATAAATGCTTGCTTGAATCGAAATGGATCTTCCTGATTTTTATTACGGATTTGCACGGTAAAATAGCAAATGAGTCCAATAGAAACGGGATACATCAGGGCAGAGTACCACCAATTGGCAAACACTTCCATTCCTGCCGAATAAAGTAAAGCGATATACGCACTTACAACACCTCCAACCAGGATCCCGTACCTAATTACACCTTCTTTCATTCTAATGAGAATATCAATTTCGTCAAAAATACTCGGACTTGCAGAAGGCATTCTATCTAATTTCAGAAAAAACCTACCCTTGTTTGTTGAAAGCATCTTACTTTTGCCGTCAAAGGGCAAGTCTTTTACGACCAGCTCCTGTCCAATCCTCCAGGGCCGGAAGGCAGCAAAGGCAGACGGTTGTAGCGGTGCGATAAATTGGGCTTGCCTTTTTTTTATTGCCATTCATCAACAATAGATAGCCGATAATTCAAATCACTCCGGAGTTCTGACAGGGAGTTCCTGGCTGTAGTTTCGTCGTTCAGCACAAATTGCATGAAAAAATTAGACGTTGCTTATTACACCCGTCGAGCCAATGCTAAAAAGAAAACTCTAGCGGCCGATCTGAAAAAAATCATCAAGAAAAAGCCAAAAGGCCTTTTGGCTGATGTCAAAACCGCAACGGATGAAACCTGGAAGGAGGTAAGCTGCGTGGCTTGCGGGCATTGCTGCATGGAAATGACGCCCACGTGGAAGAAATCGGAGATTAACCGGGTAGCTGCTCATTTTGGAATGACTTCGGCTCAGTACTACGAAAAGTATCTCTACACCGAGGAGAAAACGGGAGATATAATGAACGATAGCACCCCTTGTCAGCATTTCGACAAGAAAAAGGGTTTGTGTACTATTTATGAAATTCGTCCCTCGGATTGTGCCGAGTTCCCGCATTTTCACCGAAAAGATTTTAAAGATCAGGTAGAAGAAGTTTTCATACCCAACATGGCGCGTTGCCCTGCAACGCTTGTTATGGTAGAAAAATTGAACGAGATTATGCGTCAAAAGGGGGTAATCAAATAAGTATTGTCATGAAGCCACTCTCACATCCGCGACGCGTGCCATTTATGGTGTACGCCGATGCAGAAGGAAATATTTTCGAGGATGAGCGCTATGAAGCTGTAGGACGCAGTGGCTATGATGTTTATCCTTTAACGCCGGAAGACTTTATTGAACTGCCAACCGGTAGCGATTTGTTTACGCTACCCGGAAGACGTCCCTACGGCCTCAATTTAGATACAGGTGAATTTGATGTTCGTGAGGATGTTCAAGCGGTTGCAGCGCTGAACGCACCTGCGTACACACAGTTGTACATGGCTGCATTCGGAACCGAAGAAGAAGGGGCACCAACATTGCCACTTTTTTGCTACACGGTAGTTGGTTGGCTCGATGGTAAATTCTATACTACAGCCGTGAGAATTGATCCGGATGAGCGTCAGGATTTAGAAAATTTTGACCGCGAGTTGATCATTGAAGAAACGAAGAAGCGCCTGGTGCATCATCCAGATAACAGACTTATTCAGCATCTGGGAAACAATTGCAGTATCCGCTATTCTTGCCCAGCAGCGCGCAATTTTTTCGTGGGGCGCTGGGAATGTCCGATTCCCGTTTCACCGGCATGCAATAGCAATTGTCTGGGGTGTATTTCATTCCAACCGGAGGAACATGAGCTTACGTCGCCGCAAGATAGACTCACGTTTATTCCTACCGTCGACGAGATTGTTGAGTTCACGGTTCCACATTTGGAAAGTGCTGAGCGTCCTATCGTTAGTTTCGGTCAAGGATGTGAAGGAGAACCGCTTCTGGTGTGGCAGCTCATGCGCGACGCAATTACGGCCATTCGCAAGAGGACTTCACGCGGTATCATCAACCTGAATACGAATGGAAGTAAGCCAAAGGCAGTTGAAGAGTTGATGAAGGCTGGACTAAATTCTATTCGTGTCAGCACGAACTCAGCACGTAAGTCAATTTATGAGTCATACTACTTGCCGAATAACTATTCTTTTGAAGACATTCGAGAAAGCGCCCGCATTGTTCGTCAATATGGTGGGTGGGCAAGTATCAACTATTTTACCTTTCCGGGCATGACCGATCAGGAGGAGGAATATGAAGCCCTCCGCGATTGGATTCGCTTCAGTGATTTGTCTATGATTCAATGGCGTAATTTCAATATCGACCCTGATTGGTATTTGGGCAAGTTGGGTGTAACTGAATTGATGCCGGGTATGGGTGTCCGACAGATGATGGTCAATATCAAGCAGGAATTTCCTCATTTAGCATATGGGTACTTTAACCCGCCCGCTGAAGTGCAATCAAAATACAATGCTATTCGAGTGGAGTTGGGGCGGTAGTCCTGCATGGTGTTTACAATTCAGCAATATTCTTTGCTGAACTGTCAATGTAAAGTTGTAATCTGTTGGTTTTCTTTAAGTTTCTCTTTGTTTATTAAACTATTCGTGCATCTTTGTGAGCTCCTTAACTCTTTACGATGACTTCGAAAGTATTCTATTGCTCAAGACAACGAGCTGTGCATCTCGCCCAAGAAGTGCTTCGAGAGATGAAGCTGCGCGATGCGAAAATTGCCAATTCGGGTAATTCAATTTTAGCTGAGAAAGGGTGGAGCTTTTTAAGTCCTCCAACTGATGTTGAGATTACTTTTTACTCAGAAGATAAGCGTGTTGAAGTAGCTGTGAATGTCGATATTAAGGTCAAAGCACTGGACTTTGGTCGCAGCGAATACCTGGAGGAGGAAATACTTTACCGTATGAAGGAACGAATCAACTAAAGTTACCATTGTGGCACATCGCGAGTCCAGAGTATTTTCCCTTTAGAGTCGCAAACATTCATAGTAAGAATACGTTTCTTTTTCTTGCCGGTAAACTCCATCGTTGCGAAGTGCCGAACACTTGTGATTGTATTTTCTACACGCCACTTATTTTCCTCTTTCGATATGCCATATGCTTTGCTTGTTAAAGGCGAAACAGTCAAGTCGTATATGCCGTTATCATTTTTCAGTGGCATGTAGGAGAGTTCACCGCGATGCCTGTCGCCGGTTAAGAAAACTACGCCGCGTATGTTTTCCCTCTCGATAAAATTGAGGATATACGATCGCTCCTCCTCATAATTTGCGTAGTTTTCGTCTACAGCTGCACTATTCAGAAATTGACCACCAATGGCTACCAATTTGAACGTAGCCTGACTCTGTTTGAGAGCTTGAACAAGCCAGTGGAGTTGAGTTTCGCCGAGTATTGTTGGCGATATGCCACCCAGTGTGTCCTTCCAAGTTCGGTGAAAGCGATTATCGAGAAGAAAAAAGTCAACATCCGAGAATTGAAATTGTGTATGAATGCCTTGTCCCCCGCATTCTGTTGAAAGCCCAAAAGATGGATTGGGCCAGAACGCTTTGAATGCCTCTAAGGTCCAGTCTTTATGCACAAATGAGCCATTCGAATCGTTTGGGCCAAAATCATGGTCGTCCCATATTGCCAGATTGGGGCAGTGCATCAGCAAGTTCTGAATTTCCTTTTGCGACCGTGTATGCGAATAGCGATGCACAATGCTGCCATACGATTCGAAATCTACTTCACGCAGGTAGATGTTGTCTCCGAGCCAAAGCATTAGATCAGGGTCTTTTTTTACAATTGTATCGAAAATGTGGAATTCCGAACCATACGGTTCGCCCGGTCTGTCATAGGCTGGTTCATTAACAAATGCACAGCTACCAAGGGCTAGTTTAAAATCAGGAGCGTCTTTCCTGAATTGCCATAAATCCTGTGTCGTCAGGTTATAGATTTTCTCTGAATCATTACCAGTTGCATTGTCTATGAAAGGCCTGTAATTATAGTTGGTTCCAGGCTCGAGGCCTTCAACGTCAATGATGCAGGAGAATCCATTCTTGGCAATTGTAGTTGACTTGAAAATGCGTTCCGGTGCTTTGCTGCCGGGAAGAGAAACAGCAATGCCAACCGTTTCCTCCACATCGGTTGCAACCCAAATTCTCGCAGAGCGCATTCCTACAAAGCCCAATGCATGCTGGATTTGCGAAACGGCTTGTGTCGAAAGAAATAAAAGTAAAAGAAGAAGAAATGGTCTGGCACTTAAGCATGAAGGATGCTTGAATCCAAGTGGATACATTTGATAGGGTGTTTGAATAATAGAATGATGCATTAAATTGCGGCTTCTTGCAACCCGCAAGGTACCTTAATTGTCTTAGATCTGTGAAGTCTTGGATCCAAATTACCACGGTTTTGGTTTTTCTGGCGTTGTCGGTGATGAACGCGTGTGCCCAGCTTTCGGGTACGGGGTGTTTGGGTGAAACCGCTTACACAGACGGTCAGCCCAATGATCCGATCTATTATTATCCTGCGGGTCAACTAGGTGAACTTACCGTTATCCCAGAAGTTGCAGGTGCAAGTTTCAACTTTGTGTGGTCGCGATTTGTTCCTGGAAATAGCAACTGGAATGCATATACAGTTCAAAACAATCAAGCCTCTTCAACCATAACAGGGCTTCAACCGGGGGCGTATTTCGTTTCAGTTCGCAATTCCTCCAATGTGATCGTTGGTTGTTACCGTGCCTGGATTGCTCAGGTAATTCAAGAGCCTCAGGTAGATGTTCAGCCTATTGCGTCCAACTGTGTAGGTCCTATTTCGCTGGTGGGTTCGTTTACCCCCGGGCAAATAACCCCCATCAGTAACCTGCCTGAGTCGCAACTTGTGATTGACGCCAATACGGAAATTTCAGTGTGCTTTTCGGGAACGCATTCCTGGATTAGTGATCTGGCGTTTTATTTAAGAGGTCCAGCCACTTGCGGAAGCCCTAATCTTGTGTTGATGCCCAACCCGGGTGCATTGGGCCAAGGTGCTGTATGCAACAGCAACAACAATATTTCCAACCTTTGTTTTAGCACTGAGTCTACCAATAACATTAATGTGTGCAATGGAATGACCACACTTTCAGGTACTTATGGTACTTATGGTCCTAATTCTGTTCCGATAAATTGGTCTGCCATTTACGGTTGTGATGCAATGAACGGAGGGTGGGTAGTTCAGGTATACGATTGCATAGGAGGTGACATCGGAACCCTCACGGATGCAACCGTAACTTTTAACGGAACTGATTTGTGCGGCGCTCCTCAGAGCGTTACCTACACAACGCCTAATAATTTCTCTTCCGCAATTAATGACAACTCATGCTCGGCGGCCTTAGCATCGAGCTTCACCGTAGCCCCGGCAAACTCTCCCGCAACGTTGAATTGCACCTTTGGGTATGAATGGACCAGCGAACCACCTGTAAACATACCAAATGCTACGACATCGCTCAACATCGATATCACTACGTTAACAGACTTATCGGGTAATCCAATTCCATGGCAGAACATTGACTTTACCTTGAGCACCACTGTAAACTGTGATCAACTTGCCTCCGAGAATGATTGCTTCGGTGGAAATGGAAGTGATACAGAAACCTATGTGAATATTCCTCAAACTCCAACAGCCATCACTGATATAGACGCGGTCTGCATTAATAATGGCACAGTTCAGCTGTTAGCAGATATCCCGGGTGGAAGTTGGTCAGGCCCCGGAATTATGGATGCGACTCTGGGCATATTTGATCCCGTGGTAGCAGGTGAGGGAAATTTCACGATTGAGTATACATTTTCGGATCCGTGCATTCTTCCTGATAATACCGAAATTGCAGTAGAGATCGAGCCTGTGCTTGTTCTGAACCTGCCTAATGATGTATGTGAAGATGCCACACCTTTCAGTTTGGTCACTTCGCCAACCGATGGTGTATTCAGCGGAAACGGAATTACAGATCCTTTACTGGGCACGTTCGATCCGGCTTTGGCAGGTGTTGGGCCGCATACGATTTCTATGGTGAGTAATACCGTCTGCCCTGTAAACCTGACAGATGATATCACAGTGCATCCAATACCCACACTCATTGTTTCACCTGATGAAGGCGTTTGCCCGGGTGAGGATGTTCAAATAGAGGTGACAGGTGCCGATAATTATCAATGGTTCCCTTCCTTGTATCTATCGGCTGACAATATTGCCAATCCGATTGTGTCTCTCGGTGCCACCACCACTTACTCAGTCTTAGGTACCTCTGCATTTGGATGCGAGGCGCTGGGGGTTGTCACACTCAATCTGCTCGAATCACCTGAAATCACAGTTTCGGAGCCTGCTTTAAGTTGCCCGGGTGCTCAAGTAACACTCACGGCTGAAGGCAGCACGGGCTCGTGGGAATGGACGTTGACCAACGGAACAATACTCGGAGTCGGTCCTTCTATCGATGTTTCATTTGATATAACCACAACTGTGGAAGTTCAGGTTACCGATGATTGTTCTAACATAGCCGATACACAGGTAATAGTCCCTTTTGAAGCTATTCCATCAATTGACGCCGGCGATAATGAAGTGTTGTGTTCAGGCTCAGTTGCCGAGTTGGAGGCAAGCGTTGATGGTGACTATGTATTCGTTCAATGGTCTACTGTCGATGGAGCGATTACAGGCGCTAGTAATGGGCTAACAATTGAAAGCTCAACGGAGGGGACATATCAGGCAACCATTGAAACACAATTGGGGTGTACTTACAACGACAATGTTTTTCTCGATGTAGTTCCTCTTCCGCAGGTTGATGCCGGTGAGGATGCAGACGCTTGCAGTGGACAGCCTTTTCAATTGCAGGCTACAGGAGCAAATGCTTATGTTTGGTCACCTGCCACGGGTTTAAGCAACACGTCGGGCGCAATAGTGAATGCCACTATCAGCACGCCCGTTACCTACACAGTCACTGGTACGGATGGAAATGGTTGCGTGAATACAGACCAGATTAGCCTTTCCATCATACCTCAACCGCAATTGAGTGCTCAATCGGTTTCTATGATTTGTCCCGGTGAAGATATTATCCTCACTGCATCGGGCAGCGATGGCGATTATACCTGGACTCCGGGCGCATCATTAAATACATCAACAGGACCCGAAGTGATAGCATCACCAATGGTAACTACGCAGTATACAGTTACCTTGACCGATATCTGCGGTGCTGAATTACAAGCACAGGTAAATGTTCCCGTTGAAGCACTTTACACAACGAGTGCCGGTTCGGATACAGGGTTTTGTGAGGGGCAACAAACTGTATTGAATGGAAATGTAACGGGACCAAACCCATCCATCAGTTGGTTTAATGGAGCCAGCCTATTAACCGGTGAAAACACCGAGTCGATTGTTGTGAATGCCCCGGGCACTTATTCTATTCATGTTGAAACGCCGCTGGGATGTATGTATGAGGATGCGGTTATCGTCAATGAGATTGCCTACCCTGCATTCTATCTTGCCGATACGATTTCCTATTGTCCTGGCTCATACGCAACGCTTACTATTCCTGGTGCGTGGGATTTTGTTCAATGGTCAAATGGCACGCAATCGTCTTCTATTGATGTTACACAAGAGGGCGATTATCAGGTTACTGTGACGAATGACGGTTGCTCAACTGATGATCAAGTGCATGTTTATCGCGTGAACTTGCCGGTTATTCAACTGGGGCCCGATGTTGAAATATGTCAGGGAGAAACAGCAGTGTTGAGCTCCGGATTCAACGGTCAGTGGAGCACAGGAGCATCGGGTGACTCTGTCGTGGTAGCCTCGACAGGTACTTACACCTTTGAATACACGGAAGAAGGTTGCACAGCGGATGACGAAGTAAATGTGCTGGTAAATCCCTTACCTTTTATCGATGCAGCTACCACTCAATATGGTTGTATCGAGCAGCAGTACACGATTGTCATAAACGATTTTGCAACAGGTGTATACGAATGGATGGACGGATCACAAGCTCCATACCTTATAGTTGACTCACCGGGAGATTATTGGTTCATGGTCACCAATGAATGTGGAAGTGAGGTTGAAACTATTACCGTCATATTTGAGGATTGTGATGAAGCTGTATATGTGCCGAATTGTTTTACACCGGACAATGATGGTGTAAATGATGTTTGGAAAGTTGTCACACGCAATATCAATTCAATAACAACGCGTGTGCTTAATCGCTGGGGCGAGGTAGTCTTCCAGTCAGATGAACTTTCGCCTGTTTGGACGGGTGATTTTCAATTGGGCGATACGTATGTAGCGGACGGTCTCTACTTCTTCCGCATAGAATTTGAACGTCGCGACGGTCAGAAGGAGTTACGTGAAGGATCGATGTTCATTATCCGATAGCCAATCGCCTTTTGGGTTTTGTTTTCTTTAATTTATAGTACCCGGTTCGTTCGTCGAATTCGTATGAGGAAGGGAGTGTAATTTTTGCCCAGTTTGAACCAACTTCTACTCGAAGCTTATGACCATCTGCAAGCAACGTAATGGGCATCCGGAAGTTTTCTACCGGCGTAATCCATCGCATTCTCAGAGTGGTTGAATGCCTCTGCTTTTTTGCCGAATATTCCAGTACGGGTAGGGCGCTGCGCTTGACATATTGATCGAAGATTGGCTTTAACTCCATTTTCGTACTCTTCTCAAAGAAATCGACCACCAAATCATAATTCGTGATGGAGTGCTTAAAAACAGTGTCACTCATCGTTTTGATTGTGCTCCACCATAGCTCATCATTATTTACGACATGCCGCAGAGTGTTGAGGAAGAGCATGCCCTTCACGTACATGTCGTAGTGCCCTTCATGGTTGACTCCATATATTCCCATCATGGAGGTATTATTCTGCACCGTGTTTTTGAGTGCATTCACATAGGTCATTGCAGTATCGTATCCGTGCATACACTCCACATATATTGCCTCTGAGTAGGTGCAAAAACTTTCATGTATCCACATGTCGGCGATGTCGCCCGCTGTCACACTGTTTCCCCACCATTCATGACCCGTTTCATGTATGATTATATAATCGAAATCGAGTTGTTGGCCGGAACGATCACTCCCCAAATAGCCGGTCCTGAATTTGTTGCCATATGCAATGGCTCCTTGGTGTTCCATGCCCAGATAAGGCGTTTGCACAAGCGCATATCCGTCTTTTGGGAAGGGATATTTGCCCAGAAACTTTTCATAGCAAGCCAGCATGGGTTTTACTTGCGTGAAATGTTTGGTGGCTTTTTTTTCGTTGCCTCGTATCACATAGTAATCCAGTGAGAGCGTGTCGCCCGATTCATCCTTATATACGTCGTGCATATGGATGTAGTCGCCCACGTTGATACTTACGTTGTAGTTGTTGATGGGGTATGAAACATGCCAGTTGAAGGTTTTTATTCCTTGCTCGTCATAGGTGATGCCTCGGTCCTGACCGTTTGAAATGCAAACCAAGCCTGGCGGTACTTGGCAATGAATATCCATACTGTCGGGCTCATCGGTCAAGTGGTCTTTGCACGGCCACCATAAACTTGCGCCTATTCCCTGACAGCTTACAGCAATCCAGGGTTGATTGTTTTCGGATGTTGTCCATGTAAAACCACCATCCCAGGGAGGGTTTTTTGCAATGCGGGGCGCACCAAAATATTCAATTTCCAATTGTGACTTTTCACCTTTATTGATAGTGCGAGGAAGCTTCAAAAGAAGAGCGTCGAACTCCCGGGTAAAACTGACGGGTTGATTCTCGAACGTGATTTTGGCCACAACCATATTCCGGAAAAGATCAACCTGCATATTTTGGAAGTCAACCGTTGCAGTAAATGAAATCATGTTCCTTCCCTTGATGGATTGGGTTGTAGTGTCGATTCGTAAAAACAAGTCATAGTGCTTCACGTCATAGCAACTTCGAAGTTCGCTGAGTGTTCCTCGAAGCGTGTCAGCCCTGTTAAATATTGGCTGAGCAAAAATGGAAATATTGCCAAACAACACTAGGCTGCAGAGCCCAAGTAATATTCGCTGATAACTATCACTCACAAATTTCATAGCTATGCAAAGATGATGATGATAACCCTATATTTTTGGTGTCATAACCAACGCGTTTTTCTATGTACGATTACAAGGCCAATATTGAAAATTCACGATACGATTATAACCGAAGCATTCTGTTGGAATCTAACGCACTTCAGAATCCATTCGATCAGTTCGGGTTGTGGTTAAAAGAAGCAGAGACAGAGGGTATAAAAGATTATAACGCATTTAATTTGGCCACCATCGGCGCAGACGGTTTCCCCAACTCGCGTGTTGTTCTGTTGCGAAAATTCGATCAGTCAGGATTGGTGTTTTATACAAACTATACAAGTTCGAAAGGGCAGCAGCTTGAACATTCTGAAAAGGTCTGTATGAATTTTTTCTGGAATACGCTCGAACGTCAAGTTAGAATATATGGTATTGCGCGCAAGGTGAGCGCAGAGGATAGCGATTCGTATTTCGCTACCCGACCACGTGAAAGCCAAATAGCCGCTTGGGCATCTATGCAAAGTGCTGAAATGCGATCAAGAGAAGAGTTGGAGACATCGCTTACTCAATATTCAAATGAATTCGCCGGAAAGCCTGTAACACGACCACCACACTGGGGCGGATATGTAATAGTTCCCCATTATTTCGAATTTTGGCAAGGGCGTCCAAGTCGCTTGCATGATAGGCTCATCTATCGCGTGAATGAAAATTTCGATTGGTATATCTATCGCGTGGCGCCATAAAAGGAAAAGGCCGCCCATTTGGACGACCTTTTCAATAGAACTCGTTTAAGTTATTTAGTTTTTCAGACGTGTCCGCTCTGCTTGAGCCAATCTCTCAGCCGGACTCTATCGTCGGCTATGAGTTCGCGCATGGCTTTGCGGAGTTCTTTTCGAAAGAGCATTGTATCAAACGTCACATTGCCCAGCACAGCTTTGTAATACTCCAGCATACATTTAAAGTTAGGTTAGGTAGTTTTTCACTGAGTTCTGTAAGGTCTCGTGCAGTGAATGCACTCCTGTGGTATGTGCATGTCACCATAATTAAGTTTCTTGTTTGTCATTCTGTCCATTGTAACGGGGGTATTCCTTTTTAGGTTACAATTTTGCCGATTTCGTCTAAAGATTTTTTATGCTTGTCATTGTTTTCAGTTAGTTATAAAAAGAAAAACCCCCGAACGTTTCCGGGGGTATTTCCTTAACCTTAACCAAAACCAAACTTGCGAGAAGTTTTTCTTAGACGATTGGGTCATTGCCAATCTCTGTGCCATGTAACGGAGGAAGGCTAGGATTTATTTGTGAAAGGGTGTTAAGAGAGTGACTAATGACCATTGACTAGTGACTAGTGAAATGAAAGCTCGAGCATCATTGGTCACTATTCACTGGTCATTAGTCATTAATCATTATTTGCGCTATCGTTGCATTTTTGCACCGGAGAAACATGGCCATTCAACACGACATACTAAAGCGCTACTGGGGCTTCGACGCATTTCGCGCGTCTCAGGAAGATGTCGTGCAATCCGCTCTAGATGGTATTGATACACTTGCCATGTTGCCTACTGGCGGCGGTAAGTCGCTTTGCTTTCAAGTTCCGGCTCTGTGCAGAGGCGGCGTTTGTCTGGTGGTATCTCCGTTGCTCGCCCTCATGAACGATCAAGTGCAGGCCTTGCGCAAACGCGGATTGGTTGCTCACGCAGTTAACTCGTCGATGAATCGCAGAGAGATTGATCGAGTGCTCGACAATTGTGTTTACGGGACCGTGCATTTTCTGTATGTATCACCGGAGCGATTGAAGAACGAAGTTTTTCAGGCACGTGTGCGCAAGATGAAATTATCGCTCATAGCAGTCGATGAAGCGCACTGCATTTCGCAGTGGGGCTATGATTTTCGCCCCGACTATTTGCGCATAGGTGAGTTGCGCGAAGTGTTTCCTGAGGTGCCCGTGATCGCGCTTACTGCGAGTGCTACGCCGAAGGTGGTTGACGACATACAGGAGAAGCTGAAGTTTAGAAAACCTCACGTCATCTCATCCGGATTTGGACGCGCCAACCTTTCGTACAACGTGTTGTATCATGAAGATAAGGAGGGCAAGATTGCTGAGATACTCGAGAAGATGCCCGGCAGTGCGATTGTTTATTGCGCCTCACGCCTTCGCACCCATGCTATGGCTGACTATCTATGGAAGCGCGGAATGGCGAGCGGGGTGTATCATGCAGGTCTTACACATGACCAGCGGCGCGACGCATTCAATCGATGGATGAAAGGGGAGATACGTGTGATCTGCGCCACAAACGCTTTTGGCATGGGCATCGACAAGCCCGATGTGCGACTGGTGTTGCATGCCGATGTGCCCACACAACCGGAAGCCTATTTTCAAGAGGCGGGCAGGGCAGGGCGTGATGGGCAATCTGCTCATGCCGTTTTGCTCTGGAATGATAGTGATGTGAAGCGAAGAGAACGAAATCATGAGATTAAGTTTCCGCCGCACGAGAAAATACGCGGCGTTTATCGCGCGCTTGGGGCTCATTTGCAGCTGGCTATTGGAGCCGGAATGGATGAAATCTTCCCGATTGATTTTGGAGAGCTCGCAAAGTTGACCGGCAGTAAACCTGCAGAGGTAGTCGCCATTCTTCAATTACTTTCATTAAGTGGCACCGTGTATTTCGACGAGGGAAGTTACTCACCCTCGCGCGTGATGTTATTACTTGATAAGAGCGGCTTGTACAGTTTTCAAGTAGCACACCCCGAGTGGGAGCGGTTCATAGGTGCAATGTTGCGCATGTATGGAGGTTTGTTCGATCAGTTTGTTGTGATAAACGAAATCGATATTGCCAAGCAGATGAAGTCGACGTTTACCGAAATCAGAGATAAACTTCAACAGTTAGCTTCGTTGGGCGTTGTCGACTACGAGGCGCAAACCGACAAACCGCGTATCACTTTCCTCACGCCTCGCATGCGAGAGGAAGATGTTCGCATTCCGCGAGAGGTTTACGAAGTGCGCAAGCAAGGTGATGAGCAGCGTTGGCATGCGATGGAGAATTATCTGCGCCGCGACATGTGTCGCAGTGTGCAGTTGCTTCGTTATTTCGGCGATGACTTCCCTAAGCCCTGCGGATGTTGTGATGTCTGCCGAAATGAGGAGCGCATCAAGCGCACATCAATTAGCATGCATCAACTGGAAGAAGACCTATTCCAATTGTTGCTTGCATCACCCCTTACGGTAGAAGCCGCAGTAAAAGCGCTATCGAAGTACGATGCAGAGCATGTAGTCGAGTTCATTCGCCGCAAGCTCGATGTGCAGGAGGTAGTAATGGATGAGAAGGGAAGATTGGGGTTGCCTTAATGGCTTGCTGCATGAATTTCTGGCTGAGGCACATCTTCAACTCGCAAAACGGAAAGACACGCCCGCAATTAGTCCTTAGTACTCAGTACTTATCGGCCCTCCTTAATCTCGGATCCTCCAATATCCAACGCAGCCACTCGCGAACCCCACATAATTCGGTAGCTTTGCGCCATGTCATTTCCGAAAATTATTTTGAAGCCGGGGAAGGAGCAATCGCTTCGGCGTTTTCATCCATGGGTGTTCAGCGGTGCTATAGCGCGCGTTGAAGGAACGGCTCACGACGGAGATATTGTTGAAGTATGCGACAGCAAAGGCGCTTATCTCGCTACCGGTCATTGTGCCGATGGTTCTATAACTGTGCGTGTATTTTCATTTGATGGCTACGATGGCACTGAGGCTTTCTGGCAAGGCAAACTGCAAAATGCTTACGACCTGAGAAAAAAGCTCGGATGGGCCGATAATGCAGACACTACGATCTATCGCTTAGTACACGGCGAAGGCGACGGACTTCCGGGGTTGATCATCGATATCTACGGCACAACTGCTGTCATACAGACACACAGCGCAGGTATGTTTGAGCAGAGAGCCGTCATTGCCAGGGCGCTCATGAACATATATGATGGAAAGTTGCTGGCGGTTTATGATCGCGGCGATGAGAAAGTAGGAGGGAAGGGCACCGGCACGGCGGGTGAATACCTGCAAGGTTCCAAGCAAGACAGTGTTGCCCGCGAGCACGGTTGCTTGTTTGATGTTGACTGGGAAGGCGGACAAAAGACGGGCTTCTTTATTGATCAGCGCGAGAATCGAAAACTACTCGGCGAATTTTCGAAAGGAAAGAAAGTACTCAATACGTTTTGTTATACCGGTGGATTTTCAGTTTATGCTTTGAAGGCCGGTGCGACTGTGGTGCATAGTCTCGATAGCAGTCAGAAGGCACTCGACTTGGCTGTGGTCAACGCAAAGCTCAATGGCTTTGAAGCTCCTGTGCATGATATCATCAAGGCCGATGCGGTTGAATATCTCAAGCAATTGAAAGAAGACTACGATGTGATCGTTCTAGATCCACCGGCATTTGCCAAGCACATGAGCGCGCGGCACAAAGCAGTGCAGGGGTATATCCGCATCAACGAAGCAGCCATACGTCAGATAAAACCGGGCGGTATCATCTTCACGTTTTCATGCTCACAGGTCATCGACAAAAAACTCTTCCACGACAGTGTAATGGCCGCGGGTATCAATGCTCGTCGCAAGGTGCGCATCTTGCATCAGTTGCACCAACCTTCAGATCACCCGGTAAGCATTTATCATCCCGAAGGAGAATACTTGAAAGGACTCGTTATTGAAGTAGAATAAGATGGAACTGAAACCGTATCGAATTGACATTCGATTTTCTGATATCGATGTGATGGGGCATGTCAACAATGCCACCTACTTCACTTACGCTGAACAAGCGCGTATCTATTTCTTTCACCAGCTCGTGGGCGATGAATGGAATTGGAACAAGCAAGGTATTCTCGTGGCGCGCAATGAAATGGATTATCTGCTACCGATTCATTTCAACGATAAAGTGGATATCCATGTCTTCTGCAAGCACATTGGTAATAAGAGCTACACGCTCGGCTATCGCTACATGCGCGGCGAACAGCTATGTGCAACCGGAGCTTCTGTGCTGGTGTGCTTCGACTATGAGGAGAGACGGACGATGGAGGTGCCGGAGAGGTGGCGCGGGTTGTTGAGTGATCTGGTGAGATAGTGAAATAGTGAAATAGTGAAATAGTGAATAGAATGGTTTAGATGTATTGGGGGCGAACTTCCTTGTATTTTGCTTTTAGCTAAAGCCGAAGAATTGGGTAGTCTGAAAAAAAAAACGGCATC
>Ga0315902_10004178_pt1 | contig 21076 bp, 17 predicted proteins | sample LakEriMetagenome_9_FD_203523 | JGI IMG/M metagenome (GOLD analysis project Ga0315902, IMG submission 203523) | Freshwater fungal communities from buoy surface, Lake Erie, Ohio, United States - Buoy 12 MA117 | ecosystem: Environmental > Aquatic > Freshwater > Lake > Lake biofilm | place: USA... | reverse complement strand
CAGGAGCAGCAGCACCGGCAGCATCCGTAGCCACAGGAGTTACCATTGCAGCTACCACAACAGCAGCAGCGAATGTTCCGTTATGCACGGCTGTATTCCAATTGTTATCAGACTTCAACATCGCAGCAGTGTATCCACCATTGTGTGTTGCGCGCATGTAATCGTAGTATGATGTAGCGTTGTCGCTCCAGCGCAAGAAAGACTCTTGAGCGTAACGGCTGTTATAAAGAGGATTGATGGTAGGCTGCGCCAAATCAGTGCGGCCCTTCATCGGACTGTAATCATTCCAAGACTCCAAGTAATGATGATCAGGAGCCATATATCCGCAGCGGCTTGCTGTTTCATCAGCAAACAAGTTGAAAGACACCGAAGTCTTAACCTTCTGCAAACCACTGTTGAACTTCTCGGCCTGCATCCAGCTGTAAGAAGGATTCACGCCGTAAACGATTAACACATCTACACTGCCTGCATTCATTTCTTCTACCAAAGCAGCCATTCCTTCATCGCTACCTTGGAAAAGATTCAGTGAATTCTTCGTGTCGACCGTTGAACCTGTATTGTTGAGGGCGGCATTGATGGCAGCCACAATCATTTGAATATTCGGGTCGTTTGAGCCTGCAACCACCAATGAAGAACCTGCATTGGCCTTGAGTGACTCAGCAGCCGAAGCAATAGCGCTGTCAGCACCTTCAACACCCGCAGCACTTCCGCCGGTTACGGCCGCATAAAATGCAGCAGCAACTGCGCCTTGTTGAGATGGTTTGATTGCAGTGCGCACATCACTGTTTGAACCGGTGAGTGACATATTGCTTTCAAACTGGTAATGCTTGCTCATCCACTCACCTTCAGGCTTGCGCGTTTGCGCATATTGTGCTGTAAAAGCAGCCGGCATGAGCCATGAACCGAGGAAGTCGGCACCAATGCTCACAATCGTTTTTGCTTTACTGAAGTCGTAATTTGGAATGCTTCCGCCGTTTGCCTTAGCCAAACCACTGTAAGAAACCGCATCGTACTGAACGTGCTTCACTTTGCCCGCATACTTGGCGCTGAACTCGTTGATGGCGCGCTGAGTGCTTGGGCTGATGACGGTGTTGGAAACGATGCGAATGCTGTTGGCAGAAGCAAGAGCAGCTTTCACTTCGGTGTCGAGTGTATTCCAATCGATATCGTTACCTCCTTTTTTCGGACCCTTCAAGCGTGAACCATCGTACAATCCGAGTACCGATGCATTCATGCGTGAATTCAATCCGCCACCGGCTATACCGTGTTCCTTGTTTCCTTTGATGTGAATCGGGCGACCTTCGCGGGTTTTCACCAGCAGATTGCCGTAGTCGTTTCCATCGTAATACGTTGAAGCGTAGTAGTTCGCAACACCCGGAGTAATTTCTTCAGGCTTTACTACATAAGGAATCGACTTAACAACCGGAGTTTCGCACGCAGCGAGTGTTGCTGCAGCCAAACCGAAGCCCATGAACTTCAAGAAGTCACGGCGACCGGTATTCGATTCATTGAGATTTTCATCATTCAGAAAATCTTGTACGCTTTGATCACGCTTGAACTCTGAGGTAAGCGCTTCCTGTGCAGCTGCAGTGTTCTGCAACTCATCCAGGCTCGACCAGTATTTCTTAGTTATTCCCATGGAGGTTAATCCGTGTTATTCGATTTTATACTATTAATAGTGGCATTTGCCGCATTCCCATCCGCCCAGTTCGCGCACTGTAGCCGAACCATCTTCCATGATTTCACGCAATGTGCGCTGACCCACTTCAGATGCTTTGTATCGCTCGTGCATTTGCTGGTAGTATGCGCTTCCAGCCAAATCAACTTCCTTCTTGTTGTGGCACTCCAAGCACCATCCCATGGTGAATGGACGCTTTTCAAGCTTCACAAGACCTACTACATCTTCCTGCGCGTTGATTTCCTCTGCCGTTGGCACGTGACCAACAGTGTACATGTTTTGAGGACCGTGACAGTTCTTACAATCCACCTTTCCAACACTTACGTGTGTTGAGTGATTGAAGTAAACGTGATCAGGAAGGTTGTTTACCTTATTCCAAACAATCGGCTTCTGGTCGTAACCTTCAATGTATGATCCCGTTGCAGGGTCAAAACCAATCGCATCATAAATCTTTTGGATTTCAGCAGTTCCTGTGATTGCGCCCTTCTTGATACCCTTGTGGCAGTTCATACAAACGTTCACAGAAGGAATACCGGCATGCTTCGACTTCACTGCGCTGCTGTGGCAGTAGTTACAATCAATTTCGTTCTGGCAGTTGTGAATCGCGTGTGAGAACCAAATAGGTTGATCAGGAGTGTAGCCATCGTATACGCCTATATCCATAAGGCTCTTGTAACCTACTACAGAGAAGTAGCAGAACAAGAAAAGACCGATAACCGAGACAAACTTTCTGTTTGCCCACATCCAACCCTTGGCTGATTGCCAGTAAGACATCTCAACAACCGGAGGAAGACCTTCACGCTCGTTGATAGCATTTTTGAGAGACTTCGAAATGTTGGCAGCACTAACCGCAATGATTGCGAGGATTGAACCTATAATAATGAACCATACGGTGCCATCGCTCTCTTCATTCTTTTCCTTCTCTGCCTTGATTTCCTCGAGAGTCATGCACTTGTTGACCCCGGCTGCCCCACCGGCAGGTGCTGCTGCATCGGCCGCTGTCTTCACGTAGGTTAAGATATCCTTGATATCAGCCTCGCTAACAGCCTGACCCGCCATCCAACCGAATGTCGGAACGTATTTGTCAACCAAGCCCTTGATATAGGGATCGCCTGTTGCTGCGGCGGCTTGAGGGTTTTGAATCCACTTCACTATGAGTGCATCCTTTCCTTTCCATCGTACATCAATGTCCTTCAATCCGGGCGCGGCCAAGACCTCTTCTGAGGTTTTGTGACAGGATGCACAATTTGCTTTAAACAATGACTCCCCTTTTGCAGCATCTCCACCCTCGAAAACGCCTCCAAAAGCGTTGAAAGTGAGGAACATTGCCGCCGAAAAAGGAACCAGAATTTTGCTGATAAAACTTCTTGAAAGCCTTTTCATTACTGATATTTTATGCTGTATGGCAGGTTTAATCGCGCGGCAAATTTATACGCCACAAGCCATTGACATTCGTGTGACAAAAAGAATGTTAACAATTTAAATTCGTTCTAAATAGAGGCCCGCACAAAGAAACTAAGTGTCTGTTTTTGAGTGAGTATCAGCGCTTCACTTCACATGAACACAAAATAGAAATTCACAAATCCCACCTTACCCGTCAAGTTGTAAATTTGTACACCCGCTATGAAAAATCCTTGCTTATTAATCGGTATAATTTGTCTCCTGAATACCGCCATGTTCGGACAAGTCGACAGCGTGCGTGTAGAGCGTGGGGATGTAACAATAATCGCTGATTCTGCCATTGTAAAGCTCGAGCGAGGCAGCAGAAAATTCAAAGAATTGAAAGGATATCGCGTTCAAATATTCTTAGGGCCCTTAGAAGAAGCCAAAGCGGAGCGCAACAAATACCTATCACTGGGACTGCCCTATTCGGCTTACATGAAACAAATCGTTCCGGAGCACGCCTTGCAAATTGGCGATTTCACAACTCGCCTTGAATTAGATAAATGTCTAAAAGAACTTGATGAGTATTACCCCAAAGCGTTCGCGGTAGTGGAAGTGATTGAGCCCAACAAATCGGCTGCGTCCTCTAAGCAATATGTAAAGTCTGAGAACTGATAAATTTTAGTTTTTACCACTGAGCAGGCTTCTACATTTGCCGCTCACAACCCAATCCAAATGCCATTTTACCATCAACTCGGAAACATTCCCGCTAAGCGCCATACGGTGCATGCCAAGCCCAACGGTGGCATGTACTATGAACAACTTTTCGGCACAGAGGGCTTTCACGGCATGAGTTCATTGCTGTATCACGTTCATCGACCAACCATGATCAAAAGCATAAGCAAACCTGTATTTGCAGGGCCGGTTGCGGAGGTTGACTTCAATATTTCACCGATGATGCTGAAAGGGTGGAACGTTGCGCCCAAGAAAGATTATTTGGAAGCGCGTACGTACGTTTTATTCAACAACGACCTCAACATTGCACTAGCTGCACCCCAACAAAGCCTGAGTGAATACTTCTATAAAAACGCCGACGCCGACGAGTTGATTTTCGTTCATCAAGGCTCGGGCGTTCTTCGCACTTTTTTGGGGAATATTCCTTTCGGGTATGGTGACTATTTAGTGATTCCCCGAGGAATGATTTACCAGATTCACTTTGATACAGCCGAGAATCGCCTATTTATAGTTGAATCAAATTCTCCCATTGTAACCCCGAAGCGTTACCGCAACCAATTCGGACAATTGCTTGAGCACTCTCCGTTTTGTGAACGCGATTTGCGCAAACCACAAGAATTAGAAACAAACGATTCGTTAGGAGAATACACTTTAAAAATCCGCAAGCAACAACACATACACGAGTTGGTGTATGCATCGCATCCTTTTGATGTAGTTGGTTGGGACGGATACAATTTCCCCTACGCTTTCAATATTCGCGACTTTGAACCGATTACCGGGCGCATTCACCAACCGCCACCGGTGCATCAAACCTTTGAAGCACACAATTTCGTGGTGTGTTCGTTCTGTCCACGTTTGTACGATTATCACCCGAAATCCATCCCGGCACCTTACAACCACAGCAATATTGACAGCGATGAAGTGCTCTACTACGTTGACGGTGACTTCATGAGCCGCAACCACGTGGAGAAGGGTTATATCTCGCTGCATCCGGGTGGTATTCCGCACGGTCCGCATCCAGGGGCAGCCGAACGTAGCATTGGTCAAAAAGAAACCGCTGAACTAGCCGTAATGGTCGACACCTTTAGGCCCTTAAAGGTTACGCGCGATGCAGTTCAAATAAACGACGACACCTATAAAACCAGCTGGTTAGAATCATAATCAATCACATCAAACTCGAACTATGAAATCCGATAATACATCACTCCAATTAGAGAAGACTGTTGCAGACGCAGAAGATTTTTTACCTCTTTTAGGAACCGACTACGTAGAACTCTACGTGGGAAATGCTAAGCAAGCGGCCTATTACTACATTACGGCATGGGGCTTTCAACCATTAGCCTATTGTGGTTTAGAAACAGGAGTAAAAGACCGTGTTTCGTATGTTCTGCAGCAAGATAAAATTCGCCTTGTCCTCACTTCAGCGCTTCAGCCTGACGGGCCCATCAACGCACATGTCAATGCACACGGCGACGGTGTTAAGGTGATTGCACTATGGGTTGATGACGCTACGAAAAGCTGGGAAGAGACCACTTCGCGCGGTGGAGAAAGCTGCATGGCGCCGGAAACACACGTTGACGCAAACGGAAGTGTAGTAATGTCGGGTATTCATACCTATGGAGAAACCTTGCACGTATTTGTGGAGCGCAAAAACTACAACGGTATTTTCCTTCCGGGCTACAAAGCATGGAACCCGGGCTATCGCGCACCTGAGGTGGGATTAAAATTCATCGACCACATGGTGGGCAACGTAGGTTGGAATGAGATGAATAAGTGGTGCGAATTCTACGCTAAGGTGATGGGTTTTGCGCAGCTCGTGTCATTCGACGACAAAGACATCAGCACCGAATACACCGCACTCATGAGTAAAGTAATGAGTAACGGCAATGGGCGTATCAAGTTCCCAATCAACGAGCCTGCCAGCGGAAAGAAAAAATCTCAAATCGAAGAGTACATCGATTTTTATCACGGGGCAGGCGTCCAACACATTGCCGTAGCAACCGAAAACATAGTAGAAACAGTTACAGCCTTAAAAGCACGTGGTGTTGAGTTTTTATACGTTCCTGAAACGTATTACGACGATGTACTGGATCGTGTTGGAAAAATCGATGAAGACCTCGCGCCTCTTAAGAAACTAGGTATTCTGATCGACCGCGACGAAGAAGGTTATTTGCTCCAGTTGTTTACGAAGCCTGTGCTCGATCGACCCACCATGTTCTTCGAGATTATTCAGCGAAAGGGAGCCAAGAGTTTCGGAAAAGGCAACTTCAAGGCCTTGTTTGAAGCAATTGAGCGTGAACAGGAGCTGAGAGGTACACTCTAATAGGCACTTCTTTTTAGTGAAATAACACATGTGGCCTCGCAGTTGCGAGGCCACTTTTTTGTCATATCCTGAACCCCTACCAAGCATGCGTGTACTTGATGCGAACGTATTAATTTCGCGCTCGCATGAATACCACCGTTTCCATGAGCTATGTGATGATAGCCGTCATGTTACTATTGTCAGTGACCTGTTTGTTTGCTGAATCCGCGCAGGAATGGCTGCCCGGTAATCGGAGGTATGTCATGGCAGGCGTGTTGGTTATCTACACCGGGGTGCGATGGTACCGACTTCAGGCGTTCAAAAAAAAATTAAACGAAGAGCAGCATGATTCGAACTAACATACTTCTTACGGCTGCAATCTGTTTTCTTCTTCAGGCCTGCAATGTTTCCCAGGACAAGAACGCAGAATCCATCACCTCGGGGGTACTAAAACTCGGAGTGGATGAATCGTATTCGCTGCTCATGGATACCGAGGTTTTTACCTACACGCATCTCAATAAATATGCTTCCGTAGAATCGCAAATCGGTCCCGAAACTGAAATTTTCAATCTCCTTCTTGCAGATAGCATTCAGGCGGCAGTTGTGGGTCGCGCATTAACAGACGAGGAACTTGCCTTTTTCAAAAGCAAGCAGCGCGTTCCGGAAAGTATGTTGATTGCACGCGATGGCATTGCGTTAATAGTTCATCCCGAACACCCTGATAGCGTGATTCACATCGACAAGGTAAAAGGACTATTCGCCGGCACCGACAGTATGTGGAGTCAGATACAAACCGGTGGCAGCAACCAACGAGTCAAGGTTGTATTCGACCATCCCGGCTCTTGCAATGCACGAACGATTCGCGAAAAATTTGGTGTTTCCGAATTCCCTAACTGGTGCTTTACGGAACAAACCACCGATAGCGTTATCAACTTCGTTCACAACAATCCGGGCAGTATCGGTGTTATTTCCCTCAGTTGGATCAGCGATGCCGAAGACAGCACGTGCGCTCGATATCGGAAACTGATTCGCCCCTTAGGTATAGTGGACCCAGGCAATGTCGTAAAACCTGAACTGCCACGTAGGCCATACCAAGCCTATGTGTTCGATGGATCATATCCCCTTCGACGCGAGGTTTACTATATCCGCACAGGACTTCGAGGTACCCTTGGCACAGGCTTTGCCAACCACCTCGTCGGCGAGAAAGGACAGCTCATCATTCACAAAATGGGAATGGTAGCCGCAAAGACTCCTAACCGAACCATCAAAATTGTAGATTAATGAACACGAATAATTCAATCACCATGTATAAATCCCTGTTCCTGACGAGCGCCTTCGTAGCGCTCACTTTTTTCAGCAATGCACAAACGCTTGCTGAAGCCACACAGAAAACACTGAGCGAACGATTTGAGTCTGCCGAGGCCGATTTCAACGCCATCATTGCAAAAGAACCAACTGTAGGTGCCAACTACGCTGCGGCTGGCTACAATTTCTTTTACTGGGGGATAAGCGATCAAGACAATGCTGATGAACTTGCGGAGAACATGGAGTCTGCTGAAAAACTTTTCCGTAAAGGCATGGAAGTAGCTCCTACCAGCCCGCTTTGCTACATTGGCTTGGGGCACTTGATGGCTTTCCGCAAAGACATGAACGGCTGTAATGCGCAGTTCACGAAAGCCGAAGAGATCATGAACACAAAATCGAACAAGGTAGACAAGCTAGTTAAGCAGCAAGCTTTGCTGAAAATGGCTGAAGCGTGTCTCATGGAAGGCAACCCACAGCTTGATAAGGCATTGGTTTATCTGAATAGCGCTCTACCGTTCAATGATAAAAATCCGGAGGTGTATATTCAATTAGGCGATTACTACCGCCTTCGCGATGGCATCAATCAGAGCAACGCAATTGCTCAATACAACAAGGCGATCGAATTGGATTCTAAATCGACTCGTGCGATTCTCCGTAAAGGGATGTTGTATAAGCGCGTTCAAAACTGGGACGAGGGTCTGAACTACTACAACGAAGCCATCGCATTAGACCCCAGCTTTGCTCCGGCTTACCGCGAAAAAGCAGAGTTGCTTAAGGACGCAGCCCGCTACCCACAAGCGATTGAAGCTTATGCCCGCTACAAGGAACTGAATGAAAACTGCCGTGTAAACCAGCGTTACGCCATGTTCGTTTACCTCGCCAAGGATTACAAAAATTCATTGGTTGAATTGGAGAAGGCATTACCCTGCAACGACAAGAACGAATACATGTATCGTGTTCTTGGATACACCTGTTATGAGACAGGTGACTATGCAAAAGGATTGGAGTACATAAATACCTATTTCGATTTGGCAAGCAAGTCGGGTCGCGTTCAAATCTCCGGTGGTGACTATGGTCAAAAAGGAAAGTTGCTCTCAAAAACAGGTCAGGATTCATTGGCCCTGGATGTACTGAAAAAAGCACTTGCAGAGGACCCTTCATACAACGATGGTTACAACGAGGTAGCATCCATTTTGATGAAACAGAAAAAGTATGCTGAAGCAGCCGGTTACTACGAACAAAAGATAGCACGCTCTGAAAGCCCTGCGCCGATTGACTACTACTATTTGGGACAATCACGCTACCGCAACAAAGAATTCATGCTTGCTGACACTGCGTTTGCAATGGCAACCTCGAAATATCCGGATGCCAATTTCTGGAGAGGTCGCTGCCGCAACGGCCTTGAAGCTAACCCTGATCAACCAACCGAAGGGCTCGCAAAACCATTCCATGAAAAGTTCATTCAACTTGCAGGCAGCGAGCAACGCTCTATCGAAGCCAACAAGAAAAACCTGATGGAAGCCTACAACTACTTGGGTATTTATTACTTGATTAAAAAGGACTATGAATGCAGTCGTGCAGCCATTAATAAAACACTTGAGCTGGACCCGGCTAACAAAATTGCCACTACTCTTGCTTCCGATGAGAATGTTGCCAAAGCAAGCGGCACATGCGAATTGATCCCTGCGCAGAATTGAATCAACAAAGAGTAAGTAGAAAAATCTGAATGGAAAACCGGACGTATGTCCGGTTTTTTATTGCCCACAGACTTCATTAAGCGCACGTGTCTTTGGTACATTCGCTGTCCTGAAAATTTCAATATGAGCACGATTGACATTACCGCCATTCAACAAAAAGCTGCACAATGGATAGCCTCTCCAGTAATTGACGAGGAAACGAAAAACGAAATCCAACAATTACTAGCATCCAATGAAAAAGAGCTTATCGAGAGTTTCTACAGCGATTTAGAATTCGGAACAGGTGGCTTGCGCGGAATCATGGGTGTTGGCACGATGCGCATGAACGTGTATACCGTAGGAATGGCAACACAAGGCTTGGCAAACTATATTCTAGCGCAGTTTCCCCAATCCGTTTCGCGCGTCGCAATCGCATTTGACTCCCGCAACAACTCCAAGCTGTTTGCACAAACCGCGGCAAACGTGCTTTCTGCCAATGGCATTGAGGTGCACATGTTTGATGAGCTGAGGCCTACACCGCTACTTTCATATGCAGTTAGAGCGTTGAAATGTCAATCGGGAATTGTAATAACAGCCTCACACAACCCTAAAGAATACAACGGTTACAAGGTGTATTGGGAAGACGGCGCGCAGGTATTGCCGCCTCACGACAAAGGAATCATTGCAGAGGTGCGCAAGATCACAAAGCCCGACGATGTTAAATTCAACGGTAACTCCTCACTCATTCACAGCGTTGATGCATCCATAGAAGAATCTTATTTTGAAGAAGTAAAAAAACTAATTCACGCGCCTGATGCAATACAGCAGGCAACGAATCTGAAGATTGTTTACACATCGATTCACGGAGCGGGCATCACGATGGTTCCGCGTGCATTGGAGATTTGTGGCTTCAAGAATATTCATGTTGTAGAAGAACAAGCCGTGCCAGATGGCAACTTCAGCACCGTACAATCACCGAATCCGGAAGAACGCGAAGCGCTGAACCTTGCACTAAAACTTGCTGAAGAAAAACAAGCCGATCTCGTCATTGGTACCGACCCCGATACCGATCGTGTGGGGATGGCCATTCGCAACGAAGAAGGTCAACTTGTGTTATTGAACGGCAATCAGGCAGCGTGTCTGTTGGTGTATTATCAGCTACAGCGCATGCGAGAAAAAAACGCAATTCAACCCAACCACTACATTGCGAAGACCATTGTTACAACTGATTTACTCGAGGAAATTGCGCGAATACACGGAGTTAAATGGTACGATACATTAACCGGTTTCAAATACATCGCAGGAGTCATTCGTGAAAAAGAAGGGAAGGAGATTTTCATTGCCGGCGGCGAAGAAAGTTATGGCTACTCGGTGGGCGAATTTGTGCGCGACAAAGACGCCGTATTGTCGTCAGTCGTCTTGTGTGAAATAGCAGCCTGGTGCGCTGCCGGCAACCGCACTGTGTGGAGCTTGCTCATGGAAATCTATGAGCAATGCGGACTGTATCACGAGTCGCTGCTTTCAGTCACCATGAAAGGACTGGACGGCCTGCAGCAGATTCAGGCAAAAATGGCAAGTCTGCGAGCCAATCCCCCCAAGACACTCGCGGGGTCACCGGTTATCGAATTACGCGACATTCAATTGCAGCAAACAACCATCCTTCAATCTGGCGAAGTGAAGAAACTTGACCTGCCCGCTTCGAATGTGTTGCAATTCGTGCTGCAAGATGGCAGCAAAATCTCAGCTCGACCCAGCGGTACGGAGCCAAAAATCAAGTTCTATTTTTCGATGAAGGCCCCATTTCAAGGAACACCGCAATACAAGCAACAAGTTGCTGAAATGGAAAAGCGCATGGTGACTATTCAGGAAGAATTGGGCATGAAGTGATGCTGAAATCACTAACCACTCACACACGCTTCGTCATTGCCTTCATAGCAGTGATGTTTGCCGTGCGCTTATTTCACATCACCGATCCTCCCATCGAAGTAGCACACAACTGGCGTCAAACCACATCAATGATGGTTGCACGAAACTTTCATCAGCTCGATGCGAATATTCTATATCCCACGATTGATGAGACAGGCGAAAACCGCGGAGTTGTGGGCATGGAGTTTCCGGCCATACCTTATGCGATTCATCTCGTTTCCATTCCGTTCGGATATGACCATTGGTATGGGCGATTGATTGTTCTGGCTCTGGTTACGCTTGGCAGCTGGTATTTCTTTCTGCTCATGCGCATGTTCGTTGAAGAAAAAACCGCGGCCTGGGCTACCTTGCTTTACACTGCTTCTTCGCTGATTCATTTGGGGCGGAAAGTCATGCCCGACCCCGCGGCTCTTTCACTGGTTATGGTAGCGCTTTACTACGGATTCTGTTATCTCAAAGAAGGAAAGACCTGGCGATTGGTCGCCTATTTTCTTTTCGCATTGTTGGGCACGCTCATCAAAATACCGTTCGGTCTCTACTTGGCATTACTGGCTATCCCTTTTTTCAGTAGCACCACACCCGTCTTTCGAAAGGCACTATTCGCCGGTTCATCAATCGTTGTATTGATGGTTGTTTGGTGGTGGTATTTCCGTTGGAACATGCACTTGGCCGAAGAATTCGGACAATGGTATAATTCCGGGAAACCGCTCTCAGCAGGTGCTACAGAATTGATTGAACACTGGGGCGCCGTGCTGGAGCGCTTCTATTTCTCGGCATATCATTCATTCGTTTGGGGAATTGTATCGCTGGCAGGCTTTGCATTCCTCCTTTACAAACGATCACAAGTAGCTGTTCTGTCATCGGCCATACTGCTTCCGTTGATCATCCTTTACATGATGAAATCGGGCAGCTTGTTTTCACATCACGGCTATTATGCTCTCATCTTAGTACCGTGGCTTGCTGTGTGCGGGGCGTTGTTTTTGGAGAAAATCAATGCTCGCATTGCAGTTACAATCTTAGTTGTCGGCTTCATCGAATCGGTGGCCAACCAACAACACGACTTTTTCATCAAACCTGCGTCGTTCCATAAGTTGCAATTGAAGTCTATTGCGAACGATGTAAGTAAGTCCGAAGATTTAGTAGCACTCGTTTCAAACGGAAATCCCAACGAATTCTACTTCTTGAATCGCAAAGGGTGGTTGGTAGAGCCCGGGCAATGCAGTGCACCGCACCTGCAAGATTTAACAAACCGCGGTTGTCGCTTCCTCCTTGTGCCCCGAGAGCGATTGCCGATAGACATCCCTTATTCGGTCGCTTTCGATTACGAGCACTATGTTGTGTATCAACTGAAATAGCGTACCTTCGAACTCGTGAAGCGAATTCTGTTCATAACGATGATTGCTGTGTATACGCTGCTCTCGGTAGGTATGCAACTGCATCTGCATTACTGTTGTGGACATCTTTCCGACTTCCACTTCATCCCATCCGATACATGCAATCACACATCGGAAAACAACGATGATCATTGTTGCAAAAAAGGAGATTGTTGTTCGTTCATTCACATCGACTTGAAAGTGGATGAATCACACCAGCCCTCTGAAATAGCCCGATTCATACCGACCATTTTTTCGGAACCGATTGTTTACTCAAACCCGATTGCTTCAGTTAACACCGCTCAGGCAATCACGTTTTCAAAAAACGATTATCCCCCGCCGAATAGCAAACGGTACTTGCTTTTTCATTCGCTCGTTCTTTACGCGTAAGTAGTGTGTTTTGATGTGAGGTCATTTTCGCATCAACTTCAATTTTTTGCGCACTGCTGTGCGCAATGACACAGAATTTACTTGTAAGAAATAGCAATTCAAAAAACATGAAAAAGGCATTTATACTCTTGCTGACACTGACGATTTCAGTATCTGCATTTTCTCAAAAAACTTCCAACAAGCCAATCACCAGCACCTTTTGGGTAGCAGGAGTGTGCGGCATGTGCGAACAAACGATTGAAGCTGCTCTTGATGCTAAGGGTATACTAAAGGCAGATTTTCAACTTTCGAATAACCAGCTAACCGTAACCTATAAGCCTTCAAAAATTTCCGAAACGGAAATCCATGCGTTGCTCAACGCGGTCGGTTACGACACAGAAAAAAGCACCTGCACAGACGAACAATATGCTCGCGTGCACGGCTGCTGTAAGTATCGCGAACTCGAAAAACACTGAGCACCATGCGAATCATTTTCTTGGCGGGACTGATACTTTCAGCTCTCGCGGCTCATGCTCAAGGAGTATCGGGCACGATTACGGGCGAATGGTCTGATGGTAAAACGGAAACCCTCGTTGGCGCCAACGTTGTTTGGAAAGACACCCGTAGCGGCACTCTTACCAACGAGCAAGGAAAATTTCACATTGGCATCCCGCCGGGGGCGCAAAAACTCGTGGTTTTCTATGTCGGCTTTCAGCCGGATACCATCGCCTATACCGGACAAAAAGAAATAAACATCACCCTAAGGCAAGCAGGCAGTGGAAAGGAAATCGTAGTTGAAGGCGAGCGAGCATCGACCTATATCAACTCACGCGATCCACAGCTGTTTCAGGTGATGAACGAGAAAGAGCTTTGCAAGGCCGCTTGTTGCAACCTAAGTGAAAGCTTTGAGACCAATGCCTCCGTCGACGCAGCTTATGCAGATGCTATTACCGGTACACGCCAAATTCGCATGCTCGGTTTGGAAGGCAAATACACTCAAATGTTGTTCGATAATATTCCTTCCGTTCGTGGACTTTCCAGCACGTATGGACTCACCTATGTGCCGGGACCATGGGTTAAAAACATTTACGTTACCAAAGGCGTAGGGTCGATTACCAGCGGTTATGAAAGCATGGCGGGGCAAATCAACGTAGCGCTGAAAAATCCCGACACTGCAGAGCGCTTTCACTTGAATGCATACGCAGGCAATGGTGGACGCATGGAGCTCAATCTTGTGGTTGGGCCAAAAACAGAAAAGGAAGGAGAAATCGTAGTGATAGAAGAAGAACATGCGCATGAGTCCGGAGAAGAACACGAACATGGCGAAGAGCATGAGCACGATGAAGAACATGAGCACCGCCACATTAAGGGAAGCTTGCTTGCGCATGGGGCTATGTCGCAGTTGCGCACCGATATGAACGGGGATGGATTTCTGGATAATCCACTCTTTTCAAACGTTTCCTTGCGCAACGAATGGCACTTCGATGGTCACAGCGGACTGGGTGCCCAAGTAGCACTCAATTATCAAAACATCAACACCGTAAGTGGTCAATTGGATTACAATCCAACCGACGAAGTAAAATCACAACTGTGGGGAGTGAATACACAGACGCGCCGATACGAAGCTTCCACGAAAGTAGGCTACGTATTTCCCGGTAAACCGTGGAAGAGTTTCGGCTCACAGGTGAACGCGCTTTATCACGATCAAGACGGTGAATACGGATTTCAAACTTACAATGGGCAGCAGCGCAGCGGCCGAGTTAACCTGCTTTTCGCATCGCGTATTCTAAACGAAGCGAACACATTCACCACCGGTTTTACCTATGTGTTCGATGATTATCGCGATACGCTTCTCTCCAACTTTGAGGACGATCCAACCATTCAACCCCTAAACCGCCAAGAGCGCGTACCCGGAGTTTTCTTCGAGTACACGTTGAAAGTAGAAGATAAATTCACGCTGGTAGCAGGATTGCGTGAAGACCTTCACAATATCTATGGGCCGTTGTTTACTCCTCGCTTGCACGCGCGATACAGCATCAACGATCATATGACGCTCAAGGCGGTCGGTGGAATTGGTTATCGCACTCCTGTGCTTGTGATGGATAATGTGGGTATGCTCGCATCGAATCGATATGTGATGATTGAAGGCGACCCTGCGCCTAGCGAAAAATACATGGGTCTTGACATAGAAAAATCAAGAAACGCCGGTCTGATATTCACTTGGAAAGGCGATGTGCTTTATCGACCCGCAACATTGAGCATTGATGGATTTATAACGGAGTTCGAAAAGCAAGTCGTCATTGACTACGAAACGCCCGGATATGTATACATCTACAACCTGCAAGGAAAGAGTTTTAGCAATAGCGCACAGGCAGAGTTGCAATGGTCGCCCGTGAGAAGGTTCGACGTTCGCGTGGCATATCGTTGGTTGGAAGCACGCACACAATATCGCGATGGGTTGCGCGATCGACCTTTGGTGAACCGTCATCGTGCATTTACCAATCTTGCGTTTGAGACTCGCAAAAAAGCAAATGGGTCTCAGTGGCGTTTCGATGCCACCGTGCAGTGGATTAGCCGAAAGCGTATTCCTTTTGTGATCAACAATCATGACGAGCACTTCAACGAGCCATTGAGCACTTGGTCCGATGATTACTGGCAAGTTATGGCGCAAGCAACTTACGTATTCAAAACAAATCTGGAGCTCTACGTTGGAGGTGAAAACCTTACCAACTTCATGGTGCACGATGCCATTATAATGGCGAATGACACAGAATCATCCTTGTTTGATGGATCACTTTTGTGGGGCCCCGTGTTCGGCAGAATGGGATACGTGGGGTTGCGCTGGATACTATAATCAGAGCAAGCTCAACTGCACGTATTGATTCTCAAAATCGAGCAGCCAGCGCTTACGCTGAATGCCGCCGCTATAACCAACATAGGTCCCGTCTTTACCAATCACACGGTGACATGGGATAAGAATCGGAATTGGATTCTTCGCAATTGCAGATGCCACTGCTCGAGTAAGTTTAATATCGCCCAGTTGGCGCGCGATATCCTCGTAGCTGTAAGTTTTTGCAAATGGTATACGCATCAATTCTTCCCAAACGGTTTGCTGAAAGTGGGTTCCTTCCAGGTGCATGGGAATTTCAACGGCAGAATTATGCCCATTGAAGAATAACGACAACGCATGGAGCACGCGATGAAGGTCATGGTCGAAGTCATCCATGCCGGGTTCTTCTACAAAATGGATGCTCGCCAGCATGCCTCGATAACCTTCTACACGAAGCCAACCCATAGGCGATTGAAAATGAACGACCGATTTGCGCATGGGAGTAAATTAAGGCAATTCAGACTTCACAAATCCTTCATTTTATAAAGTTGTTAATCACTACTTTCGCATTTCGTTAAAACCGAAAAAACATGATGAAAAAACTGGTAGAAGAATTTCCCAATCATTTGCGCGAAGCACTGGTGATAGGCCGTGCCGCTCAACTCAATCCGTGCAATAAGACCATTCGCAACATTGTCATTTCCGGCCTAGGCGGTAGCGGTATCGGTGGAAAAATCGTAAGTCAGCTCGTTGCCGAAAAATGTTCGGTTCCTGTAGTATGTACCAGCGACTACGTTTTGCCGGAGTTTGTAAATGAAGACACATTGGTAATCATCAGCAGCTATAGTGGTGATACGGAAGAAACGGTTGCGGCCCTTCAAGAGGCTATAGCCAAGAAGGCAGAAATTGCCTGTGTTACCAGCGGTGGAAAGATTGCAGCTGCAGCAAAAGAGCATGGCTTCAACCACATCATCATTCCGGGTGGAAATCCTCCGCGATCTATGTTTGGCTACAGCTCTGTTCAGCTGTTCTATGTGCTCCGTCATTACGGATTCATTGATGGCAGCTTCGAGCAAGAAGTAGAGAACAGTATTTCGCTTATCGAAAATAATATCGACGATTTGCGTTCGGCTTCAAAGAGCATTGCTGAGATGGTTGTTCATCGCATTCCAATTCTTTACAGCGAGGCCATGTACGAAGGGGTTGCTATTCGCTGGCGCCAGCAAATCAATGAGAACTCGAAAATGCTATGCTGGCATCACGTGTTCCCCGAAATGAACCATAACGAATTGGTTGGTTGGACAGGAGGTGATAATCGCGTGGCGGTAATCATCATTCGCAACGAAGACGACCACAAGCGCTCACAACTGCGCATGGATCTTTGTAAGAAGTTGATGGGCGAGAAGTGTGATACCATCATCGAAGCTTGGTCGAAAGGAAAGACGCGCATCGAACGTACGATGTACCTCATTCACCTCGGAGATTGGATTAGCATCGATTTAGCTGAATTGCGCAACGAAGACGCTGTGGCTATACCTGCTATCATCTTCTTGAAAAATGAGTTGTCGAAGGTGAATTGATATTCATGAAGAAGCCTGTTGTTTTCCGCGACTTAGGCAGCATGGATTATAAGGCCTGCTGGGATTTACAGGAGGTTTACTTCAATCAAACCGTTCAAATAAAATTTGATAATCGGGCGAAAGCCCCTGAAGAACAAGTGGTCACAACCGACCACTTGTTTTTTGTAGAGCACCCCCATGTGTATACGCTTGGCAAAAGCGGAGACATTGCGCATCTGTTACTCGATGAGGATGCATTGGCTAAAGTTGACGCTCGCTATTACGCTATCAATCGCGGAGGCGACATCACCTATCATGGTCCCGGGCAAATTGTAGGGTATCCCATTTTCGATCTCGATCATTTCTTTAGTGATATTCACAAATACTTACGATATCTGGAGGAAGCCATCATTCGTACGTTGGCTGATTACGGGATCATTGCAGGTCGCATAGACGGACTCACCGGCGTATGGCTTGATGCAGAGCTCGGGCCGAAAGCGCGCAAAATCGCTGCCCTAGGAGTAAAGTGCAGTCGCTGGGTCACGATGCACGGTTTCGCTTTCAACGTGAACGCTGATTTGTCCTACTTCAACCACATCATTCCCTGCGGAATTACAGACAAGGCTGTCACCTCCATGCATCTCGAGCTAGGAAGGTCGTTGGACATCGAAGAGGTGAAGGGACGATTGAAACATCATTTAGCCGAGGTTTTCGAGCTTGAATGGGTGTAGTAAGCTTGATGCTCAGTAAGGCCATTAATCGGTTATTTTTGCTACTTCCGAAATAGATATGGATAAACCACGTGTTGGAGTATTAGGAGGCGGTTCTTGGGCTACTGCTCAAGTGAAATTGTTGTGCAAAAACACAGACAAGGTCTATTGGTGGATGCGCAACAAAGAAGCCATCGATCACATACGACAATTTGGGCACAACCCCAATTACATCCAAAGCATTGAGTTTGAAAAAGACCAGCTCCATGTAACGGATAATCTGCAGGAAGTGGTGGATAACAGCGATTACATTATTGTAGCCATTCCATCGGCATTTGTTCATGAGGCCTTTCAACACTACAAGCCCACGGGTTTAGAGAATAAGGTGTTGTTCTCCGCCATCAAAGGGGTAATCAACGAGTTCGATTCCATTCCCGCACGTTACTTCCACAAACAACTTGGTGTGCCGTACGAAAACATCGGTATCGTTTGCGGTCCTTGTCACGCTGAAGAGGTAGCCATGGAAAAGCTATCATACCTTACCATTGGATGTTCCGACCTAGCGAAGGCTGATCGCATGGCTGCCATGCTCGGTTGTCGTTTCATGAAAACCAACACCACCGAAGATGTCTTTGGTGCCGAGTTGGCCGCTATTCTCAAAAACGTCTACGCTGTCGCATCCGGAATTTGTCATGGCCTTGGTTATGGCGACAATTTTCAGGCGGTATTAATCAGCAGTGCCATTCGCGAAATGGAGCGCTTCATTGATACGGTGCATGAAATTCATCGCGACGTGAAAAGCAGTGCCTACCTAGGCGACCTTCTTGTAACCGCTTATTCGCCCTACTCGCGCAATCGTACCCTAGGAACCATGGTAGGAAAAGGCTACAGTGTGAAGTGGGCTACCATCGAAATGAACATGGTTGCGGAGGGGTATTACGCAGCCAAAGGCATTCATGAGATCAATAAAAAATTCAACGCCGACATTCCCATTGCCGATGCGGTGTATCGCATCCTTTACGAGAAGATATCTCCTGTCATGGAGATGCGAATTTTGACAGATAAGCTTTCTTAATAGTAAGCCACGAATTCACGAATCTATTTTCAGGAAATCATTCGTGAAATCGTGGCTTATCATCCTCTTTGGACTCCGCGGTCCAAGTCCTTGTTGAATTCAATCGTGGATGGTTGTTCAAAACCTGTCAGCAGGCAATAGAAAGCCGGTGAAGTGAGTTAGTAATTTGCCCGATGAACAACACTATCATGAATCGCATACTCACGCTCATATTCGTTTTGCTGCAGCTTTCGTTGACAGCCCAAGTTCAGGAATACAAGGACCAATTTCCTAATGGAAAAACACGCAGCGAAGGAAACTATGTCAATGGTTTCGAGGAAGGCGTTTGGAAGTATTACTACGAAACAGGAACGCTACAAGAGGAAGCCAACTACAAAAAAGGCAAGTTGCACGGTAGTGTAAAGCGCTATCACTCGAACGGGAAGCTCATGGTGGAAGGATATTTCGACTTGAATGTGCAGGATAGTATCCAACGCACCTTCACCGCTGAGGGAATTCTGGTTGAAGAAGGTCAGTATTTAAAGGGGTCAAAATCCGGTCGCTGGAATTATTTCTTTGCCACAGGCGACACCATGATGGTGGAAGAATTTGCAGGGGCAGAAGAATTACTTTGGTTGTATTGTGATGCCAATAAAATCCGCACAGTGAGCAACGGAAGCGGTATCATGGAGGAAAAATTCGAGAATGGGAAAACACTTCGCAGCTCGTCGTATAAGAACGGCAGGCTCGATGGTCCTTTCGTGGAAAACTATAACGGCGGTTCGGTTCGAATTCGAGGTAATTACAAGGAAGGAAAAGAAGATGGCCTTTGGGAAGAGCAATACCCTTCAGGAAACATGAAGCGTCATGCGCATTACAAAATGGGCATTCTCCACGGGCAGTTCACGGAAAAATACTCGAAAGGCCAAGTATCTGTGACAGGCAACTATGCCGACGGCAAAAAAACAGGCCATTGGATCTGGTATCTCGAAAACGGGGTGAAGGATATGGAAGGCGACTTTAACAACGACCTACAAGAAGGAGAGTGGGTGTTTTACTATGGTAATGGCAACCCTGAATATTGGGGCCCCTACAAGCAAGGAAAAATGAATGGATTTTGGCAATGGAAATACTGGGAGGGCCGAGCATGGAAATCAGGCGAAATGGTCAACGACAAAAAGCACGGACCTTGGGAATACTGGTATGAAAGCGGAAAGCCCCTGATGAAGGGAACTTTCAAATACGACCTCGAAGAAGGGGAATGGACTTCCTGGTATACCAACGGATACATTCAGGACATTGGTAACTACGAACACGGCCAGATGAACGGAAAATGGACCGGCAACCATTCGAACGGAGTGAAGAGTTACGAAGGCGAGTGGAGCATTGTCAAAAGCAAGGATCAATTTGCTCAAACCATGAGTGACTTGTACAAAATCAAAACCGATACACTGCCTAAAGTCAAATCCGGTGATGTGAAGCACGGAAAGTGGACCTACTGGAGTGAAACGGGTAGTGTAGAAAAAATTGAAACCTATGGGGCCGATGGCTCACTGCACGGACCTTTCGAATCATACAACAACGGAAAACCCGAAAGCAAAGGCAGCTACAAGAACGGCAAGCCGGATGGCAAATGGTCATACTTCCATCCACACGGAGCGCCCATGCGCGACTGCACATTCAAGGAGGGCAAATTGAATGGGAAGAGTTTGGTTTACGACGCCAGAGGTCGCATCATCGAAGAGTCGAATTACAAGAGCAACAAGCTTGATGGAACCTACATCAGCTACGACGAAAAAACAGGTAAAGAAAAAATTCGCATCGAATACGAGAATGGCAAAGCGAAGGAGAACTAATCGACTATCGATTTAGTTGCTTCCGTTCATCCATTCCTCAATTTCCTCCACCTCTATCGCAAACTGATCAAACATATCCGTATTGCCATTTTTGGTAATCACGATGTTGTTCTCTATGCGAATTCCTAGGCTTTCCTCACGAATGTAAATTCCTGGCTCTACGGTAAACACATTGCCTTCCGCTATCGGTAGACTCCAATCACCCACATCGTGCACATCCAAACCAAGGAAGTGAGAGGTTCCGTGCATGAAGAACTTTTTATAGGCAGGCCACTCAGGGTTTTGATTCTTCATATCATCCATCGAAATCAGCTTCAAAT
>Ga0315902_10004173_pt1 | contig 21094 bp, 14 predicted proteins | sample LakEriMetagenome_9_FD_203523 | JGI IMG/M metagenome (GOLD analysis project Ga0315902, IMG submission 203523) | Freshwater fungal communities from buoy surface, Lake Erie, Ohio, United States - Buoy 12 MA117 | ecosystem: Environmental > Aquatic > Freshwater > Lake > Lake biofilm | place: USA... | reverse complement strand
AGGTTTCGGATCTCTTGCGTTGACTTGAAGTAGTTCCGTTGAATGAACATTTCGTTCGTGAATGACTTTACGTTGCTGATCCCCGTTAAGGCCTCCTCAACGATCGAGTTAGAACGTGCTGAAAAGTCTTGCGATTCTCTGGATAATTTGCGGATGAACCTCCCGAAAAACACAGCAATTACCGCCATTACGGGAACTGTACCTAGCATGATCAGGGCGAGCTCAGGGGAAATGAAGAACAAAAAGATGATGCTACCTACGATCATCACCACCTGCCGGAAAAATTCGGCAATGGTCGTTTTCATGGTGTCTTGTACCTGGGTGATATCCGATGAAAGTCTGCTGGTAAGTTCGCCAACTTTGTTGCGGTTGTAGAAGTCCATCGGCATATATATTAACCGAGAAAAAGCATCATTTCGTAAATCGCGTAAGGCATTTTCAGTCACATTCGTGAATAAGATCACTCTAAAGAAGGAAAAAATTGCCTGTAAACCAAAGAGCACGAACAAGGCGATCGCAACGGTATTGATGTTCTCCATGGAGATCAACTTGAAGGCATCCTGACCCGATGAGAGCTGACCGGCGGTTCCGCCAAGCAATTTCCCCATGAGGTAGGGGAAGATAAGTCCGGTTGACGTAGATAATAGGAGAAAGATCCAACCTATGGTGAAAGTTAAAGCGTATGGCCTCAGATAACGAAAAAGTTTTCCTGCCTGTCGGTAACTTTCCTTCGAAAGTTTGATTTTCTTCTTTTCTTTGTTGTCTTTGGCCATTAGGCTGAATGCTGAACTTACAAAAATAGCTGTAGTTCACGGCTTAGACTATATTTTTTAGATAATTTTCTTGTGAGTATTTGAAGTTTTCAAAAATCGGCTATCTTTGCAATCCCAAAAATTGAGAACACGTTAAAGCTTAGAACATGAAAAGAACGTTTCAACCATCGGTAAGAAAGAGAAGGAACAAGCACGGTTTCCGAAGCCGTATGGCTACTAAGAATGGACGTCGCGTTCTCGCTGCACGTCGTCGCAAGGGAAGAAAGAAGCTTACTGTTTCTGATGAACCGATGCATAAGCGCTAAAAAGCGTTTCACGAAATAGACGAACCGGAGCCATTGTGTTCCGGTTTTTTTTGCGCTTGCATTTTTTTTCTTCTCCGGTTTTTTTGCTAACTTAAGGTATTATTAACCTAAAAACCTACCTAGCATGTTAGTGAAAACCTACAGCAGCACAGTATTCGGTATAAGTGCCACAACCATCACCATTGAAGTCAATCTCGGACAAGGCATCAATTTCTACCTGGTTGGTTTGCCCGACAGTGCTGTAAAAGAAAGTCATCAGCGCATTAAGGCCGCCTTTAAGAACAACGGTTTAAATTTTCCGGGAAAGGAGATCACGGTGAACATGGCTCCCGCAGATATCCGCAAAGAAGGTTCGGTATTCGATCTGCCTATTGCGTTGGGTATTCTCGGAGTTAGCGATCAGGTGCGCACCGAACGCTTTGATGAGCTTTTGTTCATTGGTGAGTTGTCGCTTGATGGAGAGCTACATCCTCTCAAAGGCGTCTTGCCGATTGCTGTTCAAGCCCGAAAAGAGGGATTCAAAGGAATTGTTCTTCCAAAGGCAAATGCTGCAGAGGCCGCGATCGTTGCAGGACTGAATGTATATGGTGCAGCTTCGCTCAGAGAAGTGGTTGCTTTTCTGAATGAAGAACGAATTTTGGAACCCGAACAGCTGGACATCGAAAGGGAGTTCAACAACATTGCCGAGCAGTACGATGTGGACTTTCGGGATGTGAAGGGACAACTCAGCATTAAACGAGCTTTTGAAGTTGCCGCAGCAGGAGGTCATAATATCATTCTGATTGGTCCACCGGGTGCGGGAAAATCAATGCTGGCCAAGCGACTGCCAACCATACTTCCCCCAATGAACCTTGAGGAAGCCCTTGAAACAACGAAGATCCACAGTGTTGCCGGACGCATAAAGGGAAGTCTGGGATTGATCACACGTCGCCCTTTCCGAAAGCCGCACCACACTGTTTCGGATGTCGCATTAGTTGGTGGAGGAGGGAATCCCCAGCCGGGTGAAATTTCGCTTGCCCATAACGGTGTACTTTTTCTCGACGAACTTCCGGAATACAAAAGAGGTGTTCTCGAGGTGATGCGTCAACCACTGGAGGATCGTTGTGTAACCATTTCACGAGCCAGATTCTCTGTTGATTATCCGGCCGGATTTATGTTGGTTGCCGCGATGAATCCTTGCCCCTGCGGCTATCATAATCATCCCGATAAAGAATGCGTTTGCGGACCCGGTGTGGTCAGTCGTTATTTGAACAAGATATCCGGCCCATTGTTAGACAGGATCGATCTGCACGTTGAAGTTACGCCTGTTTCCTACCGCGAACTTTCGGGAGATGTAACCCAGGAAGGGTCAGCGGAGATCAGAGCACGCGTACTGCGCGCAAGGGAAATACAGTTAGACCGTTACCGCGAAAGGGACGGAGTGTACTGCAATGCCCAAATGACCACCGGCGACATGGCCATTTTTTGCGTTTTGGATGAAAGCGGTGCAGCTATACTGAGACATGCTATGGATCGCCTGGGGCTTTCTGCGAGAGCCTACGACCGAATTTTGAAGGTTTCACGCACAATCGCAGATCTGGATGAAGCAGAAAACATCGGTGCTGATCATATTGCAGAAGCGATCAACTACAGAAGCCTGGATCGTTCAAGTTGGGGTAATTAAGTGCAGGATCGATCATCCCTCAATGGAACAATCCAAAATGGTATGGTCAGTTTGCTCTTAGACCGCTGAATTTTGGGATTGTTCTGTTTTTTCAGGCAGACATTTTTGGTTATCATAGTTTCTTCCGATGTTTGTAACAGAAAAAAATCAGAAAATGAAACTGTTAACTACATTGATCTTTAGTACGCTCATACTCTCATGTTTTGCTCAATTTTCGGTGGGTCATACGACAATCACCTTCAATGATCCGGCTCGTTCGGGAGGATTTGGATCCGGAGGGGGAGCAGGAAGGCAGATACAAACAGAGATTTATTATCCGGCAGCTACTGTGGGTGACAATGTTCCGTTAGCCACAGGAACATTTCCGGTGATCGTATTCGGACATGGTTTTGCCATGGCGTGGGATGCGTACCAGAACATCTGGCAGCGATATGCCGCTCAGGGGTATGTATTGGCTTTTCCGAGAACAGAGGGAGGATTGATCCCCGGCCCAAGTCATGGTGATTTTGGACTCGATCTGAGTTTGGTCTCACAACGTATGCTTGCATTGAATACAACTTCGGGATCCCTTTTCCAGGGTAAACTCAATGGAAATGCCGGTATAATGGGGCATTCAATGGGAGGTGGGGCATCCATGCTCGCAGCGAACGGGAATACCAATATTCGCACTGTGATTGGTCTGGCGCCGGCTGAAACGACACCATCAGCAATTTCTGCAGCGGCCGGAGTGAACGTGCCTTCACTCATCTTCTCCGGTTCTGCGGATGGTGTTACCCCGCCAGATGTGCACCACATTCCAATTTTTGACGCACTGGGTTCGGATTGTAAGACTTTCGTGAGTATTACGGGAGGTGCACATTGCTATTTTGCGAACAGTAACTTCAACTGTGACTTTGGGGAGACCACTTCTTCCTTTGGTATTTCCATTTCGAGAGCAGAACAGCAAACGATCACCTATACGTTACTGGATCTCTGGCTCGACTACACGTTGCGTGACGACTGTACTTCCTATGATCAATTCATTGAGCTTTCCGGAGGTGGAAATGGTTTTACAGCAGAAACCACCTGTATAGCTAATCCCCTTCCCGTGATCAATGCGAATGGTTCCTTACTGAGCTCTTCCGTAACGGGCACGGCGTATCAGTGGTACTTGAACGGTAACCTTATCTCTGGCGCGAATGGTGCTCAGTACAATGCCACAGCGAACGGAGCTTACACCGTCGTTGTTACGCATGAAAATGGATGTACAACCGAAAGTGCACCCTTTCAATTGAATGCGCTCACACTAGAGGAAACAGTAGCATTTACACCTGTTTTAAGTCCGGTGCCAACAAATGGTCAAATGACGATCGGCAATACGAAAGGTATTGTAAAGCATGTTTTGGTAACAGATCTCTCCGGTAAACCGCAACCATTTGTTTTGAATGAGGATATGCTGGATATTAGCAATTGTTCAGATGGGGTTTATATCATCCAGATAAACGGTTCGACCTTTAAAGTGATCAAGCAAGGAAAGTAAATTTGAGCAATGAGCCCTCAGCTCCAAAGGTGAATTGTTCAAAACAGATCGATCATCAATTCCTTCATCAGATCCTACAATTTGCTCTCAGAGAAAGGGTGATTGCACATTCATCGTGATTTAATAGATTGCTTTTGTAATTTATTCCTATATTGGGAAAAAAATTACAGGAATGGGAAAGAAGAAGGTATTTGTTGTCGAGGATGATCCATTTTACGCTAAAATGGTTGGTCATCGCTTGTCTATGGATCCTGAATTCGAAGTGAGGGTATTCAACGATGCGAAAAGTTTTTTGAAAGCAATGGATGAAAAACCTTCCGTTGTAACACTGGACTATTCACTGCCGGATATGTCAGGTCTGGAATTGTTGAAAAAGGTTAAAAGCGACTATCCCGGTACACAACTGATCGTACTGTCGGGTCAGGATGATGTGACTACGGCTGTAGAAATGGTGCGAAATGGTGCATATGACTACATACCCAAGGGTGAAGTTGCCATGGATAAGCTCTGGTTACTGGCGCACAAGGCAATAGAGCGATCGGATCTGCAGGAGGAAGTTAGACAACTCCAGGAAGAAGTTACGGCTAAATTTGCCTTTCAGAATTATCTCAAAGGCACCAGTGCGCCGATGCAGCGGGTATTCTCATTATTGGAAAAAACAACGCGTACGAATATTACCGTAGTGGTTACAGGAGAGACCGGTACAGGTAAAGAGCTAGTCGCTAAGGCGGTTCATTATAATTCTGAAAGAAGGAAGAAGCCATTTATTGCGATCAATGTGGCGGCCATTCCACGCGAGCTCATTGAAAGTGAGCTGTTCGGATATGAAAAAGGTGCATTCACCGGTGCCGACAGAACAAAGCCCGGCAAATTTGAGGAGGCAGACCGTGGAACTTTGTTTTTGGATGAGATCGGTGAAATGGATCTGAATATGCAGGCCAAACTTTTGAGGGTATTGCAGGAAAGAGAAGTTTGCCGTTTGGGTTCCAATAAGAACATTCCGGTCGATGTGAGGATAGTTGCAGCAACGCACAGAAATTTGCTGAAAGAAGTGAAAGAAGGAAGATTTAGAGAGGATCTCTACTATCGCCTACTCGGGATCAGTATCGAAATGCCTCCGCTCAGAGAAAGAGGAAGTGATATATTGTTGCTGGCAAGGTATTTTACGGATAATTTCTGTGCAGAAAACCAGCTCCGTAAGAAAGAGTTTAGCGCGGCTGCGTCCGAAAAGCTCATGTCATACGCATATCCGGGTAATGTCCGTGAATTGCGGGCAACAGTTGAGATCGCCGCAGTAATGAGTGAGGGAAAGACTATCGATTCAAATGATATCATGCTGTCAAATGCGGCAGAAATTGACGATCTTCTTAAAACTGAAATGTCCCTTGAAGAATACAACAACAAGATCATCAGATGGTACCTCGACAAATACAACAACAATGTACTCAAAGTCGCCGAGAAACTGGATGTTGGAAAATCGACCATCTATCGGATGTTGAAAGAAGGTAAAATATAGCTTTTATTATGTACGGTATTGTTAATCAGTCTTTTTATGGCCTTATTACTGATCATTACGGTGTAGAAAAATGGGAAGCCATTAAAAAAAGTTCGGGGGTTGATCAGGATTATTTTGTCAGCAATCAACCCTACGAAGACAACATAACCTTTGAGCTTTTGGCTGCAGCATCTGAAGAGTTGGAAATTTCGTCAGACGAGATCCTGCAAGCTTTTGGAGAATATTGGATACTCAAAACGGGTGCTGAAAAATATGGCGACCTCATGAAGTCCGGAGGGAATAGTTTTACAGAGTTCCTGATCAACTTGCCTAATTTTCACAGCAGGATCATGCTGATCTATCCAAACCTGAATCCACCTGAATTTGCCGTTGAGCGCGTGAATGAAAATATTATGCGTCTCCATTATTACTCGGAGCGCAAAGGATTGACCCATTTTGTTATCGGGCTGATCTACGGGATCTCGAAAATGTATGATGAGGCGATCGAGATTCAACACATAGAGAACCGACAAGAACAGGTTTGGCATGACACCTTCGACATTCGCCTAATTTAGAACAAGATGGATGGACACATTACGCTGACCGATTCTTCTCTCGAAAAGCTATTTCCTTTCTATATTCGACTGGATAAGGATCTCCGAATAACAAAGGCAGGCAGATCCATTAAAAAAGTGATGGGAGATATTGAGGGCAGACTATTTGTTGATTGTTTTCGGATGTTGCGCCCGAAACTGTCCATACAGATGAGTTTTACATCCTTTTGTGAACATCAGAACCTTGTGGTCATAACAGAAGCACTTACCACAACTTTGCGCCTTCGTTTCAGAGGTGAACTGATCAAGCTGTCTGAATCGGAAGAACTCCATTATTTAAGCTCACCATGGCTCGTGGATACTACTGATCTTGGATATTATGATCTTAGTTTCTCTGATTTCGCACTCCACGACACAGTTACGGATAATCTCCAGGTATTGCGCTCGAAAGAGCTTGTCAACGAAGATCTCATCAAGATTGCGGATGAGCTGATCTCGCAGCGTAACGAACTGGTCGAAAAGAACGCAATGATCGAGGAGATCGCTCGTTTTCCTGACCAAAATCCTCAGCCAATTCTTAGGATCGATTTTCAGGGTGATCTTCTCTACTCCAATGCAGCTGCAGGAAAACTGATGGAGAAACATGATCTGTTGAATTTACCTTTCTGGAGTTCTGTCTACAACAGATTCGTCGAAAACGAATTTCGCGGATTTGATACCGAGATCCTGCTCGATGAAATGATCCTTCATCTTACGCTCGTCCCTTTTCCGACCAAAGGGTATTTTAACCTCTACATCAGAGATGTCTCTGAGATTGTGCGCTATCAGCAGGAGCTATTGACCATCAATGCGCGTCTTTCAACTTTATTGACCACTATGCAGTCGGGCGTGTTGGCGGAGAATGTAGAGCGAAAGATCATTCTGATGAACAGGAAATTCTGCGATATATTCGCCCTAAATGCCTTACCTGACGAAATGCTGGGATATGATGCTATGAAGGTCGAAGAAGAATTCAAGGGTAATTTTGTTGACCAAGCCACTTTTCTTGAACGGATCGATCAGCTGCTCAATGACAGGGTCAGTGTTTTTGGAGAACAACTGTTCATGCAGGATGGAAGAGTACTTGAAAGGGATTACATTCCCATAATTGAGGATAATGTCTACAAGGGACACATCTGGAAATACCAAGATATAACCGAACTCGTAAATTCAAACGAAAGTCTTAAGAAAGTAGAAGAAAAATACCGAAAGATCATTGAAGCACTTGATTTTGGTCTCATCGAGGTGGATCAGGATGAGCGGATCACGAAAGTTTATCCGGCATTTTGCAGGCTGACAGGCTACGATGAGGAGGATCTTTTGGGAGCTAATGCGCGTGAAATGCTTGCTTTCGATGGTGATCTTCACCGATTGGATGAACAGCTGGATGCGCGAAATAAAGGGCAGGCTGGGATTTATGAGGTGAGATTGCGCACAAAGGGTGGAGGAGTGAAATGGGTCATCATCAGTGGTTCTCCGATCTTTAATGAGCGGAATCAGGTTGTAGGTTCGATCGGTATACATATCGATATAACAGAACGTAAGATACTGGAGCAGGAGTTAACTGAGGCAAGGGAAAGGGCGCTCAGTAGCGTGAATGCTAAACAATTGTTTCTTGCCAATATTAGCCATGAGCTGCGCACACCGATCAATGTGCTGAAGGGAATGGCAGACTTGCTGGAAGGAACCAAACTTGATCCGGAACAGCTGAGTTACATTCAGGCGATGCAGACTGCATCCAAAAATCTCATGGGATTGATCAACAATGTACTCGATTTCTCCAAGATCGAAGCCGGTCACCTGACGATCAGTAAGGTGGATGTCAACCTCGCTGAACTCCTCAACAATACCCACATTGCTTTCATCCCGGTGGCGAGGGAAAAGGGGGTGGAACTGAGCTATGTTTTGGATGAGGCTATTGAACCTCATTTGGTGGGGGATCCATTGAAAATAGGTCAGGTATTGAGTAATTTGGTTAGTAATGCGCTAAAATTCACAGAAAACGGACATATTACAGTTCGTGCCGGTATCGTAGCGAATTTCATAGACAAACAAGTCATACGTTTTGAGGTTGAAGATACGGGGATCGGTATCGCAAAGGAAAATCAGGAAAAGATCTTTCAGACCTTCATACAGGAGGATCAGTCGATCTCCAGAAGATATGGAGGTACCGGGCTGGGTCTTGCAATCTGTTCTGGTATTGTCAACTCGATGAAAGGATCGATCGGTGTGGAAAGCTCGCCAGGTTCAGGCTCGACCTTCTTCTTTGAAATACCGCTAGAAAAAGGGGTGATCGTGCCCTCTGTTCAGCTTGAGAATGAAATTTTGATTAAAGGACTGGAAGACCGTAAAATACTTGTCGCGGAGGACAATCCGCTCAATCAGTTGCTCATCAGCTCGATCCTCGCCAAGTCGAATATCCGTGCTCACATGGTCGTCAATGGTCTGGAAGTGTTGGAGCAGCTCGAAAAAGAAAGTTTTGATATCATCCTGATGGATGTTCAGATGCCTGAAATGGATGGTCTAGCCACCACCCGTGAGGTGCGCAGATTGTATGGGAACCGCATTCCGATTGTTGCCCTCACTGCAAATGCATCGACCGCAGACCGAGCGATCTATCTGAAGGAAGGAATGGATGAGGTCCTCACCAAGCCCTTCGAAAAGGCTGAATTGTTCGAAATCCTGCAACGACTGATCGGTGAGAAAATCGGAGATGCTACTGAAGTCACCTATTCTCTGGATTATTTGATGGAATTGTCCTCAGGAGACGCCGAATTTGTTGGCAGCATTCTCGCTACTTTTACTGAGAGTACACCGCGCTATTTATCAGAATTGAATGCTGCAGTGGATGAAGCCGATCTCAATAAGATCAAGTATGTCGCCCACCAGCTAAAGCCATCACTTCAAACTTTAAAGGTGACTCGTGCATCTGAGCTCGCAATAGAGATCGAAAAGCGTGCTAAGGAAGGTTGCGCGGTCAATGAGTTGATCCCTCTCGTTCGTAGGCTCGAATCTGATCTCAAGACCGTCATAGAAGATATCAAAGAAAGAAATCTGGGATAGGACAAATGGCCGCAAGGAACACTGATATTATGATCATTCACCAAGAGCCGGAGTTCACGAAACGTCTTGAAAAGTTCCTTTATGAAAATTTCGACTGTACAGTGCTTTCTTTTGAAACACTGCGGATCTGTCTCAGTGCAAGGCCTCCACAACCTGATATCGTTTTTGTTCATTATCACCTCAACGATATGGATGGCTTGAGAGCGATCCGATTGCTCAAGAAACGGTGGAAGCGTGCGGTTTTCGTTTTGATCGGCACTACCGAACAACTTACAGCACAGCGGTTAGCCCGCTTTGGCGTGGATATCACCGTGGATGGAACGGAAGAGCTCGAAAGGGCTGTTCATGATGCGCTGCGGTACCACCGTTACAAACGTCTGGCTGGAAGGGTAGTTGTCTCTTTGCTCGCTTTTCTATCACTCGTGTTGGTCGGTCTGCTCATCTATGCCAAAGCATAATCGGATCAGTTCCCGCTTGTTGTTCACTTCCGGACGAATGAGTTCATTTTCTGCGGTCAATGCCACAATGCATAAATCCTCTTGCAAACACAGCTCAAGATCGTGACTGGACAATAGGATGCATTTGTTCTGCTCTTTCGCGATCCTTTTCAATAATTTAATGACCTTCAGTTTGTTAGGGTAATCCAGGAATGCTGTTGGTTCGTCCAGAAGGATCACATCGGTCTCTTGAGCGAGTGCCCGACAAATTGCGGCAAGCTGACGTTCACCGTCCGAGATCCTGGACGTGTATTTTTCCTTGAGTTGTTCCAGGCCTGCAAGTTGGATAACCTTATCTGCCAGTGCACGATCATCTGCTCCGGGCTTTCCGCTCAGCGGCAGATAGGGTGTCCTTCCCAAGAGGATAAAATCGAATACGGATAGGTGTTCTATTCCTTCAAAGCGGGGAGTAACGAAAGCCAATGTACGTGACATTTCATGTTCATTCATCAGGCGAACATCTTTGCCTTTCATTTCGATCTTTCCGCTCAATGGCGGTTCAATTCCACACAGCGTTCTCAGAAAGGTTGTTTTTCCCCTGCCATTCGATCCGATCAGTGCATAAACTTCTCCCTGTTTCAGCGTCAGCTCACTGATCCTGAACAAGACATGATCATACCCGATCTCGGTGTTCGTTATATGGATCATGCGAGTCTTCTGAAAATAATGTAAACAATGAAAGGAGCACCAATCAACGAAGTGATCACATTGATCGGGATATGTACCATCCGCTCTGCTGACATGCATAGTATGTCGCAAAAGAGCATGAAACCGGCACCGGCAAGTACATTTGCCCACAGCAGTTTTCGGTGATCCTGCGTTTTCAAGAACATTCTGGTGAGATTGGGTATTGCCATGCCCACAAATGCGATCGGTCCACAGAAAGCCGTGATCAGTCCAGCGAGGAGTGCTGTAATAACGATCAGCATCAAACGAATGCGTTTCACCCTGATCCCGAGTGACCTGGCAGCGTCTTCTCCCAAAACCAATGCATTGAGTGCGCGTGTTACAGTCAGTGTCAGCATGAGCCCAATCGCAAAAACTCCGCCGATGACAGGCAGTTGTTGAAATTCGGTCATCTGCAGTGAACCAAGGCCCCACATCATGAAGTTTTTGATACTTTCCGCAGTACTCACAGACTGTATCAGTGCGGTGAGTGCAGAAATAAAGCTCCCGATCATGATCCCGATGAGCAAAAGGCTGACATTGCTTCTCACATAGCCTGAAATACCCAGAATGAGCAGACCGGAAAGGAAGGCACCCGTCAATGAAAGTCCGATGATCCCTACATCACTGTGCAAGAAGGCGGTACCGGATAGAATGCCGGTTGCCACAGCCAGACTTGCTCCGGAATTGATCCCGAGAATATAGGGGCCTGCCAGTGGATTCCTAAAAAGTGTTTGCATGAGCATTCCGCATACCGAAAGACCTGCGCCAGAGAGAATAGCCATGGCTGCGCGCGGTATTCTGAATTCCACTGCGAGAATGTGGTTGCTGTTATCCGGTTCGAATCGGAAAAGGGCATTCAGGAGCTCTCCGAAAGGCAAATTAACGGATCCGCTGTTAAGGTGTACGATGAGCAGCAGCAGAAGAAGCACTGTCAAGACCGGGAATGATATCAGTACGCGGTTTGTCCTCATTTTGTGACCTTTCCGTAAAAGTGCATAGCTCCATGCGGAAGTTTTCCGGGGTGGAAGATCCTGATCAGGTCTTCCAGCACGCGGTCCGGTTCAGATGCACTGCGCTCCCAGTATTTATTCATGTTGCCGGAATAGCACCAGATATTCTCTGTGTGCATGAGTTTCAGGTTTCTTAGTTTGGGGCTGTTCATCAGTATTCCGCTGCAGTCGGTGTACCCCGGATTGATCCAGTATTGCGCTTTAGCGCTCTCTTTCATTACCTGCTCAATTGTGCGCAGGGTGCTTCCCGTTCCTTTTTCTTGCGCATAGAGATAGTCACCACCGGCATCTTCGATGAGCGTAGCATGGTAGCTGTTTCCGTTGGGTGCAGCCCAGCTGTCTCCGATCATGTTGCCGCTCAGGATGAGCGGACGTTCCCGAAGGTTTTTCATCATTCCTTTCAGTTCATGGTACCTGTTTTCAGTTCTTCTAAATGACTGATCAGCCTTTTCAAAGGAACCTGTCATAATTCCCATGAACAGGATCCATTCCGCTTTTCCGAGAGGTTTCAGCTCGCGCCAGTCCGGGATGGGAATGCAGGTAACTCCCATTTTCTCTAGCTTCTTCTCATTCGGGAATGATTTACCGAAATCACTATAGAGGACATAGCTTGCTCCGGCAGCAATTATCTTTTCAGGAGCGTACTCACTCTCGCTGCCAAGGTCCAGAACACGCTTATTTTGCAATGCGGTGATCAGTCTGGGTTCGTACACGTAGTTGCCACTTGATACAGCACATACGGCATCGGTTTTGCCAACTTTGGAAAGCATGCCGATCTGCGTTGCCGAAAGAACGGCCATGTTCCTTACCGGTGTCTTGATGAACATGTATCCTTCCGGAAGAGTTGCCGGTTCATTCGGTCCGAAAACCGCTTTGAAGCGCACATCCTTCTTGTCCGGATCCAGTATTTCCACAAAATAGCTGTCTCCGCGCGAGCAGATCTTCAGGTGACGGGCATAGCGCACCAGTTCGCACTTGCGTGGAGCCTCTTTGGCGTTGGTCGCCCGTTGCTCGGATGAACAGGAAAAGATCAGTACGATCGCGAAGAAAAGCGCTAACACCGGTTTAAGCATGTCACAAAGATAATCCTTTAACGCGATTGAAAGTTCCCGGATTCGGGTAGGGTAATGGAGGGGGTGGAAATGAAAAAGCCCCGGACGGATCCGAGGCTTGTGTATACAATTCTTTACGGCTTATTCGCCTACAACTTCAAACTTGAAGACCGGACGAACACCTTTATGAAGGTTGGCTTCTGCCTCGAATGTCCCCAATTCTTTGATCGGCTCATCCTTGATCTTCAGCGACTTCCTGTCGATGTCGAAACCGGCTTTTTTGAGTGCTTCAGCAAGTTGTACCGTGTTCACAGCACCAAAAATCTTACCGTTCTCACCAGCCTTAGTAGTGATGGTAACCGTAGTTGTCTCCAATTTTGTAGCAACTTCTTGCGCTTCAGCGAGCATTTTCGATTCTTTGTGCGATTTCTGACGCATCATTTCCTCGTGTGCCTTCTTCGCAGAAGCTGTTGCAAGGATCGCATAGCCCTGCGGGATCAAAAAATTGCGTCCGTAGCCCGGCTTCACCGTAACGATCTCGTTCGCATAACCGAGCTTATCTACGTTTTTCTTTAGAATTACTTCCATTGTCGTGGTATTTTCGTGTTCAACTACTTCTTATTTCAACATATCGCCAACGTAAGGAAGGATCGCCAGGTGACGCGCACGCTTGATAGCTTTGTTAACGCGCTTCTGGTACTTCGCTGACGTTCCTGTGATGCGGCGCGGAAGGATCTTTCCTTGCTCATTTACCAGCTTCAACAGGAAGTTAGGGTCCTTGTAGTCGATGAACTTGATGCCGCTTTTCTTGAATCGGCAGTATTTATCTTTCTTGATCTCGATGTTGATCGGGGTCAAATAACGGATATCGTTTTGTGACATGACTCTTTTGTTTAATGGGGTTAATAATTAAGCTTCAGCCGGTGCAGCTTTCTTTTCACCTAGCTTGCTCCTTCTTTTCTCGGAATACTCCAGATGGTCTTTGTCCATCTTCACAGTGAGGAATCGAAGAACACGCTCGTCACGCTTAAACATCAGTTCGATGTCAGCCACTGCAGTTCCTTCTGCCTGAAACTCGATCAGGAAATAGAAACCTGTTGACTTCTTCTGGATCGGGTAAGCCATCTTGCGAAGGCCCCAGTTCTCAGAATGCTTGATCTTAGCACCGAAAGCCTTGAATTCGCTTTCGTACTTCTGCACTGCTTCCTTTGCCTGGTCCTCAGACAAAACGGGAGTTAAAATGAAAACAGTTTCGTAAGAATTCATAAAAACAGTTATTAATTGAATAAAAAATGGGGTGCAAAGGTAATAAATTATTATTATCCTGCAAGGATCGGGAAATTTTTAAACGGAGATCCTCCGCCAGTTGAGCATTGTTGCTGAGAGGTATGGCGGCAACTCCGTTTGTCATCAGGTGTCCTCGTGAAAGAAAATCACCTCAACAAAACAAAAGTACAAGCGATCATCCACTGCATCAAATCTTTTGGACCATCAACTTCTTCTCAATCATCAAAACTTTGTAAATTCGCCTGCAAAATTACTAATACATCAAAAACAAACTATGGTATTCGATTTGGACATGATCCGCAAGGTGTACGCTCAATTCCCGGAGCGGATCGAAGCAGCTAGAAAAGTGGTCGGTAAGCCACTCTCACTATCGGAAAAGATCCTGTATGCGCACTTGTGGGACGGAAATGCTGCCGAGGCATACGAGCGAGGAAAATCTTACGTGGATTTTGCACCGGATCGCGTTGCCATGCAGGACGCAACAGCGCAAATGGCCTTGCTACAGTTCATGCAGGCGGGCAAGAAGCGGGTAGCTGTGCCTTCGACTGTACATGCCGATCACCTCATACAAGCAAAAGTAGGAGCTTCGAAAGACCTGCAGGAATCACTCAATCAAAACAACGAGGTGTTCACCTTCCTGTCCTCCATTTCCAATAAATACGGTATCGGCTTCTGGAAACCAGGCGCAGGGATCATTCACCAGGTGGTGCTCGAAAATTATGCGTTTCCGGGTGGTATGATGATCGGGACAGACTCACACACTGTGAATGCCGGCGGTCTTGGAATGATCGCCATTGGAGTAGGTGGTGCTGATGCAGTCGATGTGATGGCCGGAATGGCATGGGAGCTCAAATTTCCAAAACTCATAGGCGTTAAACTCACGGGCCGACTCAACGGTTGGACCTCCGCAAAAGATGTGATCCTGAAGGTAGCAGATATCCTTACTGTTAAAGGTGGTACAGGTGCTATTGTCGAATACTTCGGTGAAGGCGCCATTTCACTTTCTTGCACCGGAAAAGGAACGATCTGTAATATGGGTGCCGAGATCGGTGCCACAACTTCTACCTTCGGTTACGATGATGCGATGCGTCGTTACCTGATCGCAACAGGACGTCAGGAAGTGGTTGATGCTGCAGACAAGATCGCTGAGCACCTTACCGGTGACGCTGAAGTATATGCACACCCTGAGAAATACTTTGACCAGGTCATCGAAATCAACCTTTCGGAGTTGGAACCGCATGTCAACGGGCCGTTTACGCCGGATCGCGGAACACCGGTCTCTAAAATGCGGGCAGAAGCCGAGGCGAATGGTTGGCCGATGAAAGTAGAGTGGGGGCTCATAGGTTCTTGTACGAACTCTTCCTACGAAGACCTTGCGCGTGCTGCTTCGATCGTGGAGCAGGCCGTTGCTCACGGGATCGGTCCGAAAGCAGAATTCGGTATCAATCCTGGTTCTGAGCAGGTGCGTTACACGGTTGACCGTGACGGTATCATTGCAACCTTTGAAAAAATGGGTACGAAGATCTTTACGAATGCCTGTGGACCGTGCATTGGACAGTGGGACCGCGAAGGAGCAGAAAAGCAGGAAAAGAACACGATCGTACATTCGTTCAATCGCAATTTCTCCAAACGTGCCGACGGTAATCCCAATACCCACGCTTTCGTGACTTCCCCGGAAATGGTGGCAGCACTGGCGATCGCGGGAGATCTGGGCTTCAATCCGATCACGGACTACCTTACCAATGATAAGGGTGAAAAGTTCAAGCTGGAGCCACCGGTGGGTGATGAGTTACCGAAGAAAGGGTTCGCTGTGGAGGACAACGGCTACCAGGCGCCAGCTGAAGATGGAAGCCATGTGGAAGTGCTGGTGTCCCCGACCTCCTCGCGTTTGCAGTTGCTCGAAAATTTCCCGCAATGGGACGGAAAGAACATTCTGGGGGCAAAGCTGCTCATCAAAGTGAAAGGAAAATGTACCACCGACCATATTTCCATGGCAGGTCCTTGGTTGCGTTACCGGGGTCATCTCGATAACATTTCCAATAATCTGTTGATCGGCGCGGAGAATGCCTTCAACGGAAAGGCAAATGCCGTTGTGAACCAGTTGACCGGTGAGGTGGGTGAGGTGCCGGCTGTACAGCGTGCCTACAAAGCGGCCGGTGTTCCATCGATTGTGGTGGGCGACCATAACTACGGAGAAGGTTCTTCGCGTGAGCATGCGGCAATGCAACCCCGCCACTTGGGCGTATGTGCTGTGATCGTGAAGTCTTTCGCACGGATCCATGAAACGAACCTGAAGAAGCAGGGAATGTTGGCGTTGACCTTTGCAAATGAAGCTGACTACGACAAGATCCGCGAGGACGACACGTTCAATTTTACCGATCTGGAGTCATTTGCACCGGAGAAGCCATTGAACCTCGAGCTCGTGCACCAGGATGGATCAAAAGAAAGTATCGTATTGAATCATACCTACAACGGTTCACAGCTGGAGTGGTTCAGGGCCGGGTCGGCATTGAACCTGATCAAGCTGATGGAGCAATAGGTAAGTTATTTTTAGTATCTTGCGGAGGCCTTGACAGATTGGAAGTCAGGGCCTTTGCTGTGCTGAATGGAGGAGTTTCAAAAACACACATTTCATCCCATTTTTGGAAAAAATGTTTTTGAATAAATCATTGAAGTTACTGATAATGAATAAAAAGAATTTAATGGACTGTTTTTTGCTACGTGCGTGATGCGTGCGCGATTTATCAAGGTAACCTATGCAATTACTACTACGCTACATTCTTTTACGACCTGAATCCATTTGTACCAAGCGATTGCTTGTGCCGGTTTTGATGGTTTTTGTTTGCGCGCCCTCCACCTCATTTTTGCAGATACGTCTTATGGCCCTTGTGCGTCGCCTAAGTGTTTCCTCCTGGTCAACCATGGTTGAACTGCGTAAAGTGTTCGATGCGTTCTTCGCTTGTATTTCCCGAATATTCGTGAGCCTTAACTTTCGCGCCGAAAAGAAAGATCAATTGATGCTGTTCAAAGAATACAAGCTCACTAACTCAAAATTTCATCAGGTCCTTGTTCAAGGCGACCTGACCCTTTGCAATAAATGATCCGATTATCACAACATAGCAGTAATTTACAAGCATCTTCATGGCGAAAGGCCGTGAGGGGGGTGGTTGTGTGTTTGGGTGTGGTGGTTGTTTTGTTGGGAAGTGGGAAGGTTTGGGGGCAGGTGGCAAGTTATACCTATGCAACCTCTGCAGGTACTTACACAGCCATTACTGGAACCACTTGGTTATCTGGTGCAGCAGTTGGCACTGACGCTGTTTCCTCAGCAATCAACCTTCCGTGGACTTTTAAATATAACGGCAAAAATTATACGCAGCTTTTTATTTCGAATAACGGGTTTGTCACATTTGGATCAGCTACGGAAGCAACGGTTTATTTGCCTATATCGAATACGTCCAATTCAACAACGGTAACCAATGCCTATGATGGTGCTTTAAGCCCCTTTGGAACTAATTTAGTTCACTCTACAGTCGCTGGTTCTGCACCCACCATTATTTATGGAACTTCTGGGTCAGATTTTGTAATTCAATTTACGGATGTAGCTAGGACAGGGCAAGGTGGAGTAGAAAGATTAAGTTTTCAGATCCGTTTAACGCAAACAACCAATGTTATTAAGTTCATTTATGGTGGTACAATTTCGAGTTCATCTACCGTTACAACAAATTATCCTCAAGTTGGATTGAGAGGTGCAAGTGTTCGTGATTGGAGAAATTTAACCGCCACTGCAAGTGGAACAGCCTGGAGCGCGCCAACTTCTCAAGCGACAGTAGGTACCGCAGCTTCAACCTCTACTATAGCTTTTAGGAATACTTCTTTAATGGCAACAGGTAGAACTTACACATTCACTCCACCTGCACAATTGGCAACACCCGCTTATGCTACTTTACCTGCAACCACAGATTTTACAACCTGGTCAAATGGGATGAGTACTGGAGATCTACCGGGAGCAAATTGGAGAACTTGGCCTTCATTTGGAGATAGATCATGGAGAATAAATTCAGTAGCCACAGGCGCTGGAAGTGGTTGGACAAACACTACAGGTTCGCCTGCTGTTGCTGTACCGGCTGCTGGTACTTTCGCTAGATTTCACAGTTATGCTGCAAATATTAACGGTACGGGATATATCGATTATTATTTAAATTTTTCACCTACAGGTACAAAAGAATTGAAGTTTGATTACAGAAACCAAGGTGGAACAGATAATCTTTTAATACAGATTTCCACAGATGGAGGTGCTAGTTTTACAAATGTTGGAACTGCGTATGGCACTAACACTGCATGGACAACTCAAACAATATCAAGCATATCAACATCAGTATCTACTACAGTTGTTGTGCGTTTTTTGGCTACATCTGATTATACAACTGGTGGAGATATTGGTATTGATAACGTTCGTTGCTGTGTTGTTCCCACAATCAGCACCCAACCATCCACAACAGCTCAAACGGTTTGTCAAAATGGGACTACTACTCAATTAAGTATAACTGCAGCCAATGCATCAGGTTATCAATGGTATAGCAATACTTTGGCGTCAAATACAGGAGGAACACTAATTCCAACCGCTACTTTAAATACCTATACACCACCTAGTGGCACAGTAGGAACAAGTTATTATTATTGTATTGTAACAAATGCATGTGGCACAACTGTAACAAGCAGTGTTTCGGGTGCGGTAACTGTCAACGGTAATCCAACCTCGCTCATATCTGGAACATCTTCATCTATATGTTTAGGATCGAGTGCCAGTTTAACCGGTAGTGCAACCTTTCCATTCAGTGGTGCGACATCCACTCCGTTAACATATTCATTGACAACTTCAGGAGGTTTATACCCAGGTGAAAAATGGGTGAACATTACTACCGGAGTCAATGGAACGGGAACGGTGGTTTGGGCCCAGGGTAATGGAACTATAGGCAATGGTTCAGGTCTTTTGACAAATCAAGCCATAAATCTTTCGGCCTATGCAGGTCAAACATTGTATTTAAATTGTTACGATCAGTATGATGATACTTGGGACGGATCAACATATACGTTGAGTCTCAATGGTACTACTCAGATTAATAACGGAGGCAACTCGCCAACTGATGGTGCTGATAGCGATGCAACATCGTCTTGGGATGCATCTGCGGCAGAGTTGGAGACTTCAGAGGCTTTTGTGGTAAAAAACGAAACATTTTCATGGTCACCAACGACTGGATTGAGTAACCCTTCAATATCTAATCCAACAGCCAGTCCTACTGTCACCACAACCTACGTTTTAACGGCTTCTTCAAATGGGTGCTCAGTTTCAGCTACAGGTGTAACTATAACTGTCAATACAACACCTTCAGCTGTTACAGTTTCAAGTTCAGGAACCTATTGCGGGAGCACAACCTTAACTGCAAGCGGAGGATCAGGCGGTTCGATCTATTGGCAAGGTACAACCTCAGGAGGTACTTCAACAGCCACTTTGTCAAGTTCGCAAGTCGTTTCCGCCTCAGGTACATATTATTTCCGATCTCGAAATGCATCCGGTTGTTGGGGGCCAGAGGGAAGTGCTACGGTGACGATAAACCTCATACCTACTTCAAATGCAGGGACTGATGTGGGTATTTGTTCTGGAAGCAGTGTTGCATTGAATGGCAGTGGTACTAATCCATATACTCCTTCTGTAAATACCTACAATGGCTCTGCCATAACTATAAATGACGGGAATGCAACGCCTTATCCAAGCACATTAAATGTGAGTGGATTGAATGGACAGATTGCAAATATTCGATTAACGTTTAACAATCTCAGCCACGCCTGGCCTGCAGATATTGATGCGGTGCTATTTGGACCTACCGGTGCCCATTCTATTATTTTCACAGATGCCATTGGCGGTTCCGGCGGAATTTCCGGACGAAATTACACTTTTGCAATCGGTTCTACCGCATTACCTTTAACTGGATTTCCTGCCAGCGGTACATATGGTGTGGTCAATGGAGGGGCATTCGATGGAACAGGAACTCCTTCTGCGGTAAGTTCTGCAAATCTTAATAATTTTATAGGAACTAATCCTAACGGCACTTGGAGTCTATACATCTTCGATGATGCAAGCACTGACGTTGGAACGTTGGGATCATGGTCTCTTGAAATTACATCACAACCTTCACTTACATACGGATGGTCGCCTGGAACAGGACTTACATCCACTAGTATTTCAAACCCAACTGCAACACCACCAACGACCACTACATATACACTCACTACAACTGTTAATGGCTGTTCAGCATCAGATGCTGTTGTGGTAACAGTCACCTCTCCTCCGAACGCAGGAACTTTGAGTGGAACTCAAGCTATCTGTGTCAGTGGTACAACAACATTTACATCAAATGGAAACACAGGAGGCACATGGACAACGAGTAATAGTGCAATCGCCACAGTAAACTCATCAACAGGAGTGATCACAGGCGTTTCTGCAGGCACAGCAACAATCACTTATACGGTTACTGGAACTGGAGGATGTGCAAATGCTACCGCTACACGCACAGTAACCGTAACCACACCGCCAAATGCGGGTACTTTAAGTGGTACACAAGCTATATGCGCTGGAGGCACTACAACATTTACATCAAATGGAAACACAGGAGGCACATGGACAACGAGTAATGGTGCAATCGCCACAGTAAACTCATCAACAGGAGTGATCACTGGAGTGGCAGCAGGCACAGCTACCATCACCTATACAGTTACAGGAACTGGCGGTTGTGCAAATGCCACCGCTACACGAACAGTAACCGTAACCACACCGCCAAACGCGGGTACTTTAAGTGGTACACAAGCAATCTGTGTCAGCGGTACAACAACATTTACATCAAATGGAAACACGGGAGGCACATGGACAACGAGTAATGGTGCAATCGCCACAGTAAACTCATCAACAGGAGTGATCACTGGAGTGGCAGCAGGCACAGCTACCATCACCTACACAGTTACAGGAACTGGCGGATGTGCAAATGCTACCGCTACACGAACAGTAACCGTAACCACACCGCCAAATGCGGGTACTTTAAGTGGTACACAAGCTATATGCGCTGGAGGCACTACAACATTTACATCAAATGGAAACACAGGAGGCACATGGACA
>Ga0315902_10004172_pt1 | contig 21103 bp, 21 predicted proteins | sample LakEriMetagenome_9_FD_203523 | JGI IMG/M metagenome (GOLD analysis project Ga0315902, IMG submission 203523) | Freshwater fungal communities from buoy surface, Lake Erie, Ohio, United States - Buoy 12 MA117 | ecosystem: Environmental > Aquatic > Freshwater > Lake > Lake biofilm | place: USA... | reverse complement strand
GTAGCCTAAGTGTTCGTTTCTCGAATTCTCAAAACTTGATTCTTCAGATGCAATCACCTAAAGCCCGGTAGCGCAGTTGGTTAGCGCGCCGCCCTGTCACGGCGGAGGTCGCGGGTTCAAGTCCCGTCCGGGTCGCAAAGGTTTTGGTGTCGTACTTATTTAAAGCCGATATCAGAACCTTGTTTGGCTTGGTAGCTCAGTTGGTACAAGCGAACGACTGAAAATCGTTAGGTCGCCGGTTCGATCCCGGCCCAAGCCACAGAACTATTCAACAACTTTGAATGCCATCTGCTCGTGCCAGTCTGTGAACGCAATAGGTAGACATTCTCGACTGAATTCGGTGCACCATTCGGAAAATGCCAGATACTCATGTTTCTCAAAACCAGGATAATTCATAAATTCATCAAACAGAATTACGCAACCAGGCTTTATTAAATCGTTTAGACTCCTTAAAACGAATTTGGTTGAAGAATAAAGATCGGCATCTAGGTGAATAAATGAAATTGTGTCAGACAACTCTTTGAGAAAAGGCATCAATGTATCTTGAAATAAACCATCGACAATTATTGCGTCCTCGATTTCTGGTATTTCCTTTAATTTAAAGGTTCCTTCTGGGAAACCATCACGCCAATACTCAGGAAGCCCATCGAAAGAATCAAATCCAAACGTCCGTCCTGGATACTTACTTGTTATGACTTTTAGAGTTCTTCCAGAATAGACCCCAAATTCAAGACCTACTCCCGTGGATTCTGATTGGGTTAAAGCAAATTCAAGCGTTTTGATGGGATCGTTAAAAAACTTTGCAGAAAACAATTGTTGATAAAGTCGGTCATTAAAGCTTAAACAGTCAACTGAACTAGGCAAATCAGTTTGTCGATTCACCCGACTGAAGAAAGTCAAGGCTTTCAAAAGAATCCTATACATGTGAAAACCTTGGCAAAATCTTATTATGAAATGCCACTAACGCTGATGCGATAGCCATGTCCATATCCAAATATTTATATGTCCCTAGTCTTCCACCAAACAAAACATTCGGTTCCTGTTGAGCACGACTTCTGTATGTTTCAAAGATTAAGCGATCTGCAGCAGTATTAATTGGGTAAAAAGGTTCGTCCCTAACATCAGAGAAACGAGAGAATTCCTTTGAAATAATGGTCTTGGAATCGTGAAAACTTTCCTCGGGGCCAAGGTGTTTGTACTCATGAATTCTGGTGAAAGGAACTTCAATGTCAGGATAATTCATGACTGCCGTCCCTTGAAAGTCTCTCATATCCAAAGTCGATGTTTCGAAATCTAGTGTTCTCCAACCCAGACGTCCATTTGAATAATCAAAATACTGATCAATTGGGCCTGTGTAAACTATAAATGTGGAAGGCTTAATTGAGGCTCTTACTTCTTGATAGTCCGTACTCAATAGGAAGTCAATATTTTGACTAGTTCCCATTTTAGTAAGAAATTTTCCGTAACTTTCAGCTGGAAGTCCTTCATATCTATCTCTAAAGTATCGATTGTTTCGAGTCGTTCTTATTGGGAGTCGTGATGCCATTTCAATTGGTAAAAGTTTTGGGTCTGTACCCCATTGCTTTTTTGTGTATCCTAAATAAAAAGCTTCATAGAGTTCACTTCCGATCTTTGAAATGACTTTTTCTTCAAAATTCTTAGGGTCAGTCATAATCTGTGAGGCAGAGTCAAAGAATCTTGCAGCTTCTAATGGCGTAAAATTTTGTTTAAAAAATGAATTTAAGGTACTTAAATTAATTGGAAGAGAGTGAGTCTCATCTTTAACATTTGCAAAGACAGTATGTCGATATTCTCGAAATTCGGAGAATTTTCGCACGAATTCCCACACCTTTTGGTTTGATGTATGAAACAAATGTGACCCATACTTGTGAATCTCAATCCCAGTGTCTGAATCGATTTCACTCCAGGCATTTCCGCCTATGTGGTCTCTTTTGTCGACTACTAACACCCTCAAATTCAAATTTGTTACAAACTCTTGAGCAATAGTCAAGCCAAATAAGCCAGACCCAATTACGATTAATTCATAAGAGTCAAAATTGACTTTGTTCGTTGTGATTAAGTTTATATTAATTTTAGAAATCTCCAAACCTCAAACTTAAAGGCAGCATATTGCCCTTTCGTCCAATTTCGATAAAATAATTGAGATGAGTTTGGTTTTGGCTTGGCTTGCAGATAAGTTCTTATCTTCTCAACTGCACGATAACTGTCCTTAACGTTAAATTTAAATGAAGCAGACAGTGGTGCATCCCAATAGAAAGATGCAGCTCCCGCATTGTTGAGCATCACATGGGCTTCCAGTAAGGCGGCTTCTCTTGGAAGCCTATCTCGACCAGGCTGGCCCCCAAGGTCTACATATAGTCTCGAACTTGCCAATACTTCCATTGATTTTTCTTTTGACATGTCTCTGATTTGAACACAGTTGTACTCATTTAGCATTTCTCGATAGAAGTCAAACCAATCAGAACCTTTGAGACTAAAGGAGACAATATCTTTGCTCGGACCCGAGTTGAGCTTTAGGTCGTCTTTGTTTATGTAGTCAGTCAACATACGGCCTGGTACATCAAAAGTCTTTTCGACAAAACATTTTGCATAAAAACTTTGAGTCAAGTGCATTACTGAACTTGAGTGAAATTTGTCCCAGAACCCTGTTGATAGATTATGTATGTCGGGTCCCCTTTCATTTCGCGACAAACTAAAGTTACTTGCTGCAGCTTGTGACAGCGGTGAGTTATCAACGGATAGCCACCAAATCGCGGATTTCTTGCTTTTTAGAATCATGTTTGGAACTGTTTCGGGCACCACAAGAAAAGTGTCCGGTGACAATGAAGTGTCGATAGGTGCATCATATTTAGAATAGGCATCTACAGGTTTGCTATTTTCTGTACCTTCCCATGGAATAAGATATGCATCCACACCAAAGCCTCTGATAGCGTGGCATAGCTGGTGAAGAGCTTCGGGGCCACCCGTTTCAATGCCAATGGGGACGGCTATAGCAACTTTACTCATCTAGGTAATTTTCCATTTATTCTTTGTTGTTCTAAGTTTGGTGCAATCTTGTCTTTTCCGGAAATCTTGAGTGAGCCCAAATCCATTCCCCACTTAATTCCAATTTTTTCGTCAAGTGGGTTGATTTCAAATTCATCTGATGGGGAAAAAGCTGTCGAGACCAAGTAGCTAACAGCGGTGTTTTCTTCGAGCGCCAGGAAGCCGTGGCCCAAGCCCTCACTAATAAAAACTGCTTTTCCTGATTCACCCTTCAATTCAATATCGATCCACTGACCAAAAGTTTTGGAACTTGGTCGGATATCTACAATCACATCTTGTATTGCACCTGCTACACATGTTATCCATTTGGCCTGACCTCGCGGAGCGATGCTGTAGTGAATCCCTCTCAGAGTTCCCGCAGATGAAAGTGAAATATTTGCTTGCTCAATTCTAAAATCTTGACCTGTGGCAGCCTTTACATCCTCAGACTTAAACCACTCACGAAAGAATCCGCGGTCATCACTCCACACTGGTGACTCTGCAAGCCATGCACCTTCAAGTCCAAGTGGTGTTAACTTCATAATTCTATTCTTCCGCTTGAACTGCAGAAATGATTGCAGGCATAGCCTCAGCGAGCGCGATTCGCCAATCTCGCATCCGCTTAACCGAAGTCATTGCCCATGCATCATGACTAAGGACTGAGTATGAAGGGCGCTTGGCAGGACGCGGGTACTCACTTGAAGAAACTGGGATTACACGACCAACATCCGCACCTGCAAGTTTGAATATCTCTTGCGCAAACTCAAACCATGTTGCCTGTCCAGAATTAGTCCCGTGATAAATACCAGCTGGGGAAGCAGATTGGCCTAACTGCACTAACTGATTTGCAAGATCCGATGCTGATGTCGGCTGACCAACTTGGTCATTTACTACCCTGACTTCGCCTTCACTCTTAATTGCTAATTTGGTCATTGCCTTCGCAAAATTCTTTCGCCATGGGCTGTAAAGCCAAGCTGTGCGGACGATAAAGGAGTTTTCAGAGTATGACGCTTGAACTCGATTCTCACCCTGTGCCTTTGTTCGGCCGTAAGCAGATTGAGGACTGATTTCATCTACAACTTGCCAGGGTGATTGGCTTTCTCCAGAAAAGACATAATCTGTTGAAACATGAATCAACTTCGAATTGGACCGCTTCGCAGCCAAGGCAAGGTTTTCTGGCCCGTCACCATTCACTCTTAAGGCCTCTACTTCGTAGCTTTCCGCACCATCCACATCTGTCCACGCGGCACAATTAATGATGACTGTGGGTGATAACTTTTCAATTGCTTCACTAACAATTGAGCTTTGCGTAATGTCTAATTCTGTAGAACTCCATGCATTAAATGCGACGCCAAATTTGTCCAATTCTTGCGAGACAGCAATACCCAATTGGCCCGTGCCACCGATAATTAGCCAAGTCATTTCCGTATCAACGATTCTTAAGTGGCTTCCACCACGCTTCATTTTCGCGATACCACTGAATAGTTTCTCTTAAGCCATCTTCAAAGGTTACTTGTGGCTCATATCCAATTTCTCGGTTTATTTTGGTCCAATCAACACTGTAACGAAAATCGTGGCCTTTTCGATCTGCAATGTATTGGATAGATGATTCATCAGCACCCATGGCTTCAAGAATCAGACTTGTTATCTCATTATTGGTTATTTCACGTCCGCCGCCGATGTTGTAAACCTCTCCGGAGCGTCCATTCATCAAAACTTGATATATGCCTCGGCAGTGGTCGTCTACATGAAGCCAATCGCGTACATTCTCGCCAGTTCCATAAACTGGAACCTTCTTACCTTCAATTAAATTTGTTACGAAGAGAGGTATCAACTTCTCTGGGAAATGATGTGTACCGTAGTTATTACTGCAACGCGTAATCACTACATCGATTCCGTGCGTTCTGTAATAGGAACGCGCCAAAAGCTCACCACTTGCCTTACTGGCTGAATAGGGTGAGTTTGGTAGTAGCGGGAATTCTTCAGTCCATGAGCCTGACTGGATAGAGCCATAAACTTCATCTGTAGACACCTGCAGAAATCTTATCTTTCGTTTTGAAATTTTTATTGCATCTAATAAGACCTGAACGCCAACTATGTTTGATTGTACGAAATCGGCCGCCCCTGAAATAGATCTATCTACATGCGACTCTGCGGCGAAGTTAACGACAGCATCGACTTCATCCAAAAGACTGGCCACCAAATTGGAGTCACAAATGTCACCCTCAAAAAACGTGTAGCTTTCGAAGCTTTCGGCCTTCTTTAAATTCGCTTTGATCCCTGCATAGGTAAGTTTGTCCAAAACCGCAACACTTAAAATGCCCTCAATTCGGCCATTGGCAATCATTCGCACAAAATTTGATCCGATGAACCCTGCGCCGCCAGTTACTAATAAACGCATTTCACCTCATTCGGAACGGATTCAATAAATCTACTTTACCCGCTACCCTTAACATATGAAAGGGATAGTTCTTGCGGGAGGCACCGGGTCGCGACTCTGGCCAATTACAAAAGGTGTAAGTAAGCAGCTACTTCCTGTATACGACAAACCTCTCATTCACTATCCTCTTGGCACTCTTTTTCTAGCCGGAATCAGAGAAATTCTGATTATTACCACTCCCGAAGATTTAGCCTCATTTCAAAGACTTTTGGGGGATGGATCTCAATATGGTGCATCTTTTGAGTATGCAACACAAGATAAACCAAATGGCTTGGCGGAAGCTTTCATTATTGGTGAAGAATTCATCGCTGGGCAAAGTGTTTCGCTTATTCTAGGTGACAACATATTTCATGGTGTTGGTCTTGGTCGACAATTACAGGGTATTGGCACAAATAAAGGTGCAACGATTTTTGCCTACAAGGTAACAGATCCCGAAAGGTACGGCGTTGTTGAGTTTGCAGAAAGTGGGAAAGTAATATCTATTGAAGAAAAACCCAAGAAACCAAAGTCCAACTTTGCAGTTCCGGGTCTCTACTTCTACGATTCTCAAGTTGTAAAAATTGCAAAAAGTATTAAACCAAGCAAGCGTGGCGAGCTAGAGATAACTTCTGTTAACGAGATTTATTTGAACGCCGGGCAATTGAATACAATCGTCCTTGAGCGTGGGACCACCTGGCTAGACACAGGAACGATTGATACTCTCCATGCGGCATCCGCCTATGTGCAAATCATTGAAGAACGCCAAGGAAGTAAAATTTCTTGCTTGGAAGAAATTGCCTGGCGAAGTGGTTGGATTTCAGATTCAGATTTAGGGGAATTAGCAATAGAATTTGGGTCTAACCCTTACGGCTCGTATTTGCACAGCCTCGTAAAGTAAATTCTAAATTTTTCCTTTAGCAATAAGCAGTAAGAAGGTAACTTTAAATCCAATTTGGTCAATAAACCTTTGGCGATTGAATTTTGTCCTGAAAATCGCCTTTGTTTTATGAACCTTTCCACTTGTCTGAAGAGCTGCTGTGAATTTAGTAAGCGCTAAAGTATTTTCTGCACCTAAATCATGCTTGGAGACTTTGAATAAGTAAGAAGCTTGATGAATAAATTGCAAGGCTGAGGTTTCAAATCTGTTCACTTTAAATTTACCCACTCCTACGTGATTATTCTCATGGAGACGATACCTCACAAGTGGCTTGCTTATGTATTCGCACTCTCCAAATCCAGAAACAAGCAAATAGATCCAAGAATCATAATGAGTGATATTCGGAGAAACATATGAGTTGATTAATTCGATTGCGGAAGAATTTAAAAAGATGGTATTTCCTGGGGCAATGTTTTCAATAAGTGCGTTCTCAAACGTGGGCTGGTTCCTCAATTTTCTAGAGTTCCCAATCACCCTTCCCAGAGAATCAATGTATGTTCTTTCTGAAAAAGACATGAAGGCTCTCGATGTTTTGCAGAGCTGAACTTGAGAAACTAATTTATTTGGTTCCCAAATGTCGTCCTGATCGCAAAATGCGACAAATTGCTTATCCCCGCAAGATTGAAGCAATGATAGAAAAGCACGGGTCGGACCTAATCCTTTGCTTTGAGATACTGAGATATTGAAGCCCTTTGCTCTCCATTTATCCAAAACTTCTATGGTTCCATCAGTAGAACCATCATCATTAACCATGATTTCGATTTCAACACCTTGCTGACCAAATAGACTGGTCAACTGCTCTTCCAGAAATCTCACCCCGTTGAACGTTGTCAGCAAGACTGTCACTTTAGGTATTTCATGGTTCACTTTTGTAGAATAGCGCTAATTACTATCTGGGGGTGGGTATGTCATCTGATTTTCTAGTAATACCTAAGCGCCCATTAAATCCTTCTGACTTTGTTGAATTTGATCTGGTGTCAGGTGTGAGAAAACGTGCGGGCGCACTTCCAAGATTTAATGACCCCTTATTGACCAAAAAGATTAAAAAATTGTCGATTATCTCGAGATTATTGAAGAGCCTGACTCGCTGGTTATCTCCAAAGTTTAAGCATGGATCAATTCAAAGACGTATAGCGCGAAACCTAGTAACTGCACTCCCACGTTTTTTCAGAAATCAGATTGTTTCTGCTCTGGCTCCAGCTTTCACCGGTAACGCACAATCACTACTTAATGTTAATTATTCAATGGACCAAGGGTTCGGATTGCCGACTTCAAGTGACCCCCTCGTCACAATTGTTATTCCCTTGTATAACAATTGGTGGATCACATATCGCTGTTTGCGCGCACTACAATCAAATTCTGACTCAACTCCATATGAGGTTGTAGTTGTGGATGACGCTTCGTCGGATCAAACTAGGGATGCTTTGCAGAGTATTCGTGGAGCAACAGTTGTCAGAAACTTGACTAATGCTGGATACTTGACATCTACTAATCGAGGCGCAGATCAATCTTCGAAATCGTCAAAATACTTAATCCTTCTAAACAATGACACAGAACCGGTCGATGGTTGGCTGGATAATCTCTACCGAACAATAGAGAGTGATGAAACAGTAGGAATCGCTGGATCCGCATTAATCTACCCAAATGGAGTTTTGCAAGAAGCAGGTGGACAAATTTTTGCAGGTGGCAATGCTTGGAATTTGGGACGTGGAGCAAATCCACTGAGCGCCCAATTCGCCTTCACTCGCGAAGTAGATTATTGCAGTGCTGCATCCGTAATTGTTCGTAAGACTTTTTGGGTAGAGGCTGGTGGCTTTGATTCGCGCTATATTCCGGCTTATTGCGAGGATTCAGACCTAGCATTAACTGCGTGGTCTCTGGGTTATAAAGTGATGTACGAACCTAAAAGCTGGGTGATACATCATGAGGGTTTGAGTCACGGTAAAAGCACAGATTCGGGGCTAAAGAAATATCAAATTGCGAATAACCATAAATTATTCGCAAAGTGGGAAACCGACCTTCGGAATCATTGGGAAGACGTTGGTGTTCCAAGATTTGAAGCTACTCGGGATTCTAAAGGAATTGTGGTTGTCTGTGATCGACAACTTCCATCTTTAACCCGTGATGCTGGTTCGATCAGAACTGTTCAAATAATCAGACATATTCAAGCACTCGGATATCACGCGGTTCTAATGTGCATGGACAACTCAACAACACAAGTCGACTTGAATTCTCTACGTTCAATTGGTGTTGAAGTACATCAAGACCTTAATGATTTTTATGAGTCATTATCTTTACGCAGCGAACGCGTGCGAGCAATTTGGACTATTCGTCAGGAGGTTTATGACTTCTTTGGAGCAAGACTCAAACAAGTAGCGCCATCGGCAATCTTTATTGCAGATTTAATGGACTTAAAATACCGCGAGGATTACAACCCCAAATCTGGAATAGCTCATTCCCAGCTTAAGATTGCAAATGAAGTTGATCACGTGATTTTAGTCTCTGAAGTTGAGGCACAGCAATTTAATAGACAGTCAGAAACAAATACGGCTTATGTCGTTTGGGCGGAATATGAGCCACAAAAGATTGAGTTGAGCTGGAAAGACTCGACAGGAATGATTTTTGTCGGAGGGTTTAGGCATTTACCCAACCTCGAAGGTATTGAATGGTTTGCAGACCATGTAATTCCTATATTGAATGAATTGGGACTTCGTGCCCCCATACGTGTTGTCGGCTCTGGCCTGGATGCTCAAAAAATTGCTGAATTCGAAGGTAAGGGCTTGCAAATGTTGGGCGGAGTGGAAAATCTCGCCGCTATTTACAAGCAATCGAGGATTGCGGTTGTGCCATTGCTCAATGGAGCTGGGCGAAAGGGAAAAATTGGGGAAGCTCTGTCGTTTGGCATTCCTGTAGTCTCAACTTCGGTTGGAATAGAAGGCTTTGGCGACATTATACGTTCAGGGGTAGTCGTGGCAGATAGCCCCACAGAATTGGCCAAGGCAATTTTTGCTCTGCATGAGAACTACGACTTATGGAAACAGGCTTCAGTGTTAGGTAAGGATTACTGCACTTCAAACCTAAGTTCAATGGCAATGCGCAGGGCGATTTCCGGATTGATCTCAGTAGACTTGGCTTGTGATGAGTAACAATATTGATCTTATTGAGCGCCATTTAACGGAAGCTGGACAAGTGTTACTCTCGACCATCAATCTTTCCACGCAAATTGCTGAAATTGCCGAAATTGCAATTAACAGCTTAAGGTCTGGGGGCACAATCTTTTGGTGTGGAAATGGTGGTTCAGCAGCGGACTCACAACACCTTGCCGCAGAATTGATTGGTCGCTATAAACTAGAACGAAAAGCAATTTCATCAATAGCATTAACGACGGATACTTCAATTTTAACCGCCATATCGAATGACTTTGGTTTCGAATTTGTATTTTCACGTCAATTAGAAGGTTTAGCACATGAGGGCGATGTGTTGATTGCATTAACCACCTCGGGAAATAGCCAAAGTATTTTGAATGCGGTAGAAAAGGCTAAAGAATTAAATGTTAAATCCGTTCTTTTCACTTCCACTAAATACTTAGGGAATCACGCAGATTTCATCCTTAGAGTTGAATCTACAAAAACTGAGCAAATCCAGCATGCACATACGGCAATAGGCCACGTGATTTGTGAGTTAATCGAATCTTCACTTTCTAATTTGAATTAGAGAGTGTTTATGTCCTTAGCCTATCAACTAGAGCCGCTTTACGATCGAGATGTTTCCACGCTCAGACATTTTCCAAAAGGCGTGATTGTATTTGATCGTGATGGCACTCTTGTCGAAGATGCCGGACAACATAATCGGAAAGCAATGCTCAGCCTTCTTCCCGGCGTTCCCGAGGGGCTGAAATTTCTTTCAGAATTAGGTTTTGGGATAGCGGTTGCATCGAATCAGGCAGGCTTAGAATCTGAAAAGTTCACCCTGAAAGCTCTTCGCGATTTTAATCTCAGTATGCGAAGAGTGCTTCAGGAGCAAGTTCATATCGATATTGATTTAATTGTGATATGTCCACACCTCGCTTTAAGTAATTGCGCTTGCAGGAAGCCAAAATCAGGCCTTCTAATTGCCATAGAGGCTTCTGGTTTGGGCAAAATAAAACTCTTTGTTGGTGATTCAGAGTCTGACGCAGGTGCTGCCAAAGATTTTGGTGTGGAGTACTTGCAAACCGATGGAACAAGCCTCGTAAATCTGATCAAGACCTGGGCGGGCAAAAATGCGTTTAGTTAGAGCTCCTATGCGAATTAGCTACATCGGCGGTGGAACCGATTACTTGGAATACTTTAAGGATTCACCAGGCGGTGCTATTGCGGCGGCTATCAATCAATATGTTTACGTGTATTCAAACCCGCTCTCGGAAGTTTCTGATGAAAATTTTAGATTTACTTATAGAGAATCAGAGAGCGTGAGTGACTATTCACTTTTTCGTCATCCTGTTGTACGCGAGATGATGGGCTACCTGAGTTGGACATCAAGAACCAACATGGGGACTTTTGCCGATTTACCCTCAGGATTAGGATTAGGTGGTTCTTCGGCCTTTGCTGTCGCAATGGCAAAGATACTTGAAAAAGAAAATCTTGAATCAACTCCAGAAGATTTAGCACGACTTGCAATCTATGTCGAAAGAGAACTACTACGGGAACCTGGTGGAGTTCAGGATCAATATGTAGCTGCTTACGGAGGCTTGCGGGCATATGATTTCTACAGCGCGACGAACATAATGGTGTCAGAAATGCTTTTAAGTGAAGCTGAGAAAACGTATCTTGAAGAAAGACAGTTACTAATCTGGCTGGGACAGACACGAAACTCGTCTTCGCACTCATTGACTACTATCCAATCGATAAATTCTAAGCGTTTTTTGTTGAAAGAAACATACGAAATTTATAAAGAAACGAGAGACTCTTTGTTAAGTGAAATAGGAAATCCTGAAAAAACATTTGCATTACTGACCTCAGCTGGCCAATTTGGGTGGAACCTAAAACAGAAATTTACAGATTTCACCGACACTAGAATTAACACAATTTTGAAGATCGCGAGCGAGGCCGGTGTTGATTCATTTAAGATTTGCGGTGCCGGTGGAACGGGATTTTTGTTGTTAATGGCGGAACCGGATCAATTGCTTTCCTTAAAGAATAGACTGATAGAGTACAAGACTATTAAGCCAAAAATAGATTTAGAGGGTTGTAAGATAATTGTTTAGTTTCCAAATCTAGAGGGCCCGCAGGCTATCCCTTCCGAGCAAAAACAAGAGTTGAGAATTGGAACTTCCGCATAATGCCTTGACATTCTCTGGAACAGGATTCCAAACTCTAGTTGAGAAGTCTACCTGCGCGTACGGGCCTTTTTCCGCCAAGAATGCCCAAGATCGATTTGGTAAAGGACTAAATGTCCATCCAACATCTCCAACCAATTTTCTTAGAGCGTTGACTGACCAAATAGAAATGTGACCTCTTACGGCAGGGTCTAAATACGCCATATCTTCATTCTTTACGTATTCTGTTAAACCTGTATTGAACATAAAAGTCGCGCCGTCGGTCGCCTTGATGAACAGAATTGAAAATAAATCTCTTACTTCTGATGTGGATAAGTGTTCCAGAACTTCGATACAGATCCCTCCATTGATTGAATTATCGTCAAACTGATCTAACCATCCGGTGCGAAATCCAAGGTGTGTTGTTTGAAACTGCTTTTCTGGAGGAAACCTCTCTACGCCCAAAAATGTCGCATCCGAATCAGGAAGATACTTCAAGATCGCATCGAGAAAAAAACCGGGTCCTGTTCCAATGTCAAGAAAGGTTTTTATTGGTTTCCTAGCTAATATGAAAACTTCTGCTGCCCTTGCAATTGACACTCCAAATGCACGACTTTTTTGCAGCTAGCAGCTCTTCAGCCCAATATAAATCTTGGTAATTTGTCGCGCTCTCTATAGAAGAACCAGCCGCAGCATTCCTAGTAAAGAATATGAAATCGCATTGAGTGCACTCAAAGAAATCGCCGAAAGTGCAAGCCAAGAAAACGTCGATATATTTGAGACTCAAACATATCGGGCAAATTTCCGTAACCGAATCCTTAAGCACGAAGGAACTTTACATAGATTTTGGAACTAAGCAAATAACTACTTTACTAGTTTGCGACAATTCTCAACTTAATTTCACAAAAATGGTATGTGATGGTAATAGGACCTTTCAATTCTCTACAGTTCACTTCGACTTTGTCACTCTCGCCTAACCAAGTAGAGATTTTGTTAGGTAGATTCGCGATTTCACCCTCACCTTTGGTGGTTACAAGACTTAAACTACTTCGCTTCAAGCCATCTCGAGCTATCTCTTTGAATTTCTCGGGGGTGTTTGGAAAATCCAGATTTATCATGTTGGTAACCCCTGGACTTGTTTCTCGCAAAAAAGCTACGGGCGACCCTTCAACGAAAAGCACTCCTGAGAATTTCGAAACCTCATGCGTTAGCTCTGAACTCCATGGCTGCTCAAAGGTCCCAATGCCTGCTACCGAAGAAGCTGCCGTCCAATTCGGAGGGTTCAACGAAGTTACTGTCAAAGCCAATACGACTCCTATGGCTAAATTGCGCAACCTATATGCCCTCAATAACATGCAAATTAGATGGACAATCGCTATCCCTAATAAGATTTCAACAGTAATCCAGTACCGAACGTAACCAAAAAAGTAGATCCAGAGAAGGGTCGATGTAACGATCCACAAATGAAAAAACATTTGGATTTCATAGGGTTCTCGCGTCAAGGGTTTGGATCTCATATAGCGTTCTTCCAAGAAAGTTTGCAATGTCAGTCTAAAAATGTTCTTGTAGAAATACACGCTCAAAAGAATCACATACAGAACGAAAATTATGCCTATTCTGATGTCAACACTCTTTAGTTCTGCAACAGGTGTACCCGCAAACCAACCAGTTGGAATATTCAAAATAGAATCAGGAATGCTCCATTCCCATCGAGTATCCTTGGAGTTTTCGAGGGGGTAGTATGGAGATTTAAAGAGCTTGTTGTACCAAGGGAAAACTGGGCTACCTGTAGAAAAAAAAGTGAATACCCACCAGGGAATTATTGGAATAATTCCCGCAAAAAGACCACAAACAAAGTAAGTTAAATTTTTGACATTTTGTCGGAGACTTGAAGAATTCCGAACCATTAATACAATAAGTAGAATCAAACTAGAAAGGATAAAGATTATATTTGTTAATTTCAAAGCAAATGAAAGACCCAATGTGACGCCCCCCAAGAAAAGGTCGCCCTTTCTATTGCCCTCATTCTGGTATCTCAACAAAAAGAATAACCCCGCCAAAACAAGTGGTGCAGATACCCAGCTAGAAAATGTTGTTCCGATCTCTGCTAGCCAGTAAGGCGACAGAATTGAAAGAACTACTGCTGAATGTGACTGAGAGTTAGATGTCTGCGATTTGAAAACTAATCTTGAAATGCCAAAAAGTAGCTTGATGGTCACGTAAACTACGATTAAAGTAATGAGGAGATTGCCAATTTGCGGCGAGCCAAAGAGTCGAGGAAGAAACAGAACAATATCGGTTACTGGCCACAAGTAAGTACTTCCATTAGCCGCAACTAACCAATCATCTTGATACCAACCCCTGAAAAGTGCCTGTCCAAGATAACTGTGCGCGGCTGCATAATCCCAATCCCTATTAGGAGTGTGATTAGACCAAGTAATTAAGAGATACACAGATACAGACAACCAAAATAATGAAATAGCAAAACGTTCCAGGGTGATTTTTTGATTCTTGATACTCATAAAATCGGCTGCCGGTAATTTACTCACTTTGACCGTCTATTTATATCAAAGTCAAAGAAAGACAACAACAGTTGGATTCCAACCAAAGTACAAGTTAAGAAAAGAATCAGAGTACCAGGCCGGGTTTCTGTTTGATTTATGATGCCAGTTACCCAACTAAATCCTCCAATCCCTAATCCTAGAGCAAGGAGTACCGTTCCAAGAGGTAATTCGATCGATGCTAAATTAAAGTCACGCAAATAGTACGTGTATGCAATCCTTTTGACCAGGTTTCGAGCATGTTTTAAAGGGAACTCAATCAAAACACGGCTGACTTTTAAGTTTGATTTTTCATCATTATAGATTGCTGGCATCGGAATGTCTTCAACGGTCGCGCCCGCTAGATTTAGTCGGAATAGCATGTCGGACTCAAAAAAATAGCGATTATCTATTTTACTCATCGGAATTGACTTAAGTTCATTACTTGCGATAGCAGTGAAGCCATTGTTTGGGTCAAATACTTGCCAGTATCCAGATGAAAGTTTTGTAAAGAAACTCAAGCCAAGATTCCCAATGATTCGAATTTTAGGCATTGCACGAACCACTTCAACGTCGAAGAAACGATTTCCCTTGGTGTAATCTGCACTACCTTTAACTATTGGTTCGATAAGCTCACTGATCCGCGTGGTGTCCATTTGGCCATCGCCATCTATTTTGACAATGATTTGAGCACCTAATTCAAGAGCACGGGAATATCCTGTTTTGACAGCACCCCCTACTCCCAAGTTTTCTTTATGAAAAATAACTTCAACACGCGGGTCGTTAATATTTGACTTCAGGTATTTACCGCTGCCTTGTGGACATGAATCATCCACAACAATAATTTTTTGAACCTCTGGTCCTATCGACTTTACTACTTCAAGTATTTGCGATTTAACCTTGAATGCTGGGATAACAACACATATCTGAAGCACCTGAAGTTTTCCCTTACTTTTCATGTCACTAGTATTCCATCAAAATGTTGATTGCCTAAGAACCCATCGACTTAACCCCTTGTAACACTTAAGAATTGGGTTCCATTCCTCCTTACTGACTCTACTTTGGGTTCTTGTATACAGATTCACATTCCAGGACTTGAAGCCAATCGGACAAAAGCACGTGGTTGTATGATGTTTTTTGAAGACCTCCTGGATAATCTATGCGATTCCAGGAAAGTGATTCCGGTTTTGGGCATAGTGGTGGAAATTAGGATTTGGGATTCTGACGGCTCACGATTTCCTCGAAGGTCCAATCCGGTACTTAAGTTACCAATGCTCCTAAAAACCTCGCCTCTTGTGCTTTTATCCAAGCCTCTACTTGAAACTGATTCGGGATTGCTAACGTTATTTGTCTAACGTGACTTTGACGCTTGATAATTGGATTCGTAATAATTTTGGCGTTTTGTAAATTATGATCGTCAGAACTCGATGTACTAGTCAAGAACAACCAATCCTGCGGGAGTCGTTAGTTGAACCGTCAAGATTCCATGCACACCATCATTTTCTGATGGATCAACGAACTTAACATCTGCTCTGTTTAATCTAACAAGAATTTCTGTCTTAAACCAAGAGTTTGAAAAGTGATTAGTGTCCGCAATTATAATCTTCTCAATTACAGAAACCGCTTTTCCATCTTGTGATGGATGATAAGCGATTAGCCAGCCTCGATATTCTTTTGCCTTTTTGCTAGCAGTTTCGCAACAAGGAGTTCGCTCTGTTGCTGGATGAGCTATTCGGCAGACAACTTCGATGTATTGGCCGTTTTGAAATGGCAATATGAAGTTACGTCTTCCAAGGCGTGAGTGGACTCCGCCTTAAGATTTGGATGCAGTTCCGGATGCAACTGGGTTAGATATGGGTCGATAATCATGCGCGCAACATTCCTACATATTATGGCGGAATGAGTGATACCGCGCTCAGCGGGTCAAAGGTGGACAAGGCATTTAATAACTCGTAAAACGAAGGTGGCGCAAACTAATTGAGTGGAATTAAATAGAGTCGCATCATCTCTTTTAATGCCTCTCCGGATTTTGATCGCAACGTTTCCGCTTTGTTAATAATTTGAGTCGATATCACATGATTAAACCGGAATCTATAGGTTCTTTGGGTAAACTTGAGGTGGGAGATATGAAGGAAAAGAAAAAGTCCTCACAATCGGGAAAAATTCACATTCGTTGTCTTTGAAGGAGTCAAAATTGGAATCTATAGAAAGTTTCTACGGACATTCATATGCGGCTACTTCTCAGCAAGGATTCATGAAACGATATCATAATTATACTCACCGGTCTTTAGAAAAGGGACTTCAAAGCGGGTGCTTCCCTAGCGTGCTTGAGGTTGGAGCAAATACAGGAGAACATTTCCCTTTTGTTGTTCATTCTTTTCAAAAGTATATTGCATCTGACATACGGTATAGCGAATCAGGTGAAGTTGATTATTGGACACCCACTGCTTGCGAAAAAATTGAGTTTTGTTACGCGGACATACAGAAGCTCCCTTTTGAAGAAAAAACATTTGACAGAGTAATAGTAACTTGCGTCCTACATCACGTACAAGACGAAATGTCTGCCCTTAAAGAGCTGAAGAGGGTCACAAAACCAGGTGGCACAGTAAGCGTACTGCTCTCAAGTGATCCTTCTCTGATGTACAGAATGGCATGGAACCTCACTTCACGGAAGAAATTAATCAAAAGTGGTTCTAAAAACCCACACTTGCAACATGCCCTAGAGCATCAAGGAAGTAGCTTTCATATTTCTCAACTTCTTTATCATGTCTTCGCAGAAGATATGATAAGCGAACGGAGGTATCCGCTGAGTGGCCTTCCGCTGGATCTATCTTTATTTTCGGTAATACAAATAAAAATAAAAGGTTAGAGTTTCTGACTTTTGTTACCTTAACTCTTTTCCGCAAGAGCGAGTCTAACCGCCAAGATTCTAGACTCACGAAGTCTTTGCTATAGCTAGCATCTGTCCCGCCATAGGTCTAAGCATGTATGGCAAACGCAAATATAAGTTGATTACCCATCGTGGTATTTGAACCCTAGTCTTTCCAACGCCATAAGGGAAAAACTTGGGGTGAAGGCTTTCGACTTGAAAACCAGAAAGTTCAAGTGCCTCGAGAAGAGAGTGGTCATTCAAGGGTAGAGTGTGGTCTAGAAAACTCCAAAACCTCATCCCAACTTTTCTGGAATTAGGCATCATGACAATTAGTAATCCACCCGGTTTAAGAATATGTCTCTTTATGTCATCTAGAATTTCCAACAATGCCTCGGGACTACGTAGGTGTTCAAAAAAATTCGAGCAAAAAGCCACATCAAATCTAAAGTCAAAAAGACTTGCGAGATCTGTACAGTCACTTTCTGCAAAAAAAACATCGGGATTTAAGTGCTTACTGCAATTCGGATTTGCATCTAAACCGACCCTTTTGTGGCAGCTAATTCGATTTATAAAATCTCCAAATCCACAGCCGATGTCTATCACAGCATCTTGATGTGAGACAAGTTTTGAAAATTCGAACCTAACGAGCCCATCCCAGGCGTGGTTTCTATTTGCACGAATGGCCTCTTCGTTAGACCAGCGCTTGTCATAGACTCGCGACAGAAAGTCTGGCTTAACTGATTGTCTTGGGCTCTTCGGCAGTCTCTTGTTAGACATAACGATGAATTTTAGCACATTAGATATGGGAAATACTTCCAGAGAGTCAACTTATTTACGGTTGCACCAATGCCAATTTGCAGTTTCCGATTGGTTAAGGAATTGATTATTTGGTGTGCTTGTGACGCGAGAGGTGTTTGTCCAACAGAATCCGCCACCTAGACGGTCGAAAAATAAAAGAGAAACTTTGAAGGGCAGAAACAAAGAATGGTTTTGGATCTTGGATATCCCACTCCTCACTTTCGACAAGGATGTCATCAAGAAATGTTAGCGTTGAAGCCAGGCCAAACTTTCGCTCACTAAGCCAGCGCAGGATATCGCCTGGCCATAACCACCTATTTATGATCCCTTCGCTGTAGTCCAAGTTAGGAGCCATAATCTCACCCAAACTTGCCTGCATGTAACGCACCGGGAAGTTTTGCCCTGATTTGATGGCTAAAGAAACACTTCCCCAAGGTCTTGGGTTTATCTCCATAAGAAAAACTCTTCCAGAAGAGGATTCTCTCAACCACTCGACCATTGCAATTCCTTGCCAATTTAGACCCTCTAAAAGCCTCTTTGACTCCGCGAGAAGCTTGCTATCCTTTATTGATACGCTGCGGGTGCTAGGTCCACCAGAGATAGGAAATTGATGCAATCGTTTGTGAACGAACGCGTTAATGCATCTTCCTTGACTATCAAATAACAAAGAAACACCTATGGATTCAAGTTTTCCCGTGATGCGTTTTTGAACTAGCAGGCTCCCATAGAGTCTCAAATCATCCTCGATAACTTCTAACTTGGAACCTAGATCTTCAACGCCTTCGAAAAATCTAATACCTCTAGATCCATTAAGAGATCTGGGCTTGGTAACGATTTCGCTTTCCTTGAAGAAGCGAAAAAGCATCTTCTTATCCAAGTGGGCGCTTTGAAGCAATAGTTCAGGTATCACAGGGATTCCCATTCTCTCTGCAAAGAGACTGGTCAAATGTTTATCGTTTGCAACTGAAAAGGCCTCTTCGGTCGGTAAGCAAAAGTCATAACCTGGAATCGCTTTTTTCGAATAATGGAAATGTGCAAAAATCTCGCTTTCTTCAAGAAAGAACTTAACGGCACGATGCAAGCCTTTATCCGTAACGCCAATCTGGGGACAACTTAAGAGTGAAGAGTCATCACAGAGCTCACTACTCTTAAATTTGCACCCAACAAATCTGGAATGTCTTGCAGGATCGAAGATCGAATCTGAGATCAAGTGAACGTGGACCCCATATCTCCCGAGCGAGCGGACGAAAGCGAGAGATTTCCGACTAGATGCACTACCCAAGACCCCGACAATTTGATGATTTGGCGACATACAAGAAGCCTATAGTCACCATAGCCAATAATCGTCGCGTCGAATAGTAGATAGTAAAAAATTTTTGAACTCACAGTCTAACCATCTATAAATGGGGCTGCATGCTGCGCAGCGCTGCATCAAGGGCAGCATTCAACGCAACTAGAATTCTTTGCCTTTTTCAACTCCTGACCACATAACAATAAGTGAAGCCGAATTTTCTTCACGGGGGAATGAGTTGTCCTCATACGACAGTTGAACCCATTATGTAACATTCAGCAGAATGACAACTACAACTCAACTCCCGGATAATTCAAATCAATAGAGAAACCTAGCTCAAAAAATGTATATTTTCTTATGATGTAGTCTAAGAGATATAGCGTTTCTGTTTATGTGTCCGAGGACATCGCTAGAGCTCTTAATGCAAGAAATAGCTGTTTAATTCATTAGAGGAGTTATGCATGTTCAGAAAGCGCCAACTAGGACAGTCTATATCCCAATTGTAGAATCAAGGCATCGTAAGAATAATATTTGTAACGTGAAAAGAAGTGCTTGCCAGTGTGATTGTCTTCTAAATTCAAGATTCGTCAACAAGCAAATCTCTGAAAGTAGTTATCAGAGTCTCAATTTCCATCTTCTCTCTTTGAGAGTCAGCTCTTCTTCTTTTCTCGTATAGGTATTTGTTTGAAAAGTTGTGAGCAAGTCTATCTTCATCAACAAGGTATCTATATCGGAATCTTGAATACCTACACAGAATACCAGGAAGTAATCCTAACCAAGTTTTCCATTGACTTCGATAAATTAGAGCTACTCGCAAGGCTACGACAAGTATACGAGGAGAAATAAATGAGGTTACGTAAGGAAATTGGGGCACCTTCATGACTCGGAAACCAAATCCAGATTTCGTGCTTTGATACGCGGGCACTTGAACAAACTGGATATGAAGCGCAGATGCGATTAGACGCGTTAGTTCACTGAGATAGTCATGATCTTGATGTCCGCCTTCGAATGTTAAGGCAATTAGTCGGTCAGGTCGATTTGTCCGAATTAGAGAAATTAGATCTAGCAATGCATTTCTTGTAATACATTGAGAAACTTTGCCATCTACGTATTCATGCGTTGAAAAACTTACATTAATGTGAAATCCCTTATCGGTTAGGTATCGTTCTAGTTTTCTTGATTCGTGCATTCGAATCGAAGGCTTAGTTACCATAAAGTGAAACAAAGTATCGTTTTCTTTTTTGAACCAAAGTGGAATACCAAAAATTTCATCGTCAGGGTGGGCGAGTAACCAGAAATCACGACTCATGGCTTAATCATATGTTGGAGTTTTTGGATGCAAGTATGGATGCAACACAAGGGTTTAAGAGCGCACACAGGCGAACAAATCACACCCTAACTGTCAGTGGATTGAGCGATAATGAACGCAGTGAGTCAATGGTGGACAGGAGGTCTGAGAACTCGTAAAGCGAAGGTCGCGGGTTCGATTTCCGCGGGTGGCTCAGGAAAATCCATTCGCTAACCTTGCTTCATGGCATCCGAGAGCTCAATCGAAGTTGGAATCATCGGCGCTGGAATCATGGGTGAAGCGCTTCTGGTCGCAATTTCTAAAGGTGGAATCGCCTCTCCCTCAATCTCGATTGCGGATAAGCGAGCTGATCGACTTACTTATCTTCAGACTAAATATGGTTGCTCTACTAGTAATGCCGCTCATGCAGCACTCAAAGCTAGGAATATTCTTTTAGTTGTGAAACCTCAAGACATGGATTCACTTCTGGGTGGAATTGGAAAATCTATTTCAACTTCACAGCGTGTGATTTCTTTTGCTGCCGGCAAGAAGACCTCTCATATCGAAGGATTTCTAAAAGAGGGAGTACCAGTATTGCGGGTAATGCCCAATACTCC
>Ga0315902_10004171_pt1 | contig 21103 bp, 10 predicted proteins | sample LakEriMetagenome_9_FD_203523 | JGI IMG/M metagenome (GOLD analysis project Ga0315902, IMG submission 203523) | Freshwater fungal communities from buoy surface, Lake Erie, Ohio, United States - Buoy 12 MA117 | ecosystem: Environmental > Aquatic > Freshwater > Lake > Lake biofilm | place: USA... | reverse complement strand
AGACCTCTCGGGCGGCCTCGGTGGTCTGCTGCAGTTCGGCTGCACCCTGGGCGGCGTTCAGCCCGAACGATGCATAGCCATGGCAACCGCGCCGGGCCATCTCCTGAATATACAGGGTCACGACCTTGGCCTTCAGGTGCGGGTCGTCGACCTGGAACTGCAACTGCGGATACTGCACCAGTCCACCGCATTTCACCGGGCAACCGGTGGACCGGGCGACTTCATTGATCGACTGCTGGATCTGCTCGCCGTAGGCCGCGATCTGGGCCGGCACGTTCCGCCGCCGCAGTTCACCGATGGTCGTGAGTGCCGCCCGGATCCCCACGGCATCACTCCAGTAGGTGCTGGAGACGAACATGCGTGCGGCCGGTTCCATCACAGCCCTTGTACCCACGACCGCGCCGAACGAGTAGCCATTCGACATCGACTTGGCGTAGACCGCCATATCGGGGGTGACCCCCGCAAATTCCTGGGCTCCTCCCAGACCGAACCGCAGGCCGGTCGACACTTCGTCGAAGATCAGGACGGCCCCAGCGGCGCGGGTCAGTCGGGCGACTTCGTCGAGGTAGCCGGCGGGTGGGCGTTCCGAACGAAACGGCTCCATCATGACGGCGGCGACCTCTCCCCGATGTTCGTCGAGCAGGGTCCCCAGGGCGGCCGTGTCGCCGTAGGGAAACGGATGGGCCGTCCCAGCGAGGGCCCGGGGAACACCGATCGGCTCAATCCCCGGGAACAGGTGTGCGTTCAGTGAGGCGGCCGCATCGAGGTTTGCGGCCAGGTACCAGTCGTGCCAGCCGTGATATCCGCAAAACAGGACCTTGTCGCGCCCTGTCGTTCCCCGGGCGATGCGCACCGCCACTGTGCAGGCATCGCCTCCTCCCTTGGTGTAGCGCACCATCTCGGCACAGGGAATCGTACGGACCAGTTCCTCGGCCAGTTCGAGTTCCACCTCGGTGCTGATTGAGAAGTTGACTCCCCGGTGGATCTGTTCGATCACCGCCTGATCGACGACGGGATCGCAATATCCGAGGATGATGGCAAGGATCCCGGTGGCCCAATCAATGTATTCATTCCCATCGACATCCCAGATGCGGGCCCCCTGGCCCCGGGCGGCGAACACGGGAGAGACTCCGTTGGCGAATCGCGTCGGACGGCGACTGACCAGTTGCGTCCCGCCAGGAATCAACTGCTGCGCGCGGGCATACAGGGCGTTGGAACGCGCAACGCGGGGATCGGTCATGATGGGGATCGTGAGGAGTCGGGGAGGGACATTGGCAGGGGGCCGCCGGCCTGCAGAGCGGAGTGTAACCCCGCAGCATGGCGGCGCGGAGAGAGGAGTGGGAAACAGTGGCCGAGTGCCCTCGTCCGCCCCCGCGATGCTTGGGGACATGTTGGGTGGGGGGCCTGTGGAACCCGGAGCGATCGAGTCTGGGCCGTTCAGGGCCAGCATGGATGCTGTCGTGTTGCAGTCTGGGCGTGTGGAGGCATCAATCACGGATAGTGCTTAGCCGTGCGGCACAATCCGCACTCCGGATGGGTGACTGCCGGCTGGCCAGTGGACGGTGGACTCGGGATTTTGCGCCCGGGGCGACAGGTTGAGGGAGCGGTGTCGCGACAGGCTTTCCCCGCGGTTCTCTTGGTGGAGAGATGTGGGGTGACTTAGAATCAGGTCGCGCGGACTGTTTCTCTTTCCTGCGAAAGTGCGCTCATGATGAGTGTCTGTCGGGTGGCCTGGTTGGCTGGATGTCTGGTGATGCTGGGATTTGGCGGGCTGTTTGCCGCCGAGCCAGAGGCCGGTTCGGTCGAGTTTTTCGAAACCCGCATTCGCCCGGTGCTGGTGGAGCACTGCCAGGGGTGCCATGGGCCGAACAGCAAACCGGCACGGGGAGGCCTGCGGGTCGATCGCCGGGCGGACCTGCTGTCGGGGGGCGGACTGGGGCCGGCTCTGGTCCCCGGGAAGCCCGAGGAAAGCCGTCTCTACATCGCGGTGACTCACCAGGAGCCCGACCTGCAGATGCCCCAGGGGAAGCCGAAACTTGCGGACAAGATCCTGGGCGACCTGCGCAACTGGATTGCCGCGGGGGCTCCCTGGCCCGAGACCGATCCGGCACCCGCGACGACCAACGGGTTTGACCTGGCTGCCCGCAAGGCTGAACTCCCCTGGATCTGGCAGACTCCCCAATTCCATCCCGCTCCTGCCATTCAAAGGGCCGAGTGGCCCCGGGGCAAGGTTGACCAGTTTCTGCTGGCCCGGCTGGAGGCGGCGGGGCTCTCTCCCGCAGAAGAGGCCCGTCCCGAAATCTGGTTGCGGCGAGTGCACTTCACCCTCACCGGGCTCCCTCCCACTCCCGCCCAACTTGGCGATTTCCTGCGGGACCCCTCACAGGCCAACCGCGAGGCCGTGGTCGATGGATTGCTGGCTTCCCCGGAGTTTGGAGTGCGCTGGGCCCGGCACTGGCTCGACCTGGTGCGCTATGCCGAATCGCGCGGGCACGAAAGCGACTTCATCATCCCCAATGCCACCGAGTACCGCGACTATGTCGTGCGGGCCTTGAATGGCGACGTCCCCTACGACGCCTTCGTGCGCGAGCACCTGGCAGGCGATCTGCTTCCCCAGCCGCGCCTGAACCCGCAGACCGGTGCGAATGAGTCGCTGCTCGCCACGGGCTGGGCCTTCCTGGGCGAAGAGATCCATGCCCCCGTCGACACCCGCCTCGATGAAACCGAGCGGATTGACAATCGGATTGACGTCCTTTCGAAGACATTCCTGGGGCTGACAGTCTCGTGTGCCCGCTGCCATGACCATAAGTTTGATGCCATCTCGCAGCGCGACTATTACGCCCTTGCCGGTTTCTTTCTCAGCACCGGGCAGCGCCTCGCCAGGTTCGAGACTGTGGAGGCCGAACGCCGCGCGACGGCCGAACTGGACACCCTCGCTAAGCAGCATGAGCCGGGGGTTCGCCTGGCCCTCCAGAAGGCTCTTGAGGAAAGGCTCCCCGAGTCACTGGCTTACCTGCGAGCCGCGATGGAAGGGCTGAAGACATTCGGCCTGCCGAATCCCGAGCCGGGCAAAAAGCACCGGTCTCAGGATTTTGCTCCCGAGGTGAAGCAGGTTTTGGAAAAACTCGCCCACGAGAAAAATCTCGAGGCCGGGCGACTGATGGCCTGGGTGGCCCGACTGCTGGGTTCGGTCGTCGATCGCGATGATCTCTGGCATGTCGCTGCCCAGAGTGCATTGGGTCGGGCGGTGCCGCGCGAAACCACGGCCGATCTCTGGGGGACTCTGGGACTCGCACCCACGGCGCGGGTGCTGGTGGATGCCGGCAGCCTGAGCCGCGGAGGATCGGAATGGTCGGCTGATGGTTTTGCGTTTGGCACCCGCCCCTTTCCGGCCGGTGGCCTTCAGCTGGACGCCCGGGCCGATGCCCAGCGGCCCTGGCTGCGTCTGAACACCCTCGCGAGTGCCGCGACACAACTCGATTGGCGGGCACTCGATCTGTCCCCGGGAACCGAGCGGGAGCCGACGCAGTATGGCGGATGGAAACGGGATGGCGCGATGTGGCGCACTCCGAAGTTCGAGTTGAAGACCGGCCGGGTGCACTACCTGGTGCGCGGCTCGGGACGAATCTTTGCAGCGGTCGACTCGCAGCGGCTGGTGACCGGTCCCATCCACACCGGGCAACTTCGGGAATGGGGCTTCCAGGACCGCTGGCACTGGATCTCACACGACCTGACACTCTATGCGGGGCACCGCATGGCGATCGAGTTCTCTCCCCATGATGATTTCGACACATCGATCGCCCTGGTGGTCGAGAGTGATGCTCCTCCCGCTCCACCGGTTTCCCCCGGTCGGGGACTGGCCGTGAAGTTGGGAGGGGATCAGCCTGCCGCCCCTGAAACGGTCGTCGCCGCGTACCGCGATCTGCTGACGGAATCCATCGCACGGCTGACCGGGGGAGATTCGACCGAAGCGGCTGAGCCGAACCTGCAGGATTCTCCCTGGCAATTCCTGCGCCGTGAAACGGTTCGGGCCCTGCTGCTGTTTCCCGATGGGTGGACGGGCCATGAGGGGGGCTGGCCGGGCGAAGTCGCGGAACGACTGAAGTCCTGGCAGGATCAACGGGTGGCCTGCCTGGCGACCATTCCGTGGAAGTCACGGACCGCACCGGCGATGCTCGATGGCAATGGCGTGGATGAATACCTGCTGGTCCGCGGCAAGCATCAGAAAACACAGGGACTTGTTCCCCGAAGGTCGCTGGAAGCCCTGGTGGGGCCGGAACCGCTCTCCACCCATGGGGGGAGTGGCCGTTGGGAACTCGCCCGGCAATTGACCCGGCCCGACAATCCACTTGTCTCGCGTGTGGCTGTGAACCGTGTCTGGCAGCACCTGTTTGGACGGGGGATCGTCTCCACGGTCGACAACTTTGGTGTGTTGGGAGGCCGTCCGACTCATCCCGAATTGCTGGATGACCTCGCCGCGACCTTTGTCACGCAGGATCGCTGGTCGCTGAAGTCGCTGATTCGTCGCTTGGTGCTGACGCGCGCGTTCGCGATGTCGAGCGATCCCGATCAATCGGCGGCCGAGCAATCTGATCCCGAGAACCTGCTGCTGCACCGCATGAACCTGCGGCGTCTGGAAGGCGAGGCGATTCGCGATGCGATCCTCACCGTGTCGGGTCGGCTCGACACCCGACAGGGAGGCGGCTCGGTCCCATTGCATGAGAGCCAGTTCATTGAGGCCCGGGGACTCCGTCCGGAACGGGGGCCACTTGATGGAGATGGCCGTCGCAGTCTCTACGTCGCTGCCCGCCGGAATTTTCCCCCACTGATGATGACCGCCTTTGACACTCCCACGCCGTTCACAACGGTGGGACGGAGGAATGTGTCGAATGTGCCCGGCCAGATGCTGTTCCTGATGAATGACCCGTTCGTCCATCAGCAGGCGGGGTTGTGGGCCCAGAAGGTTCTTGCGGCTCCAGTCGCAGGGGAGGGGGCGGCCGATCAGCAGGCCGAACGGATTCGCGGGATGTTCCGGGCGGCCTACTGCCGGGAACCATCCCCCGAGGAACTGGACCGCTGCCAGCAGTTGCTGGCCGAAGCGGCTGCGGTCCTGGGCCCGGGGACCCCCGAGGCCGAGTCGTGGACCGAGTTGTGTCACGCCCTGTGGGCGGTCAAGGAATTCCTGTTTGTCCGCTGAGCCGCGTGTCACAGAACCCGAACGAGAACCGATGATGTCGACGTCCATGGAGTCGAGTCTGTTGGGACCAGTCCGCTTTTCGCGGGGAGTCGCTCCGTATTGTCGGCGGGAGGCACTGGTTCGTTCGGCGGGAGGTTTCGCCGCCCTGGCCTATGCGGCCCTGTTTGGCGGGAATGCCTCGGCCGAAGAGACGGGGGGAACAACCACCCGGGGGCCCCGGACCGATCATCCGGCGACGGCGCGGAATGTCATCTTTCTTTACATGGATGGTGGCGTCTCGCAGGTCGACAGCTTCGACTACAAGCCGAATCTCGAAAAGTATCACGGCCAGGATCCCCGCCAGGCGATTGGTAAGCTGGAGAAGACCCAGTTCGAAAACATCGGGACGGTGTTGAAGTCTCCCTGGACGTTTGCCCCCAGAGGACAGAGCGGCCTGTGGACAAGCGACCTCTTTCCGCAGGTGAACCGCGAGATCGACAGCCTGTGCATCCTGAAATCGATGACCTCGAAATTTCCGGAGCATACGAGCGCGAACTACTTCCTGCATTCGGGAACCGGTCTGCAGGGACGCCCCAGCATGGGGGCCTGGGCCACCTACGGGCTGGGGAGCGAAAACCAGAACTTTCCCGGGTTCGTGCTGCTCAACGGCGGGCTGATTCCCTCCGGTGGTCTCGACAACTTTGGCAGTGGATTTCTGCCGGCGACCTACCAGGCCTCGGTGCTGGAACCGAAGGATCCCCCGCTGGCGAATATCCGCCCGCGGGAAAAGAACGCCCGATTGCAGAGCTTGAAGCAGTCACTGATCCGCGATCTCGACCGGCGGACGCTGCAGGACGTCGGTCGTCTCGATGCGCTCGAGTCGGCCATTGCCAACCATGAACTCGCGGCCCGGATGCAGTTGACGGTCCCCGATCTGTTGAATCTCGACGGCGAGACCCGTGAGACACACTCCCTGTACGGGCTTGATTCGGAGTACGAATTCACCCGCAGCTACGCCCGACAATGCCTGACGGCCCGTCGGCTGATCGAGCGGGGAGTGCGGTTTGTCGAACTGACCTGCCCACGAATTGGGGGTTACGACCGCTGGGACGCCCATGGCGGCCTGGTGAACAATCATGGGCAGAATGCCCGTGCGGTTGACCAGCCAATTCGGGGACTGCTCGTCGACCTCCGGCAACGGGGATTGCTGGATGAGACCCTCGTGGTCTTCTCGGGGGAGTTTGGCCGTACTCCCTTCGCCCAGGGATCGGATGGCCGAGACCATAATGAGCATGGTTTTTCGCTCTGGATGGCCGGGGGAGGAGTGCAGGGGGGAATGAGCTTCGGTGAAACGGACGAGTGGGGTTACAAGGCCGTCACCGACCGGCTGGAAATCCACGATCTGCACGCGACGATGCTGCACCTGCTGGGGATTGATCACACCCGGTTGACCTACCGGTTTGGGGGACGCGACATTCGCCTGACCGACGTGCATGGCCAGGTGATCGACCAGATCCTTGCCTGAAGAGACCCCGTGTCAACAACAACGGCCGGAGGGGTCTCGTGAAAGAACCCGCCGGCCGTGTTGGCTGTCGGCAGCCAGGAAACCCTACCAGTAGATGAACCGCTGCAGCAGTTCACGCTGCCTGGGAGGCAATCGATCGGTGTCGGCGATCAGGAAACGGTTGTCTTCCAGGTCGAGCAGCACCTTGCCCCGTTCCCCAAAGTCCTGCACGTGGCTCTGGGACCAGCGCATGGTGAATTCCTGCGGCCCGACGTCGGTTTCGACGGCGAAGTCGAGACAGCCGTGCTTGTGGATGATCCGGTGGATCGCGGTGATCTGCCGCTGCAGGTAGCGGCGGTCGAGTGCCGCATGGATCAGTTGCTGCACGTCTGCCGGCCAGTCGGCCAGGGACTTCAGAATGCCGATTTCCTGTTCCTTCCCCTCCTGGTCGCAGACCGAGAGGCTGATCAGCCGGTCGGCACAGGTGGCGGGGAAGCAGCGGATGGCACCGATTCCACGGAAGAGGGTGCCATCGGACAGCTCGACATCGAGTGTCGTGTGGGGGCCCGCGCGGAACACCGCATCGCCGGGAGCGATCCAGCGGGGCGCGAACGCTGAGACGTCGATCGGCGTCTCTTCGGCCTGGGGCTGGACCTGGACCGGTTCGGGTGTTGTTGCGGCGTTGAGCAGAACCTCGATCTGGTTGTCCTTGGAAAACTGCGTCTGGATTTTCACCAGGCGGGCGTAGGTGCCATCGAGGGTCATCAGCTCGGCATGGCTCCCCTGCTCGGTCAGCTTCCCGTCATCGAAGACGAAGATGCGGTCGGAGTCGCGCAGAGTACTGAGTCGGTGTGCGATGGCAATCGTGGTGCGTCCCCGAACCAGCACGCGCAGTGCATCCTGGATCGCCTGTTCCGACTCGGTATCAATGCTGCTGGTCGCCTCATCAAGGATGAGAACCCGGGGATCATAGAGCAGGGCCCGGGCGATGGAGATTCGCTGGCGTTCTCCCCCCGACAGGCCGGCTCCCCGCTCGCCGACCCAGGTGTCGTACCCCAGAGGCTTCTTGAGGATGAACTCATGGGCCTGGGCGGCACGGGTCGAGGTGATGGTCTCTTCCCGCGTCGACTGCGGCCGGCCGTAGATGAGGTTGTCGTAGATGGTTCCCCGGAAGAGAAACGGCTCCTGCAGCACGACCCCGACGTTTTGGCGGAGGGTCGAGGTGGTGAGATCACGCAGATCAACGCCGTCGAGGAGCACCCGTCCCTGATTGACGTCGTAGAACCGGCTGATGAGGTTGACCAGGGTCGTCTTGCCGCTGCCGCTGCGACCGACAATGCCGATCCGCTGCCCGGGTTCAATGGTGAAGCTGACATCCTTCAGCACAGGGCGGTGACGCTCGTAGCCAAAGGTGACATTTTCGAAGCGGATCTCCCCCTTGAGGTGGGGGAGTTCCTGCTGCTGGTCGGGTTCCTTCTGTTCGACCGGCGCGTCGAGCAGTTCGAACACCCGGTGACATCCGGTGAGAAAACTCGTGAGCCAGGTGGTCAGTTGCGAAAGTGTGGAGAGGGGGGCATAGAACATCGCCAGGTAGGCCAGAAATGCCATCAGCGAACCGAGGGTCATCTTGCCGGCGAGTACATCCCGTCCGCCGACATACCAGACGATGAGTCCACCCAGGCTGAAAATGAGCGCCATGACCGCAGAAAACGAGGCGTTGGCGTTGTCGACATTGATTCGGGAATCACGGAGATATTCGCTGGACCGGGTGAACCGCTGGTATTCGCGCGGTTCCTGGGCGAATGCCTTGACCACGCGGATGCCCGAAAGCATGCCCGAGATGGTCCCCGCCTGTTTGCTGGAGGAATCCCAGTAGCGGTAGTAGACCGGGTAGACGCGCCGCCAGAAATAGAGGCTGCCAGCGACCACCAGCGGGGCGGGAATGAGGGTGAAGAACGCCAGCTTGGGGTTGAGGGTGAAGAGCATGACCCCGACGGCGAGCACCTGCACGATCTGCAGCAGGAATCCCCCGGTCACCTGTTGCAGCAGGGTATGGAGCACTTCACTGTCGTAGGCGACGCGATTGACCAGGGAGCCGACCTGGTGCTTGTCGTAGTAGCCGACCCCCAGCATTTGCAGTTTCTGCATGAGCTGCGAGCGGAGATCGAAGGTAAGCCTGGCGCCGACTTTGGTCGAGACGAGTCCCTTGGCCCAGTTGACCCCCCCGAGCAGGACGCGGGTGGTGGCGAGGGCGATGACCACCAGCAGGAGGGTGAGCATCAGGCTCTGGACGTTGGGCTGGGCCTGTCCCCGGGCGAGAATGTCATCGACGAGATACTGCTGCAACTTGGGGGGGGCCAGTTCCATGGCGACCCCCACCAGCATCAGGGCCGACATGACCAGGGCCGAGGTCCACTGCGGCTTGAGGATCTGCCACAGCCGGCTGATGATTGCCTTGCGGGGAATGCAGCGCGGGCACGGTTCTCCCTTGGCAGCCAGGCGCAGTTGGCACTTCGGACAGTGCAGCTGGTCTTCTTCGTCTTCTTCAGGAGGGGGGACCTCCCCCTTGGTGCGCAGGTCTTCGAGTTGGCCCGCGACCTTGTGGAACCGCCCCGAGAGGGCGTTGGAGTGTCGCAGCAGGTCGACCCAGGCACCGTCGACATGGGCCTGGAGAAACCCGGAACCAATCGTGCCGACCGAGCGGAACCGCTCGACGCGGGAGACCGGGACATTGGTGACCAATTCGGGGTCGTCGCCGTCCGCGACGACGGAGACATTGTCCTTCGTGATGACCAGCCATTCCTTGCGCGGGGCTCCCTTCAAGCCCAGGTCGGTGGTGGTCGAGACCAGGACCGGAACACCGTTCAGCCCCCGGTTTTCCAGCAATTCCTTGACATTCCCGGGGACGGGGGCGTGATCGTGTTTCATTGTGGTGGCAGTCACCTCGTTTCGGTGCCGCGATTGCGGCGACCATCCCTGTTTCGGACCAAGTGGGACCGTACCCGGAGGCACGGGACGCTGCGGGGAGTTCTGGTTTTCCCCAGAGCGCGGGAATAGTACGCCGTGTCCGGTCCAGGGAAAGGGAAAACTTTTTCGGGGATCGTCAGGGTGTCGGTTTTGCCGGGAGCCAGAACCTGGTCTGGTTCGTCCAAAACTCCATTTTCTGCGAATCCTCAACCCGGGGGACGGGGTTTATTCCCCAGGAGGCGTTTCTCTGGAAAAATGTGCCGGAGAGCGGGGTTTGGTTCAGGATGGCAACCGAGAAGGACAGGGAAAGATGACTGCCGATTGGTGTCACATCGCCGGGAACCGGCCGCAGCGTGCGGGAGTTCGGGTGGGCTGTGCCGCCGTCGCGATCGTCCTGGGCGGGATCGGAACGCCGGGCCCTGGAATTCTGGGCCCCGGATTTCCAGGCGCTGAACCAGCCAGGTGGGGTCTGCGGACCGTCGCTGCGGGACCGCTCGTGGGAGCCCCGCCCGAGAATCAGGGGACCCCGGCGGCCCCCCGGGCCGACGATGACAGAGCCGGGGAGGCTGATGACGACGAGGACGCGGCCCTGCTGTCGGAACTCCAGCAACTGGAAGACGAATGGCGGACCGAACAAGACTTTGACGAGACGCAGATGTTTCCTCCCGGCCAGGGGAGTGCCGCCGACCTGGAGGGGAACGAGAAGAAAGAGTATGCGAATCTGGTTTCGCAACTGTTCCGGGCCGGAACGGGACCTGTGTCTGCGGGGGCCAAGGCCGACGAGCTGGAGGCCCGATGCCGGGAAATGCTCCGGCAGGCCGAGCGGTTGGGAGCGGATGATCCCAGACTGCCCTGGCTGGCAAGCCTGGTGCTGTCCCGCCTGGATCGCCACGAGGGGGCGTTGACCCTTCTGGCTCGTGCCGCGGAATTGTCACCCCAACAGCAGTCCACAGTGCTGCTGCAGCAGGCCAGTCTCCAAGTGGAACAGGGAGATTCCGCAGCCGCCTTGAAGACCTGTCAAACTGTGGTCAACCAATGGCCCACCGAGGACACTCTGTGGCCCGGCCCCGTGGCCCGCGAGACCCAGGCGAGCTGGTTGGGGCAGATTGGCGGGTTTGTCGCGGGGGGTGAAGACGTTCCCGCATCCCGGCTCGAGGAACTGCGCCGCATCATCGCACGCCGCTGGGCTGGTTCTCTCGTGGCGAGTTATGAACGCGAGTTTGAGCGCGTGCGGAAATCACGGCAGGAGTCGCGACGCAAGCAGGCGTCGACGTGGGAACAACAGCAGGCTGAGGCCCGCCAGGAAATCGAAGACCTCCGGAGGGCGATTGAGCGTTCTCGTGACTCCGAGAAGCAACTGCGGTTCAAGCTGGACAATCTCAAGAGTCCCCATGAGGAACAGCTCGATTCTCTGATGGAATCGCTGAAGCAAAAGTCGCAGAAGTTGAATGCCATCCAGTCGCGGGCCCGAAGACTGGCGGGGCGCCTGCAGCAGACCGCCCAGAAAAAAACGACCGCCGGGAAGGGGAATTCCGGCGGGAAAGGAAACTCCCGCGGAAAGGGAGGCTCGCGTGGGAAGGGGAATTCGGCGAGGAAGCGGGTTGCCAATCAGAAAGACAGCCAACGGGAGCAGGTGCAGCAGGAACTCAAGAAGACCCTGGACGAGTTGCGGGACGTTCAGAAAGAGGTCGCCGACGGCCGGACCCGAAGAAAGGAACTCGAAGCCAGTCATGCGAAGGCCATCCTGCCCGTGAAGCAGGAGTGGAATCGCGTGCGACTGGCACGGCAATCCCAGGAAAAGGACCTGGAACTGGCACAGGAGGTGCTGGCGCGACCCGCGGGGTCGCCTCCGGTTCCGGACCGGTTTCACCAATGGAGGACTGTCTTGGAGCTTGATCTGCTCCAGGACCTGCAGTCTCATTGGCAAGAGTGACGGTTGTGCCGGGGGGATCCAGCTGCTCTCCGGTCTGCTTCCTTTTGGTTGGCGAGTGGCGGAATGGGATGGTGAGACGACGCTGGTGAGTTTTGAGGGTGAACGAAGGGCGGGAATTCTCCCGGGAGGTTGCGATGCGGCGAATCCGACATGGCTGGTTGATCTGCGGGTGGCTGTTCCTGCTCGGACCAGTTCTGGTCCGGGCCCAGGTTCCTGTTGAAGGGGAATCATCCGCAGCGGACGATCCCCCGCTGCTTCCGAAAGCCGAGCAGAACGCATTTTTTGAGAAGAAAATCCGACCGGTGCTGGTTACCGAGTGCTACGGCTGCCACGCTGCCGGGGAAGGCCGCAGGGTCAAGGGGGGCCTCGCCCTCGACACCCGGGAGGGGCTGCTGCGGGGAGGCGACTCGGGGCCCATTGTCGAACCTGGCCAGCCTGAAGAAAGCCTGCTGATCAAGGCGATTTCGCATCAGGATGCCAGCCTGGCAATGCCCCCGAAAAAACGGCTTCCCGAGTCGGTTGTGGCCGATTTCACAACGTGGATCCGCGAGGGGGCGTTCGATCCACGCGTTTCGGGAATCCCGTCATCGGAACGCACGGCCGTCGATGCCTCGCAACACTGGTCTTTCCAGCCCCCGCGTCGCGGGACATCCCCCGCCATCCAGACGCCGGATTGGCCCCAGACTGCCATCGACCGGTATGTGCTGGCCCGTTTGGAAGAGCGGGGACTGCGCCCGGTGGCCGATGCCGACTGGAGCACGTTGCTGCGCCGGGTGACGTTCGATTTGACGGGGCTCCCTCCCACGACTGCCGAGCTCGATTCATTCCTCTCGGCCCCTTCCCCGAGCCGTTTCGAAGAAGTGGTTGATCGACTGCTGGCCTCACCCGGGTTCGGCGAGAAATGGGCCCGGCACTGGCTGGATGTGGCACGGTATGCCGAGAGCACGGGCAAGACCGTGAATTTCAACTATCCCCACGCGTGGCGTTATCGCGACTATGTGATTGCCGCCTTCCAGAATGACAAGCCCTACGACCGGTTCATCATCGAGCAACTGGCTGGTGACCTGCTTCCCTACGAAGACCTGCAGACCCGGGCCGAGCAAATCGTCGCGACCGGATTTCTCGCCATCGGACCAAAAACCCTGAATGAACGGAGCGGTCTGAAGTTCGAACTTGACCTGGCGGATGAGCAGATCGATGTCACCGGGCAGGCATTCCTGGGGATCACCGTGGCCTGTGCCCGCTGTCACGACCACAAGCAGGATCCCATCCCGCAGGCCGACTACTACGCCATGGCCGGGATCTTTCGCAGTACCGAGACCTGTTATGGCACGGTGACCTTCATCAATGCCCGCCGCACGGCTCCCCTGTTGTCCCTGCCCCCCGAGGCATTCCCCCCGACTGCTCTGGCTCGGTTGGGTGATTCCGAGAAACGACAGATTGAAGGACGCATCTCGGATGTGCGGCGGAGGGCCGAGCAGGCACAGGATCCAACCCAGCGGTTCCTCATTTCAGGGCAGATTTCGCTGCTGCAGGCGCGGCTCGACGCGTATGAGAGTGACGGGTACCCCAAGTTGCTCGCCATGGGAGTGCGGGACAAGCCGGCGGGTCGCGACCGCCGCCGTGGTGGAGGCGCGTTCGGATTTGCCGGTTTCACAGGCGACGGCACTCGCACGATCGCCGACAGCCCGCTCTACGAACGGGGTGAGTCGGATCAGCCCAGCGCGCGACCGATTCGCCGCGGGACCATTCATCTCCCCGGGATGCCCGGACTGCAGATTCCCGCCAATACGAGCGGACGCCTGCAGTTGGCCCAGTGGATTGCGAGCCGTGAGAATCCACTGACGGCCCGGGTCTTCGTCAATCGACTGTGGTACCAGTTGTTTGGCCGGGGACTGGTTCCGACCCCCGATGACTTTGGACAGGCGGGATTACCCCCGAGTCATCCGGAGCTTCTCGATCATCTTGCCCTGCAGTTCATGGATGACGGCTGGAAGGTGAAGTCGCTGGTGCGGTCGATCGTGTTGAGTCGGGTGTACCGGCTTGGCTCGCAGGTCGACTCCCGGGGGATGGAGCTGGACCCCGACAACACGCTGCTCTGGCGGAATTCGCCGCGACGGCTTGCAGCCGAGCAGGTTCGGGATGCCATTCTCGAGATCAGTGGACAACTCAGCCGGAAGCCACCGGTGGGTTCGCCTGTCGCGTTGGCTGGGGAAGGACCATCGATTCCGCGCCGACCTGGTGTGGATGGGGCAGGGGGGGCGATCAATGATCCGACCAACTCCCATCGCTCGATCTACCTGCCAATTGTGCGCGACAACCTGCCCGAGGTGCTGGCGCTGTTTGATGCGGCCGATCCCAGCCTGATCAGTTCCGATCGTCCGCAGACGACCGTCGCTTCGCAGGGTTTGTTCCTCCTGAACAACACCCTGGTGATTCGGGCGGCTGATCTGCTGACACGTCGGCTCGTCGAATGGCCGACAACGGACGAGCGGATCACCCAGGCCTACCTTCTCTGCTACAGCCGGGCACCGTCCCTGGCTGAGATCGACCGTGCGCGAACGTTTCTGGAGGCGTCACGGCAGCAGCGGGAGACCAACGGGCAGGCGTCCCGCTCGGACGATCGCGAAGACTGGAGTGCCTTCTGCCAGGCCCTGTTGGCAAGTGCCGAGTTTCTTTATCGACTCTGATCGTCTGTTCCCCGGTTTCCTGCGTGATGACATGCTGACACGTCGAGATCTGCTGCGATCAACCGTCTCGGGATTTGGGGCCCTGGCGTGGTCGGCACTGGCCCACGAGCAGGCGGCCCGCGCCGATTCCCAGGCCTCCCGAGAGTCTCCACTGGCACCCCGGGCGACGCACTTCGCACCCCGGGCCCGGCAGGTCATTTTCCTCTGCATGGAAGGGGGGCCGAGTCATGTCGATACCTTCGATCACAAACCCCGGCTGAAGGCCGATTCCGGTGATCCGGCCCCCCGCGGACGTGGTCGGCTGCTCGGTTCTCCATTCTCGTTTGCCCAGCACGGAGAGAGCGGGTTGTGGGTCAGCGAGTTGTTCAGCGGCGTGGCCCGGCATGCCGACCGGCTCTGCGTGCTCAACGGCATGCACACCGATCTGCCCAATCACGCGCAGGCGTTTCTCCAGATGCACTGTGGGCTGTTTCAGTTTCCACGCCCCAGCCTGGGTTCGTGGGTGCTGTATGGCCTCGGCACCGAAAACGGCAACCTGCCTGGATTTGTCACGATCAATCCTCCGCAGACAAATGGCGGGGCGGCGAACTATGCGGCCTCGTTTCTGCCCGCGGTTTACCAGGGGACACGCATGGGGGCCCGCAATCCCGCGGCAGGGGCCCAGATCAGCAACCTGCGCAATGCCCGTCGCGATCGGGACAGTCAACGGCTGCAGCTCGATTTGATCCAGGGGATGAACCGCTCGGCTGCCGACTTCCTCGGAGGCGATTCATCGATGGAAGGACTGATTTCCTCGTATGAACTCGCCTATCGCATGCAGGGCGAACTTCCCCCAGTCCTCGATTTGTCACAGGAATCGGCGGCGACCCAGAAGCTCTATGGCATCGACCGGGAAGGTGCGGGGGGAGGAGGACGCAATGCCGGCCCGATCGCTCCGGGTGGGGGAGGGCCGGCGGCGTTTGGAAGACAGTGTCTGCTGGCCCGGCGACTGGTGGAGGCGGGGGTCAGATTTGTTGAGGTGACCAGTGGCGGGTGGGACCACCACCGCAACCTGCAGGAATCGCTCGGCAACAGTTGTCGGGCGGTGGACCAGCCGATTGCTGGCCTGCTGGCGGATCTCGCCAGCCGGGGATTGCTGGAAGAGACACTGGTGGTCTGGGGGGGCGAATTCGGACGCAGTCCGGCCGCCCAGGGAGATGGCCGCGACCACAACAACAAGGGCTTCAGCCTGTGGATGGCGGGGGGCGGGGTGAAGCCGGGCTTCGTCCATGGCCGCACCGATGACTATGGAATCGAAGCGGTGGAGGGGAAGGTTCACATTCACGACTGGCACGCGACGATCCTGCACCTGCTGGGACTGGACCATCAGAAGCTGACCTACCGCCACGCTGGCCGCGATATGCGGCTGACCGACGTGAAGGGAAATGTGGTCCACGAGATTGTCGCCTGAATCGTTCGCTGCCTGGCGGCGAGACCGATGCGCTGTTGAAATCGCGACGCAACTGGTTCAAAGATCGTGTCTCGGGCAGGCTGAGTCGGGACGACGGGGCCCGGAATCACCCGGTCCGATCCCGCAGTTCAGTCACGCCGGGGGGGGCCACCTGGTCCCCCGCGGGGAGGGCCGAAACCCATTCCAAAGGAGCGGGGGACAAACCCGCTGCGTTCCCCCGCCAACTGCGCCTCGACCGATTCGAGCCGACGGGGGATGAATTTCCGGGGAGGAAGTGATTGGCCAAACTGGCCTCCCCCGCCACCAAAGCCCCCACGGCCACGCCCCACTCCTTCCATGCGGCTTTCCGGACGGGCGGCCGTCATTGCTTTCTCACAGGCCAGCGGTTCGGCGATTTCCTTTTCGATGGTCGTCAACCGGTGGTCGAGGTTTTCCCGGCTGAAGACCTGCGTCAGTTGCTCGCGAATCAGGGTCAGGTAGTGCTCGCGGTGACGTGGAATCGCCAGGAGGCGATCGATCAGCCGATTGTCTCCGGCATGCGGATGCAGCAGGCTGAGGTCGACCAGTTGCTCGGGAGTCCCCACGGCAGGCCATGACGCCAGTGACAGGTCGAGGTCCCACGGAATGAAGACAAAGTGGTTTTTCCCGGGAACGAGATAGAGGTAATAGTTGTGGCCGAACCCCAGGTAGCTGTCCAGGTTGGAGAGCAGGGCGTTGAGCGCCAAGAACCGCAGGAAGGCATCAACATCCAGGAAACGGCCGATTTCATCGGTGAATTCTTCGTCGGTCCCCACCGAGATCAGCCAGCAGAATTCCATCAGTCGCTGTTTTTCGTCGGCGGTTCCGTCATTCTGGGGGTTATAGAGCCGGGCGTAATCGGACCATCGATCGCCAAGGTACGATGGCCCTCCCTGGAGGTTTTCGGGCTTGAGCAGCAGACCCGAACCAGCACCGAAATGGCGCTTGAGAAACCGGGCATTGACCTGCTCGGTGAGGGTGTAGAGGCCGGCGAAGGCGTGGTCATATTCACCCGGAACTGTCCACCACAGTTCGGCAAACACCGTGCGTGGAGCCGGGACCTGGGCATCGCGGAAGACGCCGAAGGCAAAGCTCTCCCGGGTCCGGGTGGGGTCGCTGACACCCGTGTGCAGGTTGAGCATCGTCAATCCGTCGAGACGCTGTTTTTCCTCGTTCCGGTTGATGTCGATCTTCAACGGGCGTTTCAAACCCTGCCCGGCGGCCATGTAGGTGTAATTCCCCTTCCAGCGGACCCCCACGTTCCGGTATATCTCACCGTCGACTTCCAGTCGTCCCCGGGACCAGGGAAATTCCACACCAAACGTGTTGCGATGGACGTCGCGTGAGTCGGCATTGTCGTTGTCGGACGGCGACGGAGGAGGACCCCCGAACCCACCGCCAAAGCCTCCCGGACCGAATCGGCCGCGTTGGACGGGGGTCAGCGCGGCGAACTCCTCGGGAGTCAGGGTGAGGTGCAGTTGGACAACATGTCCCGCCCGGAACAGATGATCTCCGGGATTGGACCCGGTCGGAAGCTCTTCGGCAGGGAGCACGCCCGCGGCCAGCCCCGCCAACAAAGCTGCCAGGACCCCCAGCGACGGCCGCCAGACGAATGGAGAGGCGCTTCGCTGTGAACCAATCACAGACACACCTCGACTCAGCTGTGGCAATGAAGAATCGCGCGAACTGGCAGAGCAGTGGGACGATGGCTTTGGCATTACCACACCTCGGAGGGACAATCATCACGCTGACGACCGGCAGCGATGCCCGACCAGTCGGGATCTCCTGCGTCTTCATCAAATCTTAACAGCGGTCGGAACTCGATGACACACCATCGGTTTGTGGTGTCGGAGAGTGGACAGCCGGGTGACTGTCGGCTGTGGCTATGGACTCGGTGGGAGCTCCATTCAGGATCTGGACGGGGCAGGCAGTCGCTTTACCCGGTGACAAGGTGCGACCTAGGATGCGAGTCAGGCGCTGGAATGCCAGCGCTGCCTGATCTGGTGGTCCTGTTTCCGAGGAACGTTTCTCATGCGACCGTTTGCTCTCGCGTCCTGTGCACTGCTGGTTGCCGTTTCACTGTTGGCGCCCGTCCAGGCGGCTGACGAATACGCCTACGATGGAGTCCATTCGTCGGTGTCGTTCAAGGCCCGGCACCTCGATATCAGCTGGATCCACGGCCGATTCAACCAGGTGGAGGGAAAGTTCTCCATCGACAAGGCCGATCCCGCCAAGTCGACGTTTGAGCTCAAGGTCCATGCCGACAGTGTCGACACGGGGAACAAGGCCCGTGACGAGCATCTTCGTCAGCCCGACTACTTCGACACCAAGCAGTTCCCGTTCATCGAGTTCAAGAGCACCAGCACCAAGGTGGTGAAGGATGGCTACGAGGTGACGGGCGATTTCACCATGCACGGCGTGACCAAGAAGGTCACGCTGCAGCTGCAGGGCGGGAAAGAGATCGAATTCAACAAGAAGAAGATCGTGGCGTTTGCGACCGAGGTGAAGCTGAAGCGCAGCGACTTCAACTTCGACAAGTCGCAGATTGGCCTGATCGGCGATGAGGCGATCATCCTGATCGATTGCGAAGGGGTGCGCAACTAGCCCCCATGCCCGACCCGCGGCTGTTTGTGCTGGGGCTGGCTGTGGCCGCCATTGCCAGCCTGCTGATCATGCGGGCGTCGATGGCGCTGCAGCCAGACGCCACCGCGGGAACGGGGCGGTGGCGGCGGAGTGCGTGGGTGGGGTTGCTGGCGGGACTGGCCGCGGGCTGGGATCGGTTGGGGTATGCGATTCCCTGGCCCCCAGCCACCGGGCTGGACCGGTTGTTGCTGGTGGTGCTGCCGGCGGTGATGGTTGTCGATTGGATTGACCGGTCGCGTGCGTATCGAGGGGGCCAGGGTGGGGCGATTGAGTCGCCGCAGCGCAGTGAACTGGCGTCGCTGCCCGTGGTACTGCTCGGGTTGATGTCGGTTGGCGTTCCACTGGTGCTGCTCTGGGGGTCGGTGTACCTGGCGCGAGGGTTGGATGCTCAGTCGCTCTCCGGCAGGGGGGCCCTCTTCGTGGCCAGTGGAGTGTTGCTGGGGGCGGGCGGGGTCAGCCTGCAGCGTCTGTCAATGAGACCGGGAGGTTGGACCGTTCCCGTCAGCCTGGTGCTGGCCTTGTTGACGGCAGGCACCTGTATTCTGCTGGGGGGATACATCAAGGGAGGAGCCGTCGCCTTTCCATTGGCGGGCAGTCTGCTGGGGGGACTGTTCGCGACCATCAGAGGTCGTGCTGAACCAGCCTCTGCTGCGGGTTCGGACGAAGTCCGCCGGGTTCTGGTGACGCTGGGAACCATCAGCCTGTATGGGGTACTGCTGGTGGGTTGTGCGTTTGGGCGCTTGCCGGGGAGTCGCGCTCTGCTGGTCGGCCTGGCCCCGCTGTTGGGCTGGATCACCGAATGGGCCCCCCTGAGGGTCGGTACGGTGCGCTGGTTGACCTGCGTGAGAGGGGTGGTGATGGCTGTGCCACTCGCCATGGCACTTGTCTCGGCGAAGCACGATTTCGATCGGACGCTTGGGCCACTGGTCGGGTGGCAGGTCGACAGTCCGCGGTCGGGCCGTGCGTCATTTCGGCAGTTGTCCGGGAGCGATGCGACAGGTCACGCTGCTTCGATTCGAAATCGGTCGTGGCCGATCGGGACGCCGGATACTGGCCGGTGACCGGTTCCTACGGCGTGACGGTGGTAAGATCTGTATCGAACGTCTGGAATGGCATGCGGGGGATGCCTTCGGGACGTCGTGGACCTGGAACCGGGGAGCGAGGAATGGCGGCAAAACTGCGGAGAGGGCGTCGCACTCGCCTCGTCTGGGCCGGACTGTTGCTGGCGACGCTGTTGCCCGAGGCGTGGGGCGCGGATGCTGCCGATCAACCCAAGCCGACCCTGGCGAACATTGCGTATGGACCGCATGAGCGCCAGGTTCTCGATTTCTGGCAGGCTGCCGGAACCGGGGCCCGCCCGTTATTGGTGTTTATCCATGGCGGAGGCTGGATCACGGGAGACAAGGGGCAGAAGATGCCCCTCTTGAAGCCGTTTCTCGATCAGGGGATTTCGTGTGCGGCCATCAATTATCGACTCGCCCCGGAACATCCGCTGCCTGCACCAGTGCACGATGCCGCGCGGGCCGTGCAATTCCTGCGGTTCAAAGCCAGGGAGTGGCAGATCGATGAGACTCGGATCGGACTGACTGGGCCGAGCGCCGGGGCGTGCACGTCGATGTGGCTGCTGCTGCATGACGACCTCGCCAATCCCAGGGCTGAGGATCCTGTGCTCCGTCAGTCGACCCGGGTGTGTGCGGCTGCGGTCCAGGTTGGCCAGACCTCGATTGATCCCCGCGTGCTGGAAGGATGGCTGGGGCCGCAGGTGTTGTCGCATCCGATGATTCCCCGGGCCGTGGGAGAGATCACGCTGGAGGGAGCACTTCAAAACTACGAGATGCATCGACCCCTGTACGCCGAGTTCTCTCCCATCAACCATGTGGATGCCCACGATCCCCCCTTGTTCCTCGAATGCAGTGCCGAGATGGACCTGCCCGCCCGGGATGCCGGTCACGGCATCCATCACCCGCTCCACGGGGTGAAACTCAAAGAGTCCTCGGATCGCGTGGGGCACGAGTGCCACCTGATGGTTCCGGGACATGCGACATCCCCGCGTTATTCCACTCTCAACGCGTTCCTGTTCGACAAGCTGTTGACGCGCTGATTCGAGCCGTCGCGTCCTGAGCGATGCGGCTCGCCGAAGAGGTACAACGCGGAACCTCCGATCTTTCCCAGACCGCCGATCGATGCCGCTGGGGCCTCATTCGAGCGCCTCGGACCGGGCTCTCGAATGAGGCTGTCAGGGAGTCATTCTGCCGCCGGGGTTCACACCTTGCGGCGGGCCAGCAGCCACTTCCACATGTCGACGGCCGAGGTGAACTTCGGGCCTCCCGCGAGCAGGTTGAGGAACTGCGAGTTGCCGTTGGAGAGGATCTCGGTGAAGGCCTCCTGCTGGGAAACGAGGTACGCCTGCTGCTTCTGCAGGCTGGCGACGTAGGCCTGTCGGCCGAGCCGGTTCAACTGCAGGACCGCGGCCTGCTTCTCGGCAGCGGTCATTCGGGACGATGGATCGGTCATCAGCCGCATGAGCCCCTCGACGTACCGCTCGTCCGCAGTGCCGGCGTTGGTCAGGGTCTGGGTGTACTGGTAGACCGGGGTGCTGATGAGGAACCGCTGCTGCATGACGAGCTGGTCTTTCACCGAGCGCCACTGGGCGAGCCAGTTGGTGATCTCGGCGGCGGTCCCGGCCCGTCCGGTGTAGGTCAGGAACCACGCCTTCAGCTGA
>Ga0315902_10004169_pt1 | contig 21122 bp, 13 predicted proteins | sample LakEriMetagenome_9_FD_203523 | JGI IMG/M metagenome (GOLD analysis project Ga0315902, IMG submission 203523) | Freshwater fungal communities from buoy surface, Lake Erie, Ohio, United States - Buoy 12 MA117 | ecosystem: Environmental > Aquatic > Freshwater > Lake > Lake biofilm | place: USA... | reverse complement strand
GCCTCGGGCACGAGGTCGGGATACTCGTCTCGGAAGGAGAGGATCGCCGACGGCTCGATGCCGACCAGCGGCGCCTCGTCCGTGATCACCGGATCGAGGAGTTCGACGTTCGTCGTCGCCAGCTCGCGTGCGGCGCGAACCAGCCCGGTGGAGAGTTGGGCACGACCGCTATCGACGTGTCGCGGCACCACAACTTCGTAGCCGAGCGCCTCGAGCAACTCCACCGCCTTGATTCCGATGTCGGCGTCGAGCGTGTCCGTGAACTCGTCGACGAAAAGGTGCACGCGGCCCTTCGCTGCCGGCCCCCGAGGCGGTCGCCGGCGGAGCCAGGCCGAGAGCGTGGTCCGCGGAAGCGTCGGCAGCGACCGCCGCTGTGCGAAGCCCGCCACGAGCTTCACCACATGTGACACGAGCGGCGCCTGGACCATGAGGTTGTAGGCCCACGGCACCACCGCCGCACGGCGAAGCATCGCGGCGGAGCCCGCGACGAGCCGAGCCCGCAGCGGCACGCCATGGGCGTCGTGCCAGTGCTGCTGCCATTCGGCCTTGAGCCTTGCCATGTCGACATTCGAAGGGCACTCGCTCTTGCAGGCCTTGCACGACAGGCAGAGGTCCATCACCGCGGCGAGTTCGGGCCGCCTCCAGGGATTGGCGTCGGCCGGCGCGCCGGCGAGAGCCTGACGGAGCACGTTGGCACGTGCACGGGTGGTATCAGCCTCGTCCCGCGTCGCCATGTAGCTCGGGCACATCGTGCCGCCGGCATGATGCGACTTGCGGCACTGCCCCACGCCGGTGCACTTCTCGGCTGCCCGCAAGACGCCACCGGTGTCGGCAAACCGGAAGAGCGTGTCGTGACGCGGCGGCGGCTCGCCGGGAAGGATTCGCAGGGAGGTGTCCATCGGGGGCGTATCGACGATCTTGCGGGGGTTGAAAATCCCCTGCGGGTCGAACGCCCGCTTCACGCGGACGAAGAGGTCGTAGCAGGCATCGCCCACCATCGGGCGAATGAACTCGCCACGAAGCCTGCCGTCGCCGTGCTCGCCGCTGAGCGACCCGCGGTATTTCTTGACGAGCGCCGCCACGTCGGTGGCGACGTCGCGAAACATCTTCAGGCCCGCCGGCGAGTGGAGATCGAACAGCGGCCGCAGGTGCAGCTCTCCGGCGCCGGCGTGGGCGTAGTGAATGCAGTCGATGCCATACTTCTCGGCGAGCAGCCGGTCGAACTCGGCGATGTAGGCGGGCAGGTCCTCGACGGCCACCGCCGTGTCCTCGACGATCTCTCGGGGCTTGGCGTCGCCCGGCACGTTGTTGACGAGCCCCTGCCCGGCCCGCCGCAGCTCCCAGACCTTGTCGCCATCGCTTCCAAAGAGCACGGGAAAGGCATAGCCCAGCTCCGCCGCCCGGAGGTCGGATTCGAGCCGGCCGAGAAGCACCTCGAGCGTCGGCCGATACTCATGGCGAAGCTCCACCACGAGCACGGCTCCGGGATCCCCCACCACGAAGTCGCGGTTCCGCGACTGCTCGAGGTTGGCCTTCGTGCACTCGAGGATCTTGTCGTCGATCAGTTCGCAGCCGGTGGGCCGATGCCGCATGGCCACGACCGCCGCCCGCAGCGCCTCGTCAACCGTGCGGCAGTGAACCACCAGCAGCGCGGCGGGGGGCGGCAGCGGGAGCAGGTTGAGTTCGAACTCGACGCCCATGAACAGCGTGCCTTCGGAGCCCGCGATCAGCCGACACATGTTGAAGTCGTCTTCCACGTCGGGATCGAAGTACGACGCGTGCATCAGGGCGTCGAGGGCGTAGCCCGTGTTGCGACGGGTGACCTCGGGCTTCGGAAAGGACTCCCGGACGAGTCGACGGTTGCCCTCGTCGCCGAGGATGTCGGCGATCTCGCGATAGATGCGCGTCTCCAGCGAATCGCCCGCAAGCCGCTTGGCCTCGACATAGAGCGGCCCCAGCGGACCGAACGTCACCTCGCTCCCGTCGGCAAGGAAACCCCGGGCCGAGATGAGGTGGTCGCGGGTCGAGCCGTAGGCGATCGAGTTGGATCCGCAGGAGTTGTTGCCCACCATGCCGCCGAGCATCGCCCAATTGGCGGTCGACGTCTCGGGGCCAAAGAAGAGGCCGTGCGGCGCGAGATACCGGTTGAGGTCGTTGCGGACGACGCCCGGCTGCACACGGACGCGGCGGCGGGCGACATCGAGCGACACGATCTGATTGAGATACCTGCCGAGATCGACGACGATCCCGTTGCCGACCACCTGTCCGGCCAGCGACGTTCCCGCGCCTCGCGGGATCAGTCCCACGCCGTGCTCACGAGCGAATCGCACGAGTTCCCGGACGTCGACCTCCGACTTCGGGAAGGCCACGGCCAGCGGCCGCTCCTGGTATTCCGAGGCATCGGTCGAATAGGCCATGACGGCCAGCGCGTCGAATGTCACTTCGCCGTCGAGTCGGCTGGAGAGCGCGGCGAGACGGCCGGCGAGCGCGGGCTGACGGGAGCCTGTCATGGGCGCCTCCGTGCCTGCCGAGGCGCCCAGGGTTTGAGCGGCTGCCCACTGACATCGTTTGCCGTGGACGCCGCCGCCAGGGCGGCCGGCGAGAGCAGCCCGTCGGGCATGCGACTGATGGCGGGCAAGGGTCTCTCCGACCGAGGATCGTAAAGCCTCCTAGTGTCCCGGCACGATCGCCGGCGTTCAACCCGGCCGCGACGCCTGAGCCGTTCCATCGCGTTCGAGAGGGAGCGGAAGACCTTCCGAGTTCAATGGTGTGGGAAGAGTTTCCCAGAAACCCGTCCCACGAGTGACTGTTGGTCGTGACCGATCGGCTACTCGCCCTCACGGCAGGGATCACCGACACCAAGGGCAATTTCGCTGAAGAGCTCGTGGCCACAGCTATTTGACTCCCCATGGTGGAGAGGTGAACATCCTCTCCCGGAGGGCCTGGAGCCCACACCGCAGAGCCCGAGGAAACGAGATCAATGATTGCAACACGCATCGCGAAAGTCGTCTTCTGCGGAGTGGTGGCTGGGATGGCGCTGCAAGTCCTGGCGCAGCAGGTATCGCCAACGCACGACGGCGGTGCCGCCGGAACGCCGGCCCATGCGCCATCAGGTTGGGGGGAGTCTTCCGTGATGTATTCCCCGTTGCTCCCGATCACGCACCAAACCCCGACCGCGACGCAGGGCGATGGCCCGCACGATCAGGCACTGTCGTACGTACGCGTCCGAACCGCCGTTCTCCATCCTCAACCAAACCTCTCGCATGCAACTGCCGAATATGAGGCAACCATGCCGACCTACAGCGACGAAGACCGGCGCATCGCGACTGCCCTGAACAGTCCCGTACCGGCAGCGGGCTTCCGAACTGATCAGAGCTCGCTGCACGACGTTGCCGCGGCTCTCGAAGGCCTCATGCACGTCCACGTTCGATTGGACGCAAAAGCCCTTGAAGATGCGGGGCTTGACGTGGCGGAACCGCTGATCTCGGGATCATCTCCTCGCGGCACGCTTCGACAGGCTCTTCGCGGACAGCTTGGGACTGTTGACATGGATTACATCATCGAGCACGGATCACTGCTTCTCACGACCCGCGACGCAGCAGCCGAACACTGCATTCCCGCCATCTACCCGCTGCCCACCGACTGCAACCCGCTCGCACTTCGCGAGATGATTCCTCGAGCGGTGAGGCCAACGTCGTGGAGCGATGTCGGGGGTAACGGGGTCATCGAGTTCCTACCGAACGCGAACGCGCTGATGGTGTCACAGACCGAGGAGATCCATGAGGAGTTGCTGTCGTTCATTCGCGGGACCTTCGACACGGACCTGCAGACCTCCGTTGGCAATGAGGCTCGATTGCAGCAGAAGGCGGTGCGGATCCACCCGATTCATGATCCGAAAACACTCCGGGAACTCGAGGCCTCTCTGGTCGGCAGTTGCAACGCGATGCTCGGCGCGAACGGCGACCCTTCCGCCAAGGCCGTCGCGGTCGGAGGTCGGCTGCTCGTGCAGTCATCCAGTCGACCATTTCAGGTCTACGCAACCGAGATGATCCGGGCAATCGAGGGTGTGGAGGCGGTGACATCCGAATCATTTCCTCGGCTCACGAATGGATCGCTCACAGGGCCCTCGCCTTTTCCTATTGGGGGCGGGATGTGTTGGGTCGCGCGGGAGGTCTACGGGGCCACGAATCCACGCTGGCTCGACGTTCGACGCTGGATGCTCGAGGAGGCTCCCGAGTGGCTGCGGAATGGCTATGCCCTTCACGGACAGGCCGTGGCCAAGTGGCTCCATGATCGTCCGGTGGCCAAGTCGTGCGTCCATGCAGCCATGGAACTGGCCGTCAGCCGTGACTGACTTCGCGGCCTCGATCGCGCTGCCCGATCGCCTTTGACGCCACTCGATTCGACCGCCATGCTGAACAGATCATGGCCAAGGCGAAACCATCGGACTCCCGACCACGACGAGCGAAGGCGGCAGCCGCGCGGACCTCGGGCAAGCCGGCACTGCTCGCCGGCGGCAATCCGCAGATCGCGAAGGCAGACGGCGACGCCCCCGTGCGGGCGTTCATCGCGGCCATGCCCGGCTGCAAGCGTGACGTCGGGCGGCGGCTCGACGCGATCATCGCGGCAACGGTGCCCGGGGTGCAGAAGGCGGTGAAGTGGAACTCTCCGCTGTACGGCGTCGAGGGCTGCGGCTGGTTCCTCGGCATCCACGTGTTCACGAAGTACGTCAAAGTGGCGTTTTTCCGCGGCACGTCGCTCCAGCCGATGCCCCCGGTCAGCGCCAAGAGCGGAGACACTCGCTCCCTCCACATCCACGACGACGAAAGCCTCGACGAAGCGCAGTTCGCCGCGTGGGTGAAGCAGGCCAGCCGCCTGCCCGGCTGGTCCGGAAAGTGAGCGGCTTCGCAAAACGTCGACCTCCTCGACGGGAAGCTTTCGGCGGCTAGCCGAACCGGCATGTCCCCATCGCTTACGCGATTGGGCTTCCTGAAGACGCATCCTGCGAGGGATTGCCCATGCCCGGGAGCCGGCGTTGCTGACAAGCGCAGCCAGGATGGCGAAGCGCGGGCAGCATCGAGGGAGCGCAGGGCAGGATGCCCGCAGCGAGCGTTCGGCGACGGGACGTGGGCGGCCCCGTGCGGCGCATAACGCATCATCCCCATCGATTACGCGATTGGGATTCCTGATCCCGGGCGGCGTTTCACCCGCGGTGCTTCCTGGCAACCGGCGACACCTCGTCGAGGCGAAACTCCTTGCGACTCATCGCCTCGTAGTGCAGGCCGATGTCGATCTGGGCGCCCTCGGTCACCTGATTCCCGTGCTCGTCCAGACGGGCATTCATGGTCGCCTTCTTGCCGCTGCGACAGATGGTCTTGATCTCGACGAGGTTGTCGGCCCAGGCGAGCAGGTACTTGCTCCCCTCGAACGGCTCGCCCTGAAAATCGGTCCGGATGCCGTAGCACAAGACAGGAATCGAAAGCCGGTCGCAGACGAGCGTGAGCTGGAGGACCTGAATCGGCGTGAGAAACTGTGCCTCGTCGATCAGCACGCAGTGGACGGGCCCGGCCTGTTGCCTCTGCTGGATCGCCTCGAAGAAGTCGTAGTCGCCGGCGAACGCGATCGCGTCGGAGGAGATGCCGATCCGGGAATGGATCGTGGGCCTGCCCGCCCGGTCGTCGATGACCGGCGTGTAGAGGAGCGTCTGCATACCCCGCTCCTCGTAGTTGTGCGCGGACTGCAGCAGCGTGGTGCTCTTGCCCGCGTTCATCGCCGAGTAATAGAAGTAGAGTTGGGCCATGGGGTGTTCCGATCGATGTCGACACGATGGTGGCTGGTGATTGTGGCCGAAGTCAGTGCCGCCGGGAACCGGCAACGCGTCCGGCCGCGGGCATCCTGATGCCGAGGGCGATCAACTGCCTCTCCGCCCGCTCGGCCCAGCCCCGGTTCGCCAAGGGGCTCGCCGGACTCGGATGCAAAATCGTGCCGACCGGCAGGCCGATGTCGCCGAGGGCTGCGCCGGCCCGACCCGCGGCGAACGCCCCGACCCCGATCACCTGCCTGGGCTCGCACCACGCGACGAGCCGCCGCAACGCCTCGTCGCACGCCGCGAACAGCGGCTCGCGTTCATGAGCCGGGAGTTTGTCCGGCGTGCGATTCCGGCCGGACTCCTCCATGAAGACAAGCGGGCAGTAGTTCGAGACGAGAAATGCCTTGCTGAACCGACGTGGGGTCCGATAGCGATCCCGCGCCCATCCCCAGAATCGCCGGCCGCTCACCTCGCTCCGCGTGCAGGCGAAGCCTTCGATCGGCCGCTTGGGGTGTTCGACGCGAGGCCGATCGACCCGCTCGTCGATGGCGAGGAAGTCCCGCACCAGACCAACTTCGCCGAACGGCACGCCGGTCTGGGCCATGCCCCAGGGACCCGGATTCATGCCCACGAGGATCGCCTCGACGCCCTGGGTCGCGTAGCGACGGAGATAGGCCTCGTGCGACCGCCGGGCATAGACGAGCGGATCGTAGACGCAGTGGGTTGGGCGGCCGAACCTGAGGCTGTCGACCTGTTTGGCCAGCCAGCGAGAAATCGCGATCGGGTGCATGGTGGGCGATTATCGCCCTTGAACCATTCGCTGAGAAGGCTACGTTGCCATGGCACACGGCGGCGACCGAGCCCTGTCCGGTGCGAACCCCGCGATGCGCGGCCATGACTTCGCAACTCTCCCTCTTCAGCGACGCCGACGCGGTCGATCCGGCCGAGGCGACCGACGAGGTCCATCGGCTCGGCCGCACACTTCCGGCAGCAGTGCATCTCGGCACGTCGAGCTGGTCGTTCCCGGGGTGGACGGGTCTCGTATTCGCACAGCGAAACGGAAAACCGGCCCCCGAGCAGGTGCTCGCCCGCCACGGCTTGCCGGCTTACGCGGCCCACCCGCTGTTGCGGACCGTGAGCCTCGACCGCACGTTCTACGCGCCGCTCACGCGTGGCGAGTTCGCCGCCTACGCAGCCCAGGTGCCCGATCACTTCCGATTCGTCGTCAAGGCGCCGGCCGCGTTCACCGACCCCGTGCTGCGAAAACCCGGCAGCGGTGAGGCCGCCCGCGACAACTCCTCTTTTCTCGACGCCGCAGCCGCCGCCGCCACGTTCGTCGAGCCGGCGGTCGCCGGCCTCGGCGGCAAGGCCGGGCCGATCGTGTTTCAGTTTCCACCTCTCGGGCGGCGGCTCACCGCCGACGTGTCACGGACTACGGCGCGGATCGCCGCGTTCATGGCCGTGCTCCGCGGCCGCGCGCCGCGTTCGATCACGCTCGCCGTCGAGGTCAGAGACCCGGAACTCGCCTGCCCGGTCTTTGCCGCGGGGCTCCGCGACTGCGGAGCGACTCCATGCATCGCCGTGCATTCCCGGATGCCACCGGTTGCCGAACAGGCCGCGGCCTTCGGCCTCGATCGCGACGCCAGCCCGCGCGACGACAGCCCGATCCCCCTCGTTGCCCGCTGGAACCTCCACGCAGGCCACCGCTACGAGGAGGCGAAGCAGGCCTACTTTCCGTTCGACAGGCTCGTCGAGGAAGACGTGTCCACGCGGAATGCACTCGCCAGCCTGGCCGCGCGGGCCGCGGCACGGGGCCGCGAGGTATTCATCACGATCAACAACAAGGCGGAAGGCTCAGCCCCGTGTTCCGTCGAAAAACTCGCCGCCGCGATCGCGGCCCTCTCAGCGGGCGACGAGGCGTAGGGCGACTTCAGCCGTGCCGCCGGAGCCGTCGGGGCGGCGAACCGTGAGGCTGACGATGTCGCCCACGTTGATGCTCGTCCGCAGCAGACGATCAAACGCCTTCCGCTCCTCGCGGCTGGAAAACTCGAGCCGCCGCCCCGCGAAGGCCACGATCACATCGCCGGGCTTGAGACCCGCCGCCTCCGCGGACGACCCCGGCTTGACCGCCTCCACGATCGGCCGCAGTTCGCCGCCGCGAGGCCGCTCCAGATCGATTCCCGTGCGGCACCTCTCGAGCGGCGTGAGCAGCACCCGGAGCGTCTCCTCACCGGCCCCGCGACGGACGACAACGTCCGCCTCGTGCCCCGCCGGATAGATTCCAAGCAGGCCCGTGAGCCGGTGACCGTTCGCGACGGTGGCGGCGTCCAGCGAGACGATCGCATCGCCGGCCTGAAATCCAGCCGCCGCCGCGGGCGAGCCCTCGGCCACATCCTTGACGATCACGCTTGCGGGCGTCTCGCGATCACGGCTCGCGAACTCGATGCCGGCCAGCCGGGCGTGCTGCACCTCCCCGCCTTCGGCCTGCTCCAGCAACGGCAGCCAGAGGGCCACCTGCCTCGCCGAGATCGCGAACCCGAGGCCGGTGTTGCTCCGCAGGCCGTAGCGGGTGCTGATCTGCCCGTTGATGCCCACCACTTCGCCGGCCATCGTGACCAGCGGGCCGCCCGAGTTGCCGGGGTTCAGTTCGGCGTCGGTGACGATGCACTCGGTGTAGTTGCCCTGCGTATGGTGCACGGCCGACACGATGCCGAGCGTGAACGTCGGCGACTGGTCGATCACGCCGAGCGCGAACGGATTGCCCACCGCGACGACCTCGTCACCGACACGCACCGCCGCGGAGTCACCGAGCGGGAGGTGCGGGAGCGTCTCCCCCTCCGGCACGTCGATTCTGAGCACCGCGAGGTCCCCCACCTCGTCGCGGCCGAGGAGCCGGGCCTTGAACGAGCGACCATCGCCGAGCCGGACGTCGAACTCACGGCGGTTCTCGAGCACGTGGTCGTTGGTGAGCATCAGGCCATCGGGCCGAATCACCACGCCGCTGCCGCCGGCGATGAACACGTAGGCGGGGCGAATCGAGACGCAGAGCGACGCGAGATCGACCTCGGCATGAACCGGGGTGGCGGCGGCCCCGAGCATGGAGCAAGCGGCGAGTGCGGTGACGGTGATCCCCAGGGCAGGCCGCATCACTTGATCTCCCCGAGTTCGACCGTGACCTCGCGAACCCCGTCGGAAACCAGCCTGCCCTCGAACGTCTCTCCCGACTCGAGCGACGTCTTCAAGCGCTCGAGGTCCTCGAGCGTCTCGATGTCACGGCCGGCGATCACCAGCCGCGGCCCCTTCTGCTTGCGGCGGATCGTGAGCACGACCGACTCGCCCGGCTTGCTCGCGGAGATCCGCTCGGTCAACTCCCGCCAGGCCGCCAGTTCGAAGCCGCCATAGGCGACGATCACGTCGCCCTTCTTGAGACCCGCCTTTGCCGCGGGCGATCCCTCGGCCACGAAGCCGATCACGACGTCGTCGCCGAGCGCCCGCGACTCGTCGGGCTGGACGCCGAGAAACGGCCCCGGAACCCGCTCGAACGACCGTCCCCTTTTGAGGTCGTCGAGCACGGCGCGAATCCTGTCGGCGCGGGCGACGAGGCCCACGCCGGAGTTCGGCGCCCGGCTCCACCGCATCAGCTTCGAGAGCGTAAACACCTTTCCCATCACGGTGTCGGGTTCGAGCGGCGCGGTGGCGATGCCAAGGATGCTGCCGGCCGCGTCCACGACGGGGCCACCCGAGTTGCCGTAGTTGAACAGGGCGTCGGTCTGAAAGCGGTACCCGCGGCTTCGCGCCGCGGCGCTGACGATGCCTGGATTGAGCGTAACGTCACCCGCCCCGGCCGCCACGAGCCCGATCGCGGCCACATGATCTCCGAGCTGCGGCGACGTGGCTGTGGCGGCGAGGTCGCACCAGGGCAGGGCGGTGCCGTCGATTTTCAGGAGCGCCACTCCCAGCGGTTCATGGCGGGCGTGCACCTTCGCCTCGCGCCGGCTGCCGTCTGGAAGCACCACGCTGACACGACGGACCGTGTTGGGCTTCTCCACCAACCCTCCCTCGGGATCGGCCACGAGCTTCTCGCCGGTCTCGTCGAAGGCAAATCGCCTCGGCTGGCCGGTGGTCGTGGCGACAAACACCGTGTCGTCGCCCACGTTGAAGGAACTGGTGAGCACGAACCCGTCGGCCGACACGAGCAGCCCAGTGGCAGGACCGGGCGGTCGGCGGAGGAGCTGGTTGACGTCGAGCGTGCGGGCCCGGGCGGCAAAAGAGGCGAATCGCTTGCGTCGCTCCGGCAGGGGTAGCTTCTCCCAGCCCGTGATGCGGCGGCGATGCTGGTCCCATGATTCCCGCGGCAGCGTCTCGGCAGGCCATGTCCGCTCCACATCGACCGCCACGAGGAACGGTGCGATCGCCGCCGCGGCTTGCCGCAGGCCGAGGAGCGGCGGCTGGCTCGGCGGCGGTTCCAAGGAGTCCACGGAAATCGTCATGTCGCCCGACTTCAGCGGCGGGAACGTCTCCAGGAGCGTCGCCATCGGCACCGCCACTCCCTGCCAGCGCCGGGGCGACACCGCGACACTGATCACGCCGATGACGCGGCCGGCCGCATCCACAAGCGGCCCGCCATCCGAGCCCGGATTCACCGCCGCGGAGGTCTCGATCACGCGGCCCGCATAGGCCACCTCGGGCTGCTTTTCGACGTCGTAGAGACCGCTGACCACGCCGCGGCTGAACGACGCTCGACCGTTGGCGAGCATCACGTCGTCCACATCGCCGGCGGTGAAAGCCACGTCGCCGACCGCCGGCAGCCGGCCGGTCAGAGGCAGGGCCGGCAGCGGCTCCTCGGTGGCCACCTTCAGCAGTGTCACCGCGAGCGACTCGTCAACGGCAACGATCGAGGCAGGACGCCGCTGAAACCCAGGCAAGAGCACGGTGGCATCGGTCGCCCCGACGGGCACGACGCTGGCGGCGGTGATGACATGGCCTTCCGGCGACACCACGAATCCCGACCCAGAGAATGCACCGCCTTCGATCACGCACGCCACGCTCACCGTGCAGCCGAGCACCCGGTCGGCGACGGCGTGAATGTCGTTGCAGCGTGCCGCACTCGAGCCGATCCACACGACTCCGGCCACGGCAAGCCACACGATCCACTGTCTGGCAGATGGTGCGGTCCAGGTTGCCATGCAGGCGAGTGTATGCCGCCACGCCGACGGGAGGAAACGAGCATGTGGCCGTCCGCCGGGAGACGCGGGAACGGTTGCGACCAGGGAGCGCGAGCCGTACAACAACATCGACCGGCGATCGTGATGGTTCAGATTTCAGGAATCCACCGGAGGGGTTTGCATGGCCGCGTCTGCGAAGGGGTCCGCGATCCTGCCCGAGGCGAAGAACGTGGGCTCGGCGGTCGGCCGGGCGCTCGACGCCGGCCGGGGTATTCTCCGGCTCTCGCCCACCTGGGTGCCGCGGAGCTTCCTCCACCCCGGCAAGCGCGTCCGCCTGCATCCCGACGACTACTACGCCTACGGCCTCGACCGCGGCGGCATCGACGAACGGTGGTTCGCGAGCACGACGGAGGCCGCCAACGAGGGCCGCGTACCCGACGAGGGGCTCTCGTGGTGCGTATTCGAGGGAGAACGGTTCCTGCTTCGCGACGCGGTGGGCGAGGGGGGCGCACGGCTCGTCGGCAAGGCGATCTGGGACCGCTACAAGAAGTGGCCCGTGTATTCGAAGTTCTTCGACAACATGGGGCCGATCCCGCATCACATGCACCAGTCGTTCGACGACGCGAAGCTCGTCGGCCAGGAAGGCAAGCCCGAGAGCTACTACTTTCCGCCGCAGTACAACAACTGCGACAACAACTTTCCCTACACCTTCATGGGGCTGGAGCCCGGCACCACGAAGGACGACGTGCGGAAGTGCCTGGAGAACTGGAACCGCGGTGACAACGGGATCATCGACCTCGCCAAGGCGTACCGCCTCAAGCGGGGCACCGGCTGGCTGATCCCGCCCGGCGTGCTGCACGCCCCCGGCTCGCTGCTGACGTATGAACCCCAGTGGGGCAGCGACGTGTTCGCGATGTTCCAATCGCTCGTCGAGGGGCGTGCGGTGCCGTGGAGCCTGCTCGTCAAGGACATGCCGGGCGAGAAGCACCGCGACCTCGACTTCATCATCGGCCAGCTCGACTGGGAGAAGAACGTCGACACGCACTTCAAGGAGAGCAACTACCTCGAGCCGATCGTGGACGCAAGCCGCAGCACTCCCGGCGCGACCGACCGCTGGATCGTCTACGGCCAGGTGGACGGGCGACAGCTCTTCAGCGCCAAGGAACTCACGCTCGAGCCGGGCGCGAGCATCACCGTGAAGGACGCCGGCGCCAGCGGCTGGATCACGGTCCAGGGCGAGGGCACGGTGGGCGGCCACGACGTGGCCACACCGACCTTGATCCGCTTCGGCCAGATGACGGCCGACGAACTCTTCATCTCGGCCGACGCTGCGGCGGCGGGCTACACGGTGAGGAACACCGGCCCTGGCCCGCTCGTCTCGCTCCGCTACTTCGGCCCCGACGTCCACGCCGACCTGCCCATGAACGGAAGGAATGGTTGAGATGCCGCACCCGCTTCCCAAACTTCACAACGCCATGTGGCCCGGCCTCGTCGGCAAGGGCACCGATGCCGGCCAGGAGCCGCCGATCTCGCTCGAGCGGATGCTCGAACTCACCGCCGCCGCCAACGTCGACGGCCAGAAGTTCGACGGCATCGACTACTTCCTTTTCCTGCCGCACACAAACCCCGAGGCGAGCGACTCGGAGCTCGTGCAGATCGCCGACACGATCGCGAAGCACGGCTTCTCGGTCGGGTCGCTGGTGGCGCCGGTCTGGCCGGGCACGGTAGGCGACTCAGCGATGGGCGACACCGCGGCCCGGGAGAAGTTTCTCTCGGCCGTGAAGATGGCCTGCCGGATCGCGAAGGTGTTTGAGCGGCAAGGTGTGAGGAAGTATGGCGTGATCCGGATCGACTCGGCCGAGTTCGGCGTGGCGAAGTGGCGGGAGAATCCCAAGGCCAACACCGTGAAGATCGCCGAGACCTTCCGCGAGGCGGCGAAGATCGCGCAAGACAACGGCCAGCGACTGGCCGCCGAGGGGGAGATCTGCTGGGCGGGCATGCACTCCTGGAAAGACATGCTCGACCTGCTCGAGGAAGTGGGGATGCCCGAGGCGCTCGGCTTCCAGGCCGACCTCGCCCATACCTACCTCTACCTCCTCGGCTACAACGCGCCGGAGCATGCCCTCGTGAAGCCGGGCTACACCGACGCCGAGTTCTGGCCCGCCTACGCGGCGATGGTCGAGAAGCTCCGGCCCTGGACGATCGACTTCCATGTGGCCCAGAACGACGGCCATGTGCACGGTGCCGGCTCGCACGACAAGACGGGCAAGCACTGCCCGGCCGACGACCCCAACGGCAAACTCGACATCGTGAAGTGCTCGGGCTACTGGCTCAAGGACGCCGCCGACCGCGGCATCCACCACATCTGCTGGGACGGCTGCATGTTCCCCAATGCCACCCTCGAAAATCCAAACACCTGGAACACCATCCTCGAGACCATGATCGCCGTCCGCGATGCGCACGGCTGGACGTGATATCACCTCCACCACCCGCCCGACGCGGATGACGCCGAGCGGAGGGACTGGCGGGAGCTCGAGGAGCTTGGGAGATTTCGCAAGCGGGAGCCGAGCAGTCTCACCAGACGTGGTGCGAAATATCCCCGCGACGAGACTCTCGCCTTCCCGCAGCGAAACACTTCGAAGCCGACTGAACCACACCTGAACCACCACCAAGGATCCCATCGATGGCAAAGCAACTCCGCATCGGCATGATCGGCTACGGCTTCATGGGCCGCGCCCACTCCAACGGCTACAACCGCGTCAAGGACTTCTTCGACCTCGAGTACCTGCCCGTCCTGCAGGCCGTGGCGGCCCGTGATGCCGGCAAGGCGCAGGCGTTCGCCGACCGCTGGGGCTACAAGCGGGTTGAGACCGACTGGAGGAAGCTGGTCGCGGCCGACGACATCGACGCGATCGACATCTGCACGCCCAACAACCTCCACGCCGAAATCGCCATCGAGGCGGCGAAGCACGGCAAGGCGATCCTCTGCGAGAAGCCGCTGTCGATGAACGTGGCCGAAGGGGAACGGATGTGCGAGGCGGTCGAGAAGGCCGGTGTGCCCAACACCGTCTGGTACAACTACCGCCGCATCCCGGCGGTGACGTTCGCCAAGCAGATCATCGACTCCGGCGCCCTCGGCCGTGTGTTCCACTACCGGGCCGAGTTCCTCCAGGACTGGACGATCAACGCCGACCTGCCCCAGGGGGGTGCGGCCCTCTGGCGGCTCGACGCGGCCGCCGCCGGCAGCGGCGTGACCGGCGATCTGCTCGCCCACTGCATCGACACCGCGATCTGGCTCAACGGCCAGATGGCCGACGTCACGGCGATGACCGAGACGTTCGTGAAGGAGCGAAAGCACAATCTCACCGGCAAGGTCGAGCCGGTGAAGATCGACGACGCCTGCTCGTTCCTCTGCCACTTCCGGAACGGCTCCCTCGGACTCTTCGAGAGCACGCGCTACGCCCGCGGCCACAAGGCCCTCTACACGTTCGAGATCAACGGCGAGAACATGAGCCTCAAGTGGGACCTCCATGACCTGCACCGCCTGCAGGTATTCGACTACAAGGACGCCGGCCCGATGCGCGGCTGGAAGAGCGTGCACGTCACCGACGGCGACCATCCCTACATGGACAAGTGGTGGGTGCCGGGGCTGGCGATCGGCTACGAGCACTCGTTCGTGCATCAGGTGGCCGACTTCCTCGAGGCCTACGCAAAGAAGCAACCCTGCCCACCCACCTTCCGCGACGCACTCGAGACCCAGAAGGTCTGCGACGCGGTGCTCGCGAGCGCCCAGAGCCACCAGTGGGCCAAGGTCTCCTGACATCGTGAGCGTCCGTCGGGTCGCCGTGGCCGCGGTCGTCACCTTTGCCGTAGCGGCCGCGGCGGTCCTCGTCCGTCCGGCGCGATACGAGGTGGACGGACTGTCGATGGCGCCAGGCCTGATGCCGGGCGACGTCGTGACCACGGGTCGGCTGCCGGCGGCCGACCGGCTCCGCAGGCCGCAACGATTCGAGAGGTGGATCGTGATCCCGCCGGACGGAAACGCCGCCCTGAAGCGGATCGCCGGGCTGCCGACCGAAATGGTGGAGATCCGCAACGGCGACCTGGTCGTGGATGGGGCGGTCGTGCTGAAGACACCCGCCGAACTCGGTGAGGTGGCTCTTCCCGTGACGCTGCCGCTGAACGTCGGCGAGCGTCATGCCACGCTTCCCACCGCCGAGGTGCTCGACGACGACGCCTTCGCGGCCGAGGTGAACCGTGTGCTGGAACCCGTTCGCGACGTCGGCGTCGTGGCGGCGTTGCAGACGGGCACGCAGCCGTCGCGGGCCACGGTCACGCTGGCCACCACCACGATTGGCTGGCAGCTTCCCCCGCAGACTTGCATCCGCGTGATCGCTGGTCGGCTCGATGGGCATCTCGTGGCCGTCGCCTGGCGAGACCGCGCGGCTGATACCGCCACGGCTCGTCGATCCGGAGTTCCGGCGGCGGCCCCGTCGGCGTGGTCGTTCGCGGAGCCTTGCGGCGACGCTCCGGGAGAGCCCACGCCTCCGCGGTGCGAGATGCGGGTCGACGTCGGGGTGCGGATCGACCGGATTGCCATATGGCGAGACGCCCATCTCCGCCCTGGCACTGACGGCGGGACGTCGTGGCGGCTCGATGATGATTCGTATCTGATGCTCGGCGACTTCCCCTCCGGCAGCATCGACTCGCGGACATGGGGCCCGCTGCGGGCAGCCGCACTCCGCCACCGGGTGCAGCCGAGTCCGTGACCCATCCACGACAAACGCGGGAGTGTTGGTTTGCGGGTGAACGACGGACCGCGGAGCGATCGTGGCAGGATCGTGCTGCCGGCCCGTATCTCCTCGCTTCCGCTCGGGGCTTCTTGTCGGACTGATACGCACACAAAACGCCCCGAGCGGAAGCGACGGGATCACGCGCCGCGTCCGAAGAGGACCTCGTCGTTCGCGGCCCCGCGGCCCCATCGCTCACGCGATTGGGCTTCCTGATGTCGGCGCGGATGCTCCCAAACACCTCTGGATCGAGAGTGCCCTCGATCAGTCGATCGCCTTCGGCAGGCAGCGATCGGCCTCGGCCAGCACAACGAACCGCTCCGCCCGGTGAGCCAGCCGCTCCACCACCTCGGCGCTGGCGGCATACCCGAACTCGAGTTCCTCGACGATCTCCTCACCGAGATCGGAGAGGAGCACGAGCCTCCGATCGTCGAGTGCCCGTGCAAACAGCCTGGTGAGCAGGGCATCGGCGATCAGCACAGGATCGTGCGTGGCGACCGCCTCGTGCACGAGTCCCTCGAGCGGCGCACCCTGCCGCCAGCGGGTGAAGACCACGCCGGCCGGCTCGATGTCGCGGCACGCGATGCAGATCGTGCCCCCCGGCCTCGTGACCCGCGCGGCCGCTGCGGCTGCCGCCACGATCGCCCCAAAACCTCCATCGGGATCGGAGAGCGATGCAACGGCGAGGTCGGCCATGGGGTCCATCGCAGGACACCACGCCGCTGCCGACTGGCGGGCCTGACGCGAGGCCTCGTCGGGCAGGCCGAAGCGGGCTGCGGCGAGCGATGCGTTCGCTCCACGCACGAGCCGTAGGTTCGCACACACGCCGAGCTGCCAGGCGATCTCCTGCATGCCGCTCTTCCAGTCGGCCAGGGCGCCCCTGCCCCGGCGGGTAAGAGCCACGAGCAGGTCGCGGCGACACTCCGCCCGCGCGAACGTCGGCCAGAGTTCGCCCTCGATCGACCGGCCACCGAGCGCGGGACTGAAGCCCCATTCACCGACGGCGACGACGACGTCGGCATCGACGAGCGCGCGGGCGAGGTGCAGCGGCCGACCCGCCTCGTCGGCAGCGAGGTAGGAAGTGGCCGCATCCACGGCAGGATCGAAGGCTTCGGCGCTTGCGATCGCAGGCTGAGCGGCCACCCTACCCGACGCCATGAAGCCGAGCGCCGGCCCTTCGAGCACCGTCGCGTCCGACTCCGCCACGCCCGCGGAGACGAGACATTCGAGGATGGCATCCACCACCGCCGGAGCCTGCACGACATCTCCGGCGACCGCGATGACGACCCGGTCTCCGGGCACCACGTGGGCGGTGAGCGGCGGACCGTGGAGCGGTGCCGTGACGGCCTCCATGACGAGGCTTCGCGCTTCGGCACCGACGACACCGGGCGGCGCTGCGAATGCCATCGCGCCGCCATCGAGTGATTCGAGCACGAGCGGCTCGTCGGCACCGTACTCGAGGGCGATGGTTTCCACGGGCGGCGGGGCGGTGGGGGGGCGACGGAGGGCGGGGGAAAACGACATCTTATCGCTGCCCTGACGCCGGAGAATGATCTGGCCCGCAACGCGGGGTTTGGCGCAAGATGCCGTCATGAAACGCCTCGAACGGCTCCGGCCGCCACACGCCCTGCTCGCCATGCTGACGCTCCTCCTGACCGGGTGCGGCGACGATCCCCAACAGATCCTCGACGAGATGGGGCAGGCCTACCGGGCCGCCGACCGGTACTCCGACGACGCCCGCGTCACCGTGCGGCAGACCCACGGCGACTCGTCCACCGAACAGACCTACCCGTACCGCGTCGCGTTCGTGCGTCCCGACAGGATCCGCGTCGAGGCCTACGATGCCCGCGTCGTCACCGATGGGGCGACGCTCTACGCCGCCGTGGGCACCGTACCCGGCCAGGTGCTCTCGGAGCCGGTGGCGACCCCGCTGACCCTCGACCAGATCTTCGCCGACGACGCGCTGCGGTCCACGCTCACCGAAGGGGAGGCTGGCTGCCCGACGCAGCTGCCGCTCCTGCTCGCCGATGACACCCTTGCCCTGATTCTCGCCGAGTCCGATGGGCCGCCGCGGATCGTCGGCACCGCGACGGTGGACGGTCACGACTGCATCCACCTCGAGATCACGAAACCTGACGGCGTGCTCGGACTGTGGATCGATCGCACATCGAAGCTGCTGCGGAGAATGCGGGTGCCGACAGCCGCTTACGCCGACGGCCTGTCACGGGAAGCAGGGGCACCCGTGGGAGTCGCCGTCGAGGTCGAGTTCACGGACGCCTCCTTCGAGGCCGGGGTGCCGGCGGAGGCGTTTGCGTTCGAGGTGCCAGCCGCGGCGGCGCGGGTCACGCGGCTCGAACCCCTCGACCGTCCCCAGCCGCTGCATCCCCGGATCGGCACGAAGGCTGGCCTGCCGCCGCTGACGACGATTGACGGCGAGCCGCTCACCCGCGAGTCACTCGGCGATGCCACGCTCGTCCTCGACTTCTTCTTCGAGGGGTGCGGCCCCGCCGCGCGGTCGCTGCCGCAGGTCGCCGCTGGGATCGCCGACTTCGTCGCCGGCTACGCCCGCGATCACCGCGGTGCCCGGCCCGCCGTGAAACACGTCGCGGTGAGCCTCGATCCCGAGGACCAACCCCTGCCGGCCATCCGCAAGACGCTGGCGGAGTTCGGAGGGGTGGGAACGCTCGCCCGCGACCCACAGGGCGTGTCGCCGCAGGCGCTGGGCCTCGAATCGTTTCCGGTCACCGTGATCGTCGCCGGCGACGGCCGGATCGCCGACGTGATCGTGGGCGACCACTCCCGGATCGCGGCCGACGTCGCCGAGACGCTCGCCGCCATGGAGCGAGACACCGACACCAAGCCGCTCGTGCGGGCACGGCACGAACGGCGGCTTCGCGAGTATCGCCGTGACCTCGACCGCGCCGCCGGCAGCGGGCAGCGGCTGCCGGAACAGGTGATCGCACCGCGGAAGCAGCCCGTGAGGTTCAAGCTGGAGCGAGCCTGGCGGGCTGCCGACGTGGCGCTACCGGGAAACGTGGTCTGTCTCGACGAGGCGCATGGCGCGGCTGAGCCGCGGATCGTGGCGCTCGACGGCTGGCGGACGATCGTCGAACTCGACGCGCACGGAGCGGAACGCGGCCGACATGAGCTCGACCTGCCTGCCGATGCGGGCGTCGGATTCCTGCGGACGGCGTTGGGGAGAGACGGCGGCCGATGGTGGCTGGCGGGGCGTCGCGGCGGGCAGCACGTGTTCGTGTTCGATGACGCGTGGCGACTCCACGCAACCTATCCTGCGTCGGGCGGCGCGGCGCACGAAGGGATCAGCGACGCTGGACTTGGCGATCTCGACGGCGACGGCACGCCCGAGATTGTCGTCGGCTACGTCGGCACCGCGGGCGTCGAGGCGGTCACGCTCGCCGGCCACCAGCTGTGGCACCGCCGCTTGGCGACACCGGTTGTCGGCGTCACCATCGGAGGCCCCGTGGCCGGGGCGACAGCCCGCGAGGTGCTGGCCGTCACGGGCAACGGCCGCATCGTGCGGGTCGCCGCCGAGCCTGCCACCGAGGCGACCCCCACCCCGACCTCGGAAGCCCCCATCGTGGCGGTCGCTTCGGGTCCCGTCGCGGACGCCGGCGGCTGGGCGATTCTCGGCATCGCGTCGCAGAGCATCGGCCGCCAGCTGGCGGCCGGCATCGATCCATCCACACTCGCGCGTTCGTGGCAAGTGCCACTGGGCGACGGCGTGCATCGCGACGGGCCGATCGAGCCCTTGGCCTGGGCCGACTTGCTCGGCACGCAGCGGCGGCAGTGGCTGATCGCCGCCCCCGACGGATCCGTCACCGTCGCCTGGGCCGATGGCAGGGTCGTCGACCGCTACCAGCACGGCAAGCCGCTGGTGGGGATCGGTGGGTATCGGCAGGGCGACCGAGGGCACGTGGTTCTGGCAACCCGCGAGGGGTTGGAGGCCTTCACCATGGTGGACGTGGCCCTCGACTGACGTCAGGGTCGCCCCGACCATCACGACCGGTCCTCGCGGTGCGGCCGTTTATCCCGGCAGGCTCGGCAGGTCGAAGAAGGCCTCGTGGCCAGTGAGGCCTGCACCACGTTACCGGGAGATCCCATCGTGCGTTCACCCTGCCGCATCATCGCTGCCGTCGTCGTCGCCCTGCCGTCGCTCTTCGCGACCGGCCTCGCGACGGCCCAAGAGACGACGGTCACGGACGAGACCTCGATGATGTCCACGGATGGGTCGGGGAACGCCTGCGGATGCCGGAACATGCAGCAGCCCCCTTGGCATGGCAGCGTGAGTGGCCCTGCGTGCGGGCCTTCCTGCCACCCTTGCGGCGTGTTTCACGCGGATCCCTGCGGCCAACTTCGGGCGAAGCATGACATCCACCGTCATGGCTGCGTCACGCTGCCGCCGTGCTTCCCGCGGCTTCACACCTTGTGCGCGGAGGGCTACATGCCCACGCCCAAGCCGCTGGCCCTGCCCCGATGCCATCAGTGCGGCGCGGTCATCGAGGGAGGCTTCTGAGCTCAGCCCCCCTCGACGCGCCGCCTGATCAGGCGGCAACGGACGACGACACCCTCTGACGCGGTCCGGCCGGCATGTGCCCCCGGCCGGGCCGCGGCGTCGTTTCGGGGCCGCGTCAGCGGCCGAACGTCCGCGAGGCCACGAGCAGCGCGGCGGTGATCACGCCCCAGCCGATCACATCGAGCACCACGCCCGCGAGCATCATGGAACGAAGCGGGATCCGGCCCGATCCGTAGACGATCGCGTTGCACGGGCTGCTCACGGGCATCATGAAGCCGAGGCTCGCCGCCATCGTGGCCGCGAGCGCCGCCGCCACGGGATCGACGCCGACGGCCTGCCCCATGGCGATCACGATCGGCACCACCATGGTGGCGCTGGCGACGTTGCTGGTGAACTCGCTCGTCACGACGGCGACGACGGCCGCCACCGCCACGAGCGCTGCGGCCGCACCGGGCCCGTGCGGAATCCATCCGGTGATCTGCCGGCCTGCCGCGGCGGCCAGCCCCGTGGAAAAGCAGAGTTCGCCGAGCGCGAGGCCGCCGCCGTAGAGGAGGACGATGTCCCAGTCGATGCGGGCGTGGCTCCACGACATCGCCCGCGGCGTGCGGCCGTCGGCCCCTCGATCCCCGGGCAGGAGGAAGAGCAGGATCGCCCCGATCAGGGCAGCCACGCCCTCGGGCAGCCGGTCGCGCAGCCAGACGCTCGCCGGATGATCCGCCCCGAGCACCACCAGGAGCACGCCCGGTACCACCCACATGGCCACCGTGGCCCCGAACGCGAGTGCGGTCGACTTCTGCCCCGTCGTCCAGCGGCCAAGCCGTGTC
>Ga0315902_10004168_pt1 | contig 21123 bp, 16 predicted proteins | sample LakEriMetagenome_9_FD_203523 | JGI IMG/M metagenome (GOLD analysis project Ga0315902, IMG submission 203523) | Freshwater fungal communities from buoy surface, Lake Erie, Ohio, United States - Buoy 12 MA117 | ecosystem: Environmental > Aquatic > Freshwater > Lake > Lake biofilm | place: USA... | reverse complement strand
TGCGGATGCTCGCGGTAGCGCCGCGCGGTCTCTTGGTACACGCCCTCAAAGTCGCGAATGGCCAGCGTCTTCTCCACAGTGGGGCCGATCGCGCGGTAGAGACGGCGCTGGAGCGGAGTTTTGAGGTGACTGGCGAGGTCGAAAAGCATGCGTCAGTGATCCGCAAATGGTCGGGCAGCGGCTCGCGGCATCCATCCCCGCGAAAACAGGCGGCGCAAGCATCTTCCACCTCGCTTTTCTGGCGCTTTCGTCACTCTCGCTTGCCTTTATTTCTTTGGCAGATCCGCTTTGGGCCACGCAGCGCCGCCCTGCTCGACGAAGGCCTTCTCCACCTGCGCCGGCAGGAAATTACCCGCGTAGCGCGCGATGCGCTCATTCTTTTTCAGCGCCGCCATGATCGTCGGCACTGCCGCCTCGATGTCCGCAGGCTCCTTGCCCTTGAATTTCGCCACCTCGGCCACCAGCGCCTTGAAATAGGCCTGCTGGTCCTCCAGCAGCTCCGCACCACCGCGCGGACCATGGCCCGGACACACGATTTTCGGCTGCAATTGCTTCACTGCCTCCAGCGTGGCGATCCATTCGCCGATGTTGCCGTCACCCGTGAAGTTGTAGGGCCCGTTCACACACGCATCGCCGCTGAACAGGATTTTTTCCTTCGGCAGCCACGCCCAGCCATCGCCATGCGTGTGCGCGGTGCCAAAGTGCAGCAACTCCACGCGGTGTTTGCCATCATCAAACATCAGTTCCTTGCGAAACAGCAGCGTCGGGGCCTTCAGCTTGCTCTCCTGCAGATCTTTGCGGTTCTTGGCCGCGTCCTCCCAGCGCCCGGGCTTGCCGCCGGAGAGTCCGGTCTCGTATTTCAGCATCTCCGCCAGCGCGCCTTCATGCGCCACGGGCACCGCGCCCTTCTCATGCCACACTTGGTTCCCATACGCATGATCGCCGTGGTGATGCGTGTCGAAGGCGAACTTCACCGGCTTGTCCGTGATCGCCTCGATCTTCGGAATTACGACCCGCGCACCAGAGGGGAAGTTGGCGTCGATCACGAGTACGTAGTCTTCAAACACCACCCAGCCGTTGTTGCAGTGCCCGGAAGGCCGAATCTCGCCTTCGTGGAAATACACATCCTCCGCGACCTTCTCGACTTCATTGACCTCCGCACGGCAAACAGAGGCAAAAACAAGCACGGGGGCCAAACAACGGAGAGGAGCAAAAAGTCGGGAATTCATCGCGGAAATCCCAAACGCTGCACAAACGGTCTTTTCGCAGCCCTCAGCCATTCCGTCGGCGAATCAGCATCAACATCCCGGTCACCATCAGCACCAAAGCGATCATTTGATACCCGCTGATGCCCAAGGCCATCTCCGGCGTCTCACGCATGAACTCATGTAGGAAGCGAAACAGGCCGTAAGCCGCGAAATAGAGGAAGATGAGCCGGTCACGCAGCAAACCGCGTCTTCTCAGCTCAAACAGCAGCACGAGCATCGTGAGCTGAAACACGCCCTCGATCATCGGTGCAGGCCAGCGGCCTTCTCGCGTGGCGAAAACACCTGCGTAGCCACTTTTGCCCACGCAGCAGCCGTGGAAGAAGCAACCCACACGTCCCAGCGCGAGTCCGAGCGGCACGATGAGCGCAAAACCATCGCCGGTGGAGCTTTTATGGCCGACGAGCCTCTTCGCGAGCTCCACACCGGCGTATCCACCGAGCAAACCGCCGAGTACGGATTTCCCGGTCGCGATTCGCAGCCAGCGATCCGCGCGTGGCCAGTCGAGCCAGCCTTCGGCGAAGAGGTAGGCGAGTTTCGCGCCTGCAAAGGCACCCACGAGTGCGCCGATGTAGATGATGAGCATTTCAGGTCTTCCACGATGCCGTCGATGCCACGCGATGGCACCGATGAGGATGCCAGCGCTCATCGCCAACGCATACGCGAGGCTACCGGGGATCAGCGTGTGTTGCGGAGCGTTCACAGCGCGGCCTGGGTGTCGGGAAAGCCGGAGTAGTAGCGGCAAAACGAGTCCAGTTTGCCATCCGGGCGGATCACATGCGTGCAGCAGCGATCGATGCGGTCCTCATCCCAGGTCCACGCATCCATGAAGGGCTTCACCATCAGCCGGAAGGCCATGCTGCGCGTTTTTTCGAGCGTCTTGAGCAACTCACCGAGCGGTTGGTTCTCGCAGCCGCACTTCGCGAGGTCTTCGAGCGTGTAGTGAATCTTGTCGTGCAGAAAGCCCTGGAGCTGCGTGAAGTCGAGGAAGTCGCTCACCGGCCACACCTTGCCTTCGCGACGGATGAGGTAACCAATCGTGGCGCAATTTGGATCACCACAAGGCAGCGGCGTGAAATCCTCAAAGCGAAGCTGTCCCGCGCTCTGCTCGACGGCGGCGAGGAGGAGGTCCGCCGTGTTCAATCGCGTGCGCGGCCTGGTGGAGTGCCTGCGACCGCTCCAGAACTCCGGCTGAAAGGTGATGCCGTGGATGTTTTCATCGCCGAGGCCGAAACGGATCACGTCACCGATCTGCGGCAGGTTGTGCGGCGTCACCGTCATCGCCAACGTGACGGGAATATTCGCCGCGGCGAGGTTTTGCAACGCTTTGGCCTTCAACTCGCGCAAATCGCCTCCGCGCAGCTCCTGCTGGCCTTCCGCCTGCGTGCCGTCGAACTGCAAATAGACCTGCAAACCGCCCGTGCGGAAGATTTCGCCGAGTTCGCGGCTCAGTTCGGGTTCCTTGGCCAAACGCACGCCATTCGTGTTCAGCAGCAGGAAGTCGATCTGCGCGTGATTCTTCGCCCAGCGGCACAAATCGGCCAGTTGCGGGTGCAGCGTCGGTTCACCGCCGGAGAGCTGTAAAATCTCGATCTTCCCTTTTCGCGAAATGACACCTTCCACACGCTTCTGCACGTCTTCCATCGGCACAAAGTCGAGCTTCGCTCCCGTGCCGACTGGTGAGTCGGCGTAGCACGTCGGACAGGCCAGATTGCATGAGTTCACGATCTCGATCAACGCGAGGCAGGTGGAGAGCGTTTCGAGCGGATTCGTGCCGCGTCCGCTCGCGTTTTTGCCAAGCGTGCCCGCAGCTTTGCCTTCCGCATCACAGCACGCGCAGCCTGCGCAGCAGCGGTTTTCCTCCTTGCCGGTCGCCAGCCAGTAAAACCGCGCGTCACGCGCGATGCAGACGGAGAACTCGCCATGCGCCACACAGCGCCGCTTGAGAAAGACCTGCCCGTTTTCCTTCTCCACCGTCGCCGGGCATGCTTTGAGGCATTGGGGACAGCGCGAGGTGGTGCGTTTGAGGAGTTCGGCGGGCATGGGATGAGATCAGAAGCTGAAGATCGAGGCGCAGCCGATGAAAAAGCTCCCCACCATGAGAATCCACCCACAGATGAAAGCAAGAAGCCCCAAGCCGAGGTTGGCGCGGCAGATCATCGTGCTAGCGACACCATGATTGATTAACACGACGGTAGGCACCGCCCAGATAAAAAACTCAGGAGGTTCGATGTTCACAGCGGCCACAATTCCACCGATCAACGCCGGGAGAACGATGGACGAAACGATCCATAGCCAGCCCCATGTGGGTTTGATCCGTGAAATTGGGGAGTTCACCTCTGGCTTGGCGGATTCAGAGATTTTGGACATGGTTTTAGCGGTAAAGAAGGAATGCGTATCCAAAGAAGAATACGAGTCCCATCAGAGACAAAGACGCCAACAGAACAAACCAAGCCCAAATGCCAAATCGCTGTTTGAATCGGGAGCAAAGACCGAATTGAAGGGCTAAAGCAATCGTTCCGAGCAAAATAGCCACGATCATGCCTGCCCCACTTTGAAGATACAAACAACCGGACACCGCAGGCAGATAAATAGCCGACATAGCCCAAAGGAACCATGACTTTCCGCCTTGTTGGGTTGGGACGTCTTGCGCAGCGCTCATGCGTGGATGGAAGGTCGAAACGCGAATTCAGGCAAGGGGCGTTTTGATGTCGATCAGTATGGGGAACTGCATCACACAATCAACAGCATCAGAAACCATCCGACAGCCAGCAATCCCATCTGAAATCAACAGCCTTTGTGAAGAGTGGCTAATCGGCTGCTGCTAAACGCGTGCATGGCGACGCATGCGGCAAACAACAGAGTGGTAGCCATGCTGTCATACCAGCCCACCACACGAAAGGTTGGAGTAAGAACGATCGACGCCAACCATCCCAGTCACCAGAGCCCGGACGCCGAAACGTTGATTGGGGGTAGGATTTGCCGGCATCATGGCAAATGTCAAAACTACGGAATTCGCGCGATGCACCCGACAAAGAAAGACACCAGCATCAGCGCCCAACCGCCTACGTAGACGAAAAAATGCGCGCAGCCGTTCATGCAATACAGTTTCATACTGATCACGTAATGCATGATGAAGGCCGCAAAGGCCAAAAAGAGGGCCACACCACTGCCCACTTCACTCATGAAGCAAATCGCTCCAGCAATGGCTGGCAGCACGATGGTCGCGATGATCCAAAACAGCCATGCCCCACCGTTTTCGGGCGGTGTCGGCGTGCTGTCAGGGGCTTCCATGCGCCGATGGAAGGACGAAAGGCGGATTCAGGCAAGGAGTGATTTGATTCGCGGCAGCGTCTTGGAGTGCGGTGGCAAGCCTTGGCGCGACACCGCTGTCGCCTGCCGGACGGCACACAATTGATCAAGACCGTTATACCGGCGCTCCAAAGCGGTGTCGACGATGCCGGTTGGCTCCGGCATCTCTGCCACCGCACTCCACGACGCTGGCGCGTGAGCGGAGCATCATGAAACTCGATACTTGGAACGCGAAACGACGCGCCTCGATCGAGGAGGAGTAGGAGTAGGAGGACGAGTAGGATTCGCCTGCGGCGGTTACGGCACAGCCACCTGCGGGAGCTTCCACACCTTCTCGGCGTATTCGAGGATGGTGCGGTCGCTGCTGAATTTGCCGACTCTCGCGGTGTTTAGGATGGCTTTGCGGGTCCACTCGGGGACGTTTTGATAGGCCCAGCCGACTTTGGCCTGTGCGGCGGCGTAGCTGTCGTAATCGGCCATGACGAGGAAGGGGTCGCCGTGATGGAGGAGGCTGTCGCGGAGGGGCTTGAACTCGTTGGCGTTGCCGGTGAAAGCATCGCTGGTGAGCCAGTCGAGGCTGAGGCGCAGCTCTTCGCTGGCCCAGTAGAAGTCCATGGGGTTGTAGCCCTTGGCGCGGAGTTCGGTGACCTCTTCGACGGTGAGGCCGAAGATGAAGATGTTGTCATCGCCGACTTCTTCGAGGATCTCGACATTGGCTCCATCGAGCGTGCCGATGGTGAGAGCGCCGTTGAGGGCGAGCTTCATGTTGCCGGTGCCGGAGGCTTCCTTGCCAGCGGTGGAAATTTGCTCGCTGAGATCGGCGGCAGGAATGATGCGCTCGGCGATAGAGACGCCGTAGTTCGGGATGAAGACGACCTTCAGCTTGCCACCGATGCGCGGATCGTTGTTCACTTTTGCGGCGAGGGCGTTGATGGCGTGAATGATGTTTTTGGCGAGGTAGTAGCCGGGAGCAGCCTTGGCACCGAACACGAAGACACGCGGGGCGATGTCGAGGTTCGGATTGTCGAGCAGCTGGCGGTAGAGGCTGACGATGTGGATGAGATTGAGATGCTGGCGCTTGTACTCGTGGAGGCGCTTGATCTGCACATCGAAGAGCGCATCCGGGCTCACGCACACGCCGCAGCTATCCTGGATGATCTTGGCGAGGCGCACTTTGTGGCCGCGTTTGATGTCGTGGAAGCGCTGTTGGAAGGAGCTGTCGGTGGCGAATTTTTCGAGGCCGCGGAGCTTCGAGGCATCCTTGAGCCAGCCGGAGCCGATGGACTCGGTGATGAGGGCGGAGAGCTCCGGATTGCACACGTCGAGCCAGCGGCGGAAGGTGACGCCGTTGGTGAGATTGAGGAAGCGTTCGGGATACAGCTCGTGGAACTCAGGGAAGAGGCGTTCGCACAGCAAACGCGTGTGCAAGGCGGCGACGCCATTGGTGGCGTGGGAGCCGAGGACGCTCATGTGCGCCATGCGCACGGCTTTGTGGCCGCCGCTCTCCTCGATGAGAGAGAGGACGCGCTTCTTCTCGTTGTCGCCGGGCCATTTGGCCTCGACTTCGTTGCTGAGGAAGAGCTGATTGATCTGGTAGATGATCTGGAGATGGCGCGGCAGCACGCGCTCGAAGAGGGAAGTGGACCACGTTTCGAGGGCCTCGGGGAGAAGCGTGTGATTGGTATAACCAAAGGTCTGCTGGCAGATGGACCATGCCTGGGCCCAATCGAGCTTTTCCTCATCGACGAGGATGCGCATGAGCTCGGGGATGGCGACGGCGGGATGCGTGTCGTTGAGCTGGATGGCAGCTTTGGAGGGGAATTCGCTCCAGGGAAGGTTGTAGCCGTTTTTGAAGCGGCGGATGATGTCAGCCAGCGAGCAGGCGACGAAGAAGTACTGCTGCACGAGGCGCAGTTCCTTGCCGCTCTCGGTGCTGTCGTTCGGGTAGAGCACCTTTGACACAGTCTCGGCCATGGCCTTCTCGCGGATGGCGTCGATGTAGCCGCCGTCATTGAAGATTTGAAGATTGAGGTCTTCATCCGCCTGCGCCTGCCAGAGGCGGAGGACGTTCACGGTGTGGGATTCATAACCGACGATCGGGATGTCCCAGGGAAGGCCGAGGAGGCATTTCGTATCGACCCACTCGTAGTGCGGATTACCGAGGTCATCGAACTTCTGCACGCTGCGGCCATAGAGGTGAATCTTTTGGCGGTAGGACGGGCGGGCGATCTTCCAAGGGCTGCCATCGCGCATCCAGGCATCGGGATGCTCGACCTGCTTGCCGTTCACGAACTCCTGTTTGAAGAGGCCGAACTCATAATGGATGCCGTAGCCGATGGCGGGCAGGTTCAGCGTGCTGAGCGAGTCCATGAAGCACGCGGCGAGACGGCCGAGGCCACCATTGCCAAGACCCATGTCGGGCTCGCGTTGCAGCAGGGAATCGAGATCCTTGCCCATCTCGCTGAGGGCGGCTTTGGTGTGATCGTAGAGACCGGAATTGCGGAGGTTGTTCTCCAAAAGCCGGCCCATGAGGTATTCGAGCGAGAGGTAATGCACGCGGCGCACGCCTTCCTGACGATGCAGCGAGCGCGATTTCGTGGACATGTCCATCACACGGTCACGCACGGCCAAGCAGGTGGCCACCCACCAGTCATTCTCGGAGGCGGACTGCACGAAGGCACCGAGGGTGAAGCGAAGATGATTGGTGATGGACAGTTTGAGCGACTCCGTGGAGTCGGAGGGCGGGCAGTTGTATGGAGATTCCATGTGAGGCCCCTTTGAGTGCGCAGGTTTGATGCCAAATCAAACACGCAAAGCCATTGAATTGACCAAACTGGCCTCCAACACGTCGTGAGACGTAAAAAGTGAGATGTCTCAGGTCTGAAGCCTTTGAATTAGGACTTCTTCTCCAGCGAAGTGATCTGGTAGCTCTTCGCGAGGTCGCCGAGGGCGGCCATGGCGCTGTCTTTGGTCACTTCGCCGTTTTTGGCGACGATGGTGATCTTGTTGACGCCCGCTTTGTCGCCCTTGGTGATGTCCACTTTTTCCACGCCGGGCAGTTTCGCGGTGAGCGCCTCGGAAACGTGGGCGCTGCATGCGGCGCAGACGACGCCGGTGATTTCACCCTGGTAGGTGGATGCGGGGTCCGCGGCGAAGGTTTGGACGGCGAAGGCGAAAACGGCGGCGAGGAGAAGTGCGAGGTTTTTCATGGTGGCGGATTCTGATACGGAATTTGCGCGGCGGCAAGCACCTCCATGAGGTCCGGCGGCAGCGGCGCGGTGATTTCGAGTGCCTGGCCGCTGGCGGGATGCTTCAGGCGCAAAACCTGCGCATGAAGAAACAAGCGCCGCGCGCCGAGGGTCTTCCGCAGGACCTTGTTGCGCTCGAAATGGCCGTAAACGTCATCGCCGACGAGGTGCAGGTTTCGCGAGGCGGCCTGGACGCGGATTTGATGCGTTTTGCCGGTGATGAGCTCGATCTCCAGCAGTGCGAGGCGATGCGCGGCGTTCTGATGGAGCAAACGGTAATGCGCCTCGGCATTTGGGCGGGCACCGCGGAGCACGCTGGTACGCACTTGATGCCGTTCATGCTCGGTGACGAGGTGATCGAGCCACGTGCCCTCGTTTTTCAGCCCGCCGCCGCCGCAGAGTGCGAGGTAGGTTTTGCGCACCTGCTCGGCCTCGAAGGCGGCGCGGAGTTTTTCGGCCGTGGCGGCGTCTTTGGCGGCCAAAAGCACGCCGGAGGTGTCCTGATCGAGCCGGTGAATGAGATGCACGAGGCCGCCGGGCGAGTGAAACACGCGCTTCTCCGCGTCATAGCGGCCTTCGAAGGCGCTGCGCTGCGGTTTGGCGCTTTTCGGGTTCGGATGCGAGAGCACGCCGTGCGGTTTGTCCACGATGAGCAGATGCCGGTCCTCATGCAGGACGGGGCAGGTGGTGCTGGGATGCTCGGCGCTCATTTCGCAGCGAACTTTTGCGTGAGATAATCCTCCAGCGCAACGCGCCAGTGCCGCGGTGCGGTGCCCGTGATCTGCGCGAGGCGCGCATTGTCCAAGGTCGTGTGTGGCGGGCGCGCGGCTTTGAAGAAGGTGAGGCTGCTCAGCGGCACCGGCGAGACCTGCGTGGTCTGCACGGGCACGCCGAGCGCCTGCGCGATCTCCAGCGCGGCCTGTGCCCAGCCTTGCCAGGAGGTGCTGCCGCTGTTGCAAAGATGCAGCGGGCCGGTGGTTTCTGCGTGATGCGTGAGGAGGCACGCGATCCACTCCGCGATGTCATGCGTGAAGGTCGGCGCGGAGGTTTTGTCGCTCACGGCGCTGATTTCGTCTGTTTGCAGCGCTTTGGCGATGAGGTGATCCGGATGGCTGGGCTTGTCCGGGCCGAAAAGCCACGAAACACGCGCGATGAGCGTGCGCGGGTTGTTTTCGAGCGCGGCGATTTCTCCCGCGCGCTTGGTCTGGCCGTAAAAATTGGCTGGAGAGGTCAAATCGGCCTCGGACCACGTCATTTGGCCTTCGCCGCTGAAAACGTAGTCGGTGCTGAAGTGGACGAATCGTGCGTTTTTTCGCGCGCAGGCCGCGGCGAGGTGTTTCGGGGCCTCGGCGTTGATTTGGGCCGCGAGTTCGGGTTTTTCGGCGCAAACGTCCGGACTCGTCACACCGGCCGGATTGAGCAAAACATCGAATTCCTGCGCGGCGAGGCGCTTTTCGATGTCTTCGGCATTCGCGAGGTCGAGTTCGGCCCGCGTCCAAGCGGTGATGTGAAACTGAGGCGCGAGTTCACGCGCCAAAGCCCGGCCGAGGCCGCTGTTGGAACCGAGGATCAAAAGGCGAAGCATCATTCACGCATGACTTCGCACCGCGGGCCTTGCAATGGCATCTTGAGCGGCCAAGGTGATTTCCAGACATGAGCACCTCACACGCCCCCATCGTGATTGTCGGCGCCGGCCTGGCAGGGCTGGCGTGCGCGCGCGTGTTGGCGCAGGCGGGGATTCCCTTCACGCTGCTGGAGTCCTCGAACGGCGTCGGTGGCCGTGTGCGCACGGATGAGGTGGATGGTTTTCGGCTGGATCGCGGCTTTCAGGTGCTGCTGCCGGCCTACTCCGAAGCGCGCCGGGTGCTGGATTATGATGCGCTGGATTTGCGGACGCTGTATCGCGGCGCGGATGTGTTTGTGAAGGACCGGTTTCATCGCGTGGCGGACCCGCTGAGGCATCCGCTGGACGCGTTGCGGCACCTTCGTGATGAAGTGGTGGTGCAGCCGCGGGACAAATGGTTTACGATGATGCTGCGCAAAGAGGCGTTTGGCCTGAAGCGTCCGCCACAGGATCTGGAGCCGTTGGAGACGGAGAAGTATCTGCGCGCCTTTGGTTTTTCGGAGAACATGCTCGACCGTTTTTTCCGTCCGTTCTTCGGCGGCATCTTTTTGGAGAAGGATCTGCGCACCTCCGCGCGGATGATGCTGTATTTGTTCGCCATGTTTGACCGCGGCGGCAGCGCGCTGCCCGCGCAGGGTATGCAGGCGATCCCGGAACAGCTCGCGATGGCTCTGCCGCCCGGCAGCCTGCGGCTGAACACGCCGGTGAGCGCCGTGCGCGCGGGCGAGGTCGTTTTGGAAAGCGGCGAGGTGCTGAAGGCCGCGCACATCGTTTTGGGAGTGACGGAGGAGGCCGCACACCGGCTGCTGCCGGGCACGGAGATGCCTGTGCCGCTGCCAGCGCGCTCCGCGACGTGCCTGTATTTTGCCGCGCATGAATCCGAGGTGCCGGAGGGCGCGGAGTCCATTCTTTATCTCGATGGTGACGGGCGTGGGCCGGTGAACACGGTGTGTGTGATGACCCGCGCGTCTGCGGCGTATGCACCTGCCGGGCAGCACCTCATTTCCGCCTCGGTGCTCGGCACGCCATCCAGCTCCGAGCTGGAGCAGGTGGTGCGGGAGCAGTTGAAACGATGGTTTGGCCCGCGCGTGGCAGACTGGCGGCATCTGCGCACTTACCAGATTCGGCATGCGCAGTCGGAGGCACGTCAACTCCGCGCGGACGAGCCGCTGCCGCCCGTCATCGCGCCCGGTCTTTATCGATGCGGTGACTGGTGTGAGGAGGTCTCCATCAACGGCGCGCTGATCAGCGGCCGCAAAGCCGGCGAGAGCGTGCTGCGCGCTCTCGGCGAGCCGGTGGGAGAATGAGCGAGCTTGCCTAAATGGCGGTGTTTCGGGTATAAGGATGCGAATTTCACCGAAATTACCCCTATGATCCGCGAACTCACCAAATTGGAAGACCTGGAAAAACAGCTCGATCTTTGGATCGAAGTCACACGTGCCGCTGAGGCTGAACTGAATGAACCGCAGCCACGTCCTGCGCTCGAGCGCAACGGCGTGGACAAGGAGGCCGTCCAGCAAATGAGCAACCTGCTAGCAAAGGCCAAGGATGAACTGAACGAAGCCAAACAGGAGGTCGCGGAGAACGAGGCGAAGGACGGAGAGCCGGACAAAAGCGTTTACATCGCCAGCCATCCGAACCTGAGTATGGTGCAATCGATCATGCACAGCGGCTACATGGTCGGCGGCCAGGTGGAGACGACCGCGGCTCAGGGTGCGTCAGGCTCGGCCTCTGCGGGTGCGGAGATGTCCCTCAGCCAAGATGCGCTGACACCGCCCCAAAAGCTCTTCGGGGGTATTTTTGACGAGCCTGGCCCCGGCTATGCAGTGGGCTGGCTGGCTGGCGTCACATATTCGGTGTTTCAAAAGACGCAGCCTTTCCGCAAACCCGGGCCGATGGTGAAACTGGGGAACAAGGCCCGTATCGTCGTCGCCGGAGACTGGGGCACGGGACATGCCCGCGCGCAGGCGATCGGCAAAATGATGCAGCAGTGCCTTGAGGAGGCCGCACCGGACCAAGACCGCCACGTCGTGCACCTGGGTGACATTTATTTCTCAGGCCTGCCCAGCGAGTGTTCGAGCCGTTTTCTAAGCTATTGGCCATCCCAGCCTGCTCCTGATGTGAAGCACTGGTCCACCAACGGCAACCACGACATGTACTGTGGCGGCAAGGGTTATTTCCAGGTCGTGCTGGGGGATCAGCGCTTCTCGGCGCAGCGTTTCAGCAGCAATTTTTCCTTCGGCAACGATCACTGGCAATTCATCGGCTTGGACACCGCGTATGACGAATGGCGGCTTTCCAGCGTCAAAACGGGCAATCAAGCGGTGTGGGCGGCTGGTTTGATCAAAGACGCGCCGAATGCGAAACGTGTGCTTTTGAGCCATCACCAGCCCTGGAGCGATTACGAAGGCAACAAGCCTGCCAAAGCCGGCGCTGTGGCAGTGGATGCTGCGCCGCTGATGGCAGACGGGAAGACGGCAGCATGGCTTTGGGGCCATGAGCATCGCTGCGCGATCTACAATCCGCTCCAGCCCGCCGGTTGGGTGCACGCGCTGCCTTTCGGCTCCTGCATCGGACACAGCGGGGTGCCGTGCAAGCCGACGAAGGAACAAGGTCCAAATGCCCGCCATGTGCTGCTGGACAGTACCGCGGGAGTGATCCCAGGAAATGTCGGAGAGACTTACGGGCTGATGGGTTTTGCAGTGATCGACATCGACGGTGATCAGGCTGAGATCCGCTACTACCACGAGTTGGACCCACAGATGACCTCGCCGCACTTCACCGCATCTCTTTGAGAGCGGACGGACAGGCTGCATCCAAACGGACCCTTCAAGAATATGCCCTCCACGCCTGATCAGCGTCAAAAAGTCGAGCTTCAGCGTTGCCTGGAGAGCTTCGACGACCAGTTCCGTGAGTGGCGTGTGCGAGTGACGCGGCCGGAGTGGTGCATGCACTATTCCCAAGTTCAGGTGGCCACGGGCATGCTCGAAGGGCTGAGCAGCCAGCTCAAAGTGTCACTGGAAAGCGGGAAGGACGCGTCAGGAAAACCGGTGGACCTCTCGCGCGTGGAGCCGGTGGTGCTCTCCGCGTGGCGTGTGTGGGAGGCCTTCCGCGGACGTCTTTCCCAGCGCCAGGAGGATATGTTTCGCACAGGCTTGCAGGCGGCGGACGAACTGGCGTGGGCGATCCGCCAGCGATTTGCGAAGGTGCTCGGCGGGGCGATGCCGACGGAGCCGGCACTGTGCTACCTCAATGGCGGCGTGAGCCCCACTGCGCTGGTGCGCGGTGTGCCTTTCGCCGAGGAGGCGGTGCGCGGAGAGCCTGTGCAGATGGAGGCGCAGGAAATCCTCAGAAGACTGCCTGTGCCGCTGATTTCCCTGCCGTGGACAGAGGTCTTCCACGCGCCGTCGATGGTCTCCATCGCGCATGAGACGGGACATGTGATGGAGATCGATGCAGGGCTATCCGACACTCTGGCCAGCACCGTGCCGGTGGCGGCCAAAGACCGCAAATGGCAGGCGTGGGCGAAAGAGATCTTCGCCGATCACATCGCCATGCGTGCTTGCGGGGCGGGTTTCGCCATTTTCCTCGCCGACTTGCTCGCACCACTGAAAAAGGCTCGCAAGTTGCCTCTGCCAGCCTACCCCGCGGAGTATGACACCCGCATGGAGCTCTGCCATGCCGCGCTGGAGCAGATGGGACACCAAGAAAAAGCTGCCAACCTCCGCAGTGAGTGGATCACGCTCTCCGGAGAGCTCGTGATCAAACAGGACATGCTCGATAAAGCAGCCGAAGTCGTCCGCGCGCTTGGACAGATGAAAGTGGGAGACAAAACACTGGCCGAGACAGTCGACTTCACCCTCGAAGACGATAGGAAAGTGCAGCGCATCATGGAGGATTTGCGGCAGAATCCATCCCGCATCGCGAACCAGCAGGCCACGCATGTCGCCGCGGCCGCCGCATGTCTTTTTCACGAAGAGCCGGAGTTTTTTGACGAGCTTGCCCGCACGCAGGATGTCCAGCAGGTAATGCTGCGCGCTGTGGAAGGTCAGGGCCGACGCCGCGCCGGACGTCGCGTGGACTTCCGGCGCTTCAAGACACCCTCGCCCACCGGAACGGGCGCTGTTGAGGGCATTTTTGATCGCCACGGCGACCTCGGTGCGCAACTGGCGCTGGAATTGATGACGATGAAGCGCCGTCAGGCTGCATCTGGTAAACGCGCTCCCAAAGCACGGGAGCAAGTCCCATCACCGGCCTCCAAGCCTCAATAACCCGCCGCAGCCATGTCCGACGCCTCTGTCAAAAACACCAAAGAGAAGACGCCACGCGTGGAAGTGCGCGCTGACGGTCTGACGCTGACGCTGAAGGCCTTGGAACGGCCACAAATGCAGTATGAGGCCGTGCGCTGGTCCAAACAGGCGGCTCACCGCTACCAGTGGGCCGCGCGTGACGCTGACAAACTGCACAGTCGCAAGGCCGCGCTCGATCTGCTGAACAGCTTGGGCATTTCCGAGGAGGAACTGCGGAAGCTGGCGAAAAAGGACATCATCCAGGTTTGCATTCCCTGGCATGCGACAGATGAAAGTGAGGAACATGAATTCAAACGGGCGGAGAGTGATAATTGGGAGGAGCGCATCATGCCTTGGGAGATGCTCCTGCTACAGGCCATCCGTGCCCTAGATGCGAGCGCGGATGTGCCCTGTGTCGTGCGCCAGCTCAGGATGATTGAAAATGACGAGCAAAAACCCACTGCAAGCGAAGCGCCCGGGAAAGTCGCTCGCGACACAGCGATGCCGCAAGCGATGCTCATCATTAACAGCCCCGAGCGTGGTCACGAGGCACAGCTCGCCAGTTTCTGCCACGAGCGTGATGTTTTGACCCGCCTGCTGAAACCCTAGCTCCTCGAAGGGGATAAAATGGAGAGGACAGACTGGTGCGGGCGCGACTTCCTGAACCCAAACAACGCGCAGGGCTCCTTCCTGCACCTGATGGCCGCGCAGGATGTCCAGATGCATGGCAGACAACGCATCACACAGATTTGGCTGCCGCACACCAAGAGCGATCTCAGCAGAGCTCCGCGAAAGAAGGGCGGTGATAGCGAATCTGTCGTGGAATGGGCAGACTACGAAGCCGCCGGCTCCATACTCGGCCGCGCCCGTCCGAGCTTCTTGGGCCTGAGTTTTGAGAACAGCGGGCCGCGCCTTGGTGCGTTGGCGGTGGCGCGCGGTGCCCAGGCAGCCATCGGCTTCCAGGACAGCATCAGCGAGGGTGTGCGAGTGAATTTTTTCAGCCGCTTGTATGAGAAGCTGGTCGAGTCAGACGGTGAGGATCTCGCAGGTGCCTTCAAGACGGCCATCCGGGAAGTGTCATACCTGCTCCGTGGCACGGGGGTCATTCTCTGGAGCCGACAGGACCTCGTCACTCTCAAAAAGACAACATCGAGCAGCGCACTCGACCTGGAAGCAATGCCAGCGCCTGTTGCAACCCTGCGCCGCGGCAAAAAGGCCGCGCCCAAACTGAAGTCCAAAGCTGTGCAGGACCAGAAGGATGGTGCAACAGCTCCACCGAGCGGCGCGTCCCCCGTATGGAAGTCCCCCACCGAAACGGTGGAGTCGAATACGGACATCCTGACGCGCTGGCAGGAAACTCAGCAAGACATCCGCCCCAAGCCCCGCCTGAACTATGCGATGATGCACAACCAGCCTAGCTGGGAGAAAGTGTATCCAAGCCCGAATCCCAACGGACCTCTTTTTGATGCCTTTACCGTCCGCTGTCCGGCCTGGTATGACCGGCGCGGTGGAAGCAAACCCATGGCACACGTGCGAGTCACCCTGCACTCCGGGGATGTGAGCACTTCATGGAGCCGCCTTGTCCCGCTCGGGAACTCCACGCCGCTCGCTCGTGAGATCCGCGTGCCACTCACTTCTGTGCTCGCGCGCACACTTAGGGAGAGCATTCACAGCCTGGTGGACATGGAGATCCTCGTGGATGGAAAGCAGGTCTTTCACCAGTGTGACAGCATCACCCTCTTGGCCGTCGATGAATGGCAGGATGATGGCTTGGCCACTTTCTGGCTGCCCTCTTTTGTGCAGCCGCGTGATCCCGCTATCCGTGATCTCATCCGCGACGCGCGCCACATCCTGGGTGCGCTCGCTGATGATTTCCATGCCGCCTTTGATGGCTACCAGTCGGACGACTCCGCGCTCGTCGACCGGCAGGTGCAGGCCATCTGGGCGGCCATTATGCAATTGTGGCGTCCCGCTTACATCAACCCACCTCCTTCATTCTCCGAGCAGTCCCAACGCCTTCGCCGACCTGGAGACATCCTCGCTGAACGCGCTGGCACTTGCATCGACCTCGCGCTGCTGCTCGCTGCGGCGCTCGAATACATCGACATCGAGCCGCTGGTCATCCTGGCCCCTGGTCATGCCTACGTCGCTTACTGCCGCCAGCCGCGGGAAGCAGGAGCGGAGCTTTTTACCAAAAACAACGTCCGCACCGCCGAGGAAGAAAAAGAGGCGGCCTTCAGCAATGACCCCAAAGCAGCTCCTGTCGCCCTTAGCGAAGCGGATGCCACCAACACCGCTGACGCACTGGCCAGCGGAGAGAGAAATCTACCACCTTGGGCCTATGATCAGCGCCAGCACCGCCAGATCGTGAAGGCACTCAAGGACGGCAAGCTCGCCGCTCTCGAAGCCACCTATCTCACCCGGTTGATGCCTTTTTCCGTCGCTCTCGCGGAAGGAGCTCGGAAACTCAGCCGACGCGTGGACTTTGACTGCTTGCTGGACGTGCGCAGCGCGCGCCAGTGCCATGTCACGCCGTTGCCGCTCATCTACGAGCCTGTGAAGTAGTCAACACCATCACCTTCACAGCTTCAAAAACGCTTTTTGGCGGTAAAGCCACCAGCAGGCGAGCCACAGGACGAAAAGAGTGCCGCAGCGTTCGATGACAGGCTCCCAGCCGGGAGCAAAAATCCATGGCAGGTGCTTGTGCAGGCCGCGCGTGATGTTTGCGGCGAAAATTTGATGCATCAGATAAATGGTGATGCTGTTCATGCCGACGACGACGAGCGGAAAGACGAGGCGACGGCAGCCGGCGATCTCTACGAGCCAGTAGAAGAAGGCGAGGAAGAGCAGGACCCAGCCGCCGCTGAAGACGGCCCAGGAAGGTGTCCAGATGCGTTTCACGACCGGGATGGCGAAGAGGCCGAGCATGAAGCCGATGAAGATCAACACGACGCCGGCGATGACGAGCCGCACGGCCTTCTGCCGCGTTTCGAGTGGGCTGCGCTGCAAAAACAGGCCGGTGAGCGCGCCGCCGAGCATGGTGGCGAGCGCGGGGATGAAATTCAGCGTCTGATAGCCGCCGGGGTTGAGTTTGTAATCGTGCGGCGGGAAGAGATTGAGGAACCAGGTGTCAAAATGCGCCGCGGCGTTGAGGTGAATGGTCCAGTGCGCGAACCAGCCGCTCAAGATGCCTTCCTTCGCGCCTTTGAGGTCCTGAATGGAGGCGATCTGCTCCGCGGTGGGCACGGGATGCAGCGCGAACCAAGCGGTGGTGCCAGCGAGGATGAAAAGGATGAAGGCGATGATGTTTTCCCGGCCGCCGCTGGTGATCAGAAACAGAAACACATACCCGAGGCCGATCTGCGCGAGCACGTTGGTGAAGATAAAGGCCGTTTGCGTGGATTTGTCCGGCGTGGAGATCAGGATGGCGATGATGATGAGCGCGATCGAGCGTGTGATGGCATGCCAGAGCATGCCGAGGAAGCTTTGGCCCTGCTCACGCCGCCGCGCGCATGAGAGCGGCACGGCGATGCCGACCATGAACATGAAGCTGGGCTGGATGAGGTCCCAAAGCGCGCAGCCTTCCCACAAGCGGTGCTCAAAATGCGAACGGACAAAGGCCTGCCAAGTGCCGGGCTCCGCGTGCTCGAGCATTTGCGCGATACCAAAGCCGCTGGAGGCCATGAGGAGCATGATGAAGCCGCGAAAGGCATCGAGAGAGAGGAGGCGCTGGCCGGGTGGTTGCATCCTCGTTCAACGCAACTCGCTGCGCCACGCTATCGCTGAGCCGCTAGCGATCAGCGTCCGCGGGTGGCCGGCGATTTCTTGATGCCGGGCGGCGGTGTGTTGCCGTTGGCTCCAGTGCCGTTTTTGCGAATGCCGGGCGGATAGGTCTCGGGCGCGCCTGCGGCGGCGTTGTCCGGCGCGGTGACCGGACGGGTGGAGGTGGGCGTGGGGAGGGAATACCAGTGCATCTGCGGCACGGAGACGAGCTCTACCCACTGCTGCGTGCCGAGCTTTTTCCATTCGAGCTCGACGATGGCCCACACATGGGTCTCCCAGGGCAGGCGGTCGCGGAGTTGAGCGGAGAGCGGGCTGTCTTTGGAGAGGAAGACGGCTTTGCGGAAGGGATTCGGACGCGGGAGGCCGAGGCTGAAGGCGTCCTTTTGATCGCGGTTCGGCACATCGTCCTCAAAGTAGTGCTGACGGAATACGCCCACGTGGAAGAGAGCGCGTCCTTCGCTGTAGTTTTGGAAGAAGGCCTCGAGCTTGCGGTCCTTGAGTTCGACAAAGGCCAGCCAGTCCACTTTCCAGCCGTCGCCGCGTTCTTCGAGCATGATGGGCACGGGATACTCCCAAGATTTGCTCTCCAAATGGAAGATGCAGTGCGCGCCTGCTCCCAGCTCAGGATTGCTGTCAAAGCGGCCGTAGGCGATGTGATCGACGGCGAGCGGGCCATCTTGGTTCTGGCGGTAATAGAGCTCCATGTGCGGCCGCAGATACTCGGTGCCGAGGGTGTGCTTCATGCGCTCCGGCAGGGAAGGGGCCGCGAGGAAGGCTTTCAGCGCATCGAGCGCCGGTTGGGCGGTCGGCGGCATGTCCTCGCCAGTGGAGGACTGGGAAATCTTCATGGGGACGGTCGCCGGAGCAGGGGCTGGTGTGGAGGCGACGGGCGGGACGGCTGACTGAGAGGTCCCCAATTCAGGAACGGCGGGCACGGGCGGGCGCTGCACGATCTCGCTTGCGGCGGCTTCAGGAGTGGCGGGCAAGGCGGGCTTCATCACCGTTTCGCCGGTGAGATCCGGCACCACGGGGGCAGGAGTGGTCCCTGGAATCACAGGCTGGGGCGTGACGGGAAGAGGCGCGGTGACGGGTGTGCTCTGGGGCGTCTGGGCGATCCGCACGGGCTCACCCTGCGGCATGGCCGGGGTCGTTTTGACGGGCTCTGGCACGACAGGTGTGGGCGTGGGAGGAGCAGGAGGCTCTTCCACCACCACTTCCTTCGGGAAGAACGCATCTTTGATGAAATAGCCGGCGAGTCCGAGGAAGCCGAGCAGAAACACCGCGGCGAGGCCGAGGCGGATGAAGTTCGTGCCTCGGGAGGGGCGCAGCGCGCTCAATTGACGGCCGGAGGGCATTGGGGCCACGGGCGCGCCGATGCTGATGGGCTCCATGCCGGGAATCGGGCTCGGATTCAGGCTCAGGATCGGGCTGGATTGCGTTGGGGCCGTGGGAGTGAGCAACTGCGTGGCGGGAGTCACCGGAGCAGGTGCGGTCTCCCGTCCTAGCAGCGATCCACCCGCGAGCGGGCCCGTCATGCTAGGCATCCGGGCGGCGGCGGTGCCACCTACAGGCAGGGTCGGCAGGGACGGAGCCCCCGGAATCAGTCGTGAAGAGGTTCCCTGCGGAGCGGTGGGCAGATTTTCGGCTGCTGGAGCGGCCATCTGTCCGGCGAGCGGCGAGGTCGGGCCAAAACCCGGCGTGGGCGGCAAACTGACCGGGCTGGGGGCCATCGGCGCGGCATTCCATGCCGGGGCAGGCATGGCACCGCTGGGCGGCACGGTGCTCATGGGCGGCTGGCCCGGATTGCGCTTCGGTGGCAGGCCACCGGCTGCGGAAAGAAAGGCGGTGCTGGAGGTCGGCACCTGCGAAGGCTCCGCCATGGGCGCTGGCTCCGGGAAAAGCGCTTGTCCGAGGCCCGGCGAGAGCGGGCTGCCCATCGGCGGCATGCCGGGCATGGCCGCTGGCGGAGTCATCTCCATCACCGGCGGAGCAAAAGCAGGAGGCGCAAACGCGGGCGGAGCAAAAGCCGGGGCAGGTGCGGGTGCAGGATGCGCGAAGGACTCCGGCGCGGCGGGAAGGGGAGTCGGTTGACTCCACGGCATGGCGGGTGACGCTGGGGTTGGTGCCAAAGCTGGCGGTGCAGGCGGCATCGCAGCCGCAGGTGCCGCAAACATCGGAGGTGCAAACGCAGGGGCGGCGGGAGGCGACGGAGCCATCGGCGAGGTCACCGTCTGTCCGCAAGTCGGGCAGGGGCCGCTGACACCGGCCATCGACACAGGCACGGTCAGTGTCGTGCCGCAGGCACTGCACTGGAATTGGAGGACGTCAGCGGGGTTCATGACAAATATGGTTCGAGATAATAACTATGACGCTATTTCGCAACTTCGACAATCTGAACTTTTAGGCAGAGCGTGGAACTTGGGCGCGGCTGCGCCTCCAAAACCGGTTGTTTCGTGGCTGCCAGACTGGTCACGGGCTGGATTCTTCCGTTCGCGCCCCTCTTGCGCTTCCAAACGCCTTGCTCCAGAATCGCCGCCCTCAACCCACACTCAACAACACCACCCACATCTTTTATATGAGCCGGAAAATTCGTTATGGCATGGTCGGCGGCGGTCGCGGCGCTTTCATCGGCGCAGTGCATCGCATCGCAGCCGCGATGGATCAGCAGATCGAGCTCGTTTGCGGCGCATTCTCCTCTGACCCCGCCAAATCCAAGGCCAGCGGCGCGGACTTCTTCCTCCCGGCCGACCGCTGCTACGGCTCCTACCAGGAGATGATCAAAGCCGAGGCCGCCCTGCCTGCCGATCAGCGCATGGACTTCATCGCGATCGTCACGCCGAACCACATGCACTTCCCGCCGGCGAAAATGGCCCTCGAGCACGGCTTCCACGTCCTCAGCGACAAGCCCGCCACGTTTAACCTCAAGGAATCCAAAGAGCTCGCCGCCATCGTCAAAAAGAGCGGCCTTCTTTACGGCCTCACGCACAACTACACTGGCTACCCGCTCGTCAAACAGGCGCGCGACATGATCAAGGAAGGCAAGCTCGGCAAAATCCGCAAAGTCGTCGTCGAGTATCCGCAGGGCTGGCTCGCCACGCGCCTCGAAGAAAGCGGCCAAAAGCAGGCCTCCTGGCGCACCGACCCGAAAAAGAGCGGCGCAGGCGGCTGCGTGGGTGACATCGGCACGCACGCCGAAAACCTCGCCGAATACATCACCGGCCTGAAGATCAAGGAACTCGCCGCAGACATCACCGCCTTCGTCAAAGGCCGCAAGCTCGATGACGATGCCAACGTGCTCCTGCGCTTCTCCAACGGCGCCAAAGGCGTCCTCCACAGCTCCCAGATCAGCGTCGGTGAGGAAAACAACCTCAACATCCGCGTCTATGGCGAGCTCGGCGGCATCGAGTGGCATCAGAATGAGCCCAACACGATGCTCGTGAAGTGGCTCGACCAGCCCATGCAGGTCTATCGCACCGCCAACGGCTATCTCAGCAAAGCAGCCCTCGCCGCCGGTCGCACGCCGCCCGCGCATCCCGAAGGCTACCTCGAGGCCTTCGCGAACATCTACAAAAACTTCGCCAACGCCATCCGCGCCCGTCTTT
>Ga0315902_10004167_pt1 | contig 21127 bp, 31 predicted proteins | sample LakEriMetagenome_9_FD_203523 | JGI IMG/M metagenome (GOLD analysis project Ga0315902, IMG submission 203523) | Freshwater fungal communities from buoy surface, Lake Erie, Ohio, United States - Buoy 12 MA117 | ecosystem: Environmental > Aquatic > Freshwater > Lake > Lake biofilm | place: USA... | reverse complement strand
CTTGATAACATTCTTAATATCTTGAGAAAAATGAAAATGTATAAAGAATTAATTAATTTAACACCATACTTGGGTTCTATCCGAGTTATTGAGAATGTTATAACTATCGATGTATTGTTTCCACAAGATTGGAAAATATTGAAAAAATATGTTGATGAAAAATCCGTGGTTGAAAACGATAGTCCTGATCAGTCATATCGAGCATTTTCTTTTGTGTGTGAATTATCGGAAGAAAATTTCACAAATATATACACAAGTGTGATTAATGTTATAAAATATAACAAAGAAAGAGAAGAGAAAGATCGACTCTTCCAAGAAAAGGTTAACGAACTCAAAGGGGTGTTTGAAAAACAATCATTAGACGAGTTAAAAGATCTAAAGTTTAACATCCTTAAGGAAACGAAAACTAAAGTAAATGTGGTAGAAAACGATGAAAATTGAAAAATTACTCAATTGGTTCGAATCTGAAAAGAAAAAGGATGAAAAAGAATTGAACCGATTTAAAAAAACAACAATACAAGAAATTAAAGGTCTTTCAAAAAGAGACCTGTTTTACACTGAACCAAAAAAATTGACACTATGGCAAAGATTAAGAAAAACATTGATGGGATATTAGGAGATCTTGCTAAAATATCAGATTTGAGTGAAGGACTTTTCGAATGTAAAACATCGGTAGTATTTGATATGGATATGTCCGAAATAAAAATGCTTCAAATGTATTTTAAAGAAAAAGATATGGGACACAAATCATTTAAGATTGACATTTCAGGAACAGAATTCATATTCATTTCAAGTGAGTCGTTGAGCGACGATAAAGAGCCTTCTTAGGAATACCCAAGTCCCCTAACAAAGAATAAAGATATTTTTTTTGATTGGAATCGTAATCACGAACCATTAAACAATCTTTTTTCATATTTGTTGTTGTATAATCTTCAATCAAATCAAAGAATCTATCACAATCCTGTTCACTCTTACAAGAGAATATGTTTATATTTTCATCAATCTGATGAATAATCTTGTTATTCAATTTTGAGATACATTTCAGACCAGTAACATTTATAAATTTTTTGATAAATGTGTCATAACTTAATTTGACATCTTTGTTTATATGATATATCTTTTCTTCAATTTTGTAATTGGAAATTTTATAAATTGAAAAGTCATTATTTTCGGAAAATATTTTAACATTTTTACCAAACTTATCCTTGATAAAGAACTCACCATCTGGTTTATATTGACCAATTATTAATAAATTATGATCACACGATGTACCATTCTCTAACAACTTTTCAAATACAATATTATTGTTTTCCCTAATTAACCTATCAAAAAATTCAATAGCTTTATCAAGACTTTTGTATTTCTTGATTACTTTCTTTTTTCTCTTATTTTTGAAAATAACAATATTAAATTCGTCAAACATAAATAAAATATAATAAAATAAAAAAATGAATGAAGAAAATCTATATACCATTTTAGGGGTAGAAAAAAACGCAACTCAAGAAGATATCAAAAAGGCTTATAGGGAAAAATCTAAGTTACATCATCCCGATAAGGGTGGTTCCGAAGATACATTTAAGAAAGTAAATGAGGCATACTCAACATTATCTGATGAACAAAAAAGACATAATTATGATAACAGAGGTAACAATCAATTCTTCGGATTCGGTGATAACAATATGTCTGACATATTTGAACAAATGTTCAATTTTGGTGGACGAGGAGGACAAAGAAGAACTGCGCATGTTGATAAAATTGTAGAACTACATATCACGCCAGTTGAATCATATTTGGGGTCAGAAAAAACTTTTCAGTTTACAAGAAAAGAGGCTTGTAATACCTGTAATGGAAAAGGTGGTGATAGAGTAACTTGCGTAACTTGTAATGGACAAGGAATGTTTGCAAAAACAATACACAATGGATTTTTTCAACAAGTTATGAGAAGCGTGTGTCAATCGTGTAATGGAAATGGATATACCTTCAGAAACAGATGTTATGTTTGTAGTGGGAGCGGGACAAAAGAAGTAGGTGAGACTTTATCAATAAAAATTCCACACGGAATAGACGATGGTCAATTCTTAAAAGTTGCCGGTAAAGGAGACTACCAAAACAATGGTTATGGAAACTTACTTCTAAAAATTGTTATGATTAAAAGTCAAAACTTTGAAAAGTTAAATAATGACTTAATATATAATATTGACTTTACCTTGAGTGATCTCCAAAAGGAAGATTTCATAGTACCACATCCAAATGGCGAAATGAACATAAAATTTCCAGATGAATTTGATACATCAAAACCTTTAAGGGTTAAAGGTAAAGGATACTCAATTAACACCCAAGGAGACCTTTACATCAAGATGAATGTAAAGTATAGTAGAAAAAGTTAGAATAGGGCGATAATTTGTTTAACCAAATGTATGGTCCCAATAATTGATGTTGCAAAAATGTATAGTGATAACAATACCATACCTGGCATATTATTTTTAAATTTTTCTCCACAAGATGAACAAGCCATTTTTTTGTTTTTTAAAAGTTTAGTAAATCAAAATTATTCATTATCTTTATAGTTGTAAACATTAAGTAGTAAAAAGATATGATCTCATATATTGGAGGAAAGAAAAAAATGCAAGGGTGGATAGTCCCCTACATCCCAAAAGACATAGAAACATTCGTAGAACCCTTTAGTGGTCAATACTGGATTTACTTTGGTATGAACCTTGAACAATACCCGAACCTTAAAACTATTGTATATAACGATTACAACCCGTTGAATTACAACCTTTATAAGTGTGTAAGGAATCATAAAAGACTACTCGAGGAGTGTGAGAAATTACAAGTCCAACAGAAAGATGTAACACCAACACCGGCAATATGTCAGGAAAACTTTAATAAGTTCCAAAAGGAGATATACTCCAAAACATTGGTTATTGGTGATGAACCAAACTATGAGATTGCCGCCAAGTATGTCTATGTATTAACACAAGTGTTCAGTGGTGCAAATCCTGAGAAGTCAAAGTTCATCGATCTTAAGGGTAAATACCATTCTAAATTCACAGCATTTAAGAACAAACTTAAAAATACTAAATGGCAGGAAAAGTTTGAGAAGATTACATTTGTTGAGAATATGGATTTCGAGGCGGTTATAAAGAAATACGATAGTCCAAAAACATATTTTTATTGTGATCCACCATATTACATTGTCGGTGAAGGCGACTACTACTCTAATCACGATTTTGGTAGAAAAGATCACGAAAGACTTGCAAATGCTCTTAAGTCCATCAGTGGTAAATTCTCGCTCTCATATTATGATTTTGACCTTCTACACGAATGGTTCTCTGAGAGTGAATATAAGTGGGAGAAAAAGGTTTTTGTTAAAGCTGCCGCAGCCAAAAAAGGTAAAACACAAAGTGTTGGAACCGAGTTGTTAATTATGAATTATTAATATATTTATATATAAAAAATTCATATGAAGTTACTTAAAACTCTAACCGAGAGTATATCTGATACTATTGTAATTTTGGAGTATTCTGAAAGAATCAAAAACCAACTTCTTACAAAATTCAAAGCTGAGACAAAAGATACGGAGGAAAAAATCCTGTCTTTAATTAGTGATTTTCAAAAGTTTAAAGATAGTCTACCATCATCCGAAAGAGATATTACCAAATACCCATACGCTAAACTTAAGAATGTAGTTGCAAATAAGAAGAGATCTAAAGAGGTTGATGATATTGTAACAGCTTTTAAGAAAAGGGAAAAAGGTGTTGAAACAGGAGAACTCAAAAATAATATCAATAAGTTCTTAGATATAAAATCAGTTCTACCTAAAAAAGGTAAGGAATTGGAAACAATGAGTTTTTTGGATCTTGTCAAATTCATCAGAGATAACTATGGAAAATATTTGAATAAAGTGCTTTCCGAGAAATTCAAAAAAGAAAAACCAGATCTTACTGACGATATACTTTTATATTATATTCAAGGGTATTTTGATATTGCAAGTCAGTTACCTGCAAATGCTAAAAGACCTGTGTTTATGACTTTTGATGAACTTGAACATTTGGTCGATTCAATGGCCAAAACAGATGAAAAACAAACAGGTAAGTCAGACTTCTCTGGTATTGAAATGGTTTATGAGGGTGATAACATTATGATCTTTAATGCTAAAACCAAAGATCAATGTATTAGACTTAAACACGGAAGAAGTTGGTGTATTGGTCGTGAAGGAGGATCTAACTTGTTTTATAACTACCGACTAAGTAATGAGAGAACCATTTACTATGTTATCAACGAAGACCTTCCATTTTCAGATCTTAACTTTGCTGTTGTTATATTGGTGGATCCTTATGGTGGTATGTCACTTGCCGATGGGTCTAACTCAGGAAGATATAGTGGTCACAGTAATATTCCTTGGAACGAAATTGCAACAAAGATACCAAAGATTGCGAACTTAAAACATTTGTTTGTTCCAAAACCCTTAACTCAACAAGAGAAAGAATTACACAAGAAATTTAAAAGTATCAGAGTTGGTGATAACCCAATGGAAACTTTCCAAGATGAAAATGAAGTTGAGTTGTGGCTTGAAGTTAACTCTCCGAATCTTTCTGATATTCAATATGAGAATCTCACACCAAACCTACAAAAGAAATATATTGCTCTTGGTATGGATCTTAATGGCGCAAAAATCAAATCTTCTGCACCTGAAGTATTGAAATATTATATATCAAAACAATTGGAAAGAATAAAAACAACTTCATTAAATCAATTAAGAGATAGTGATATTGCTCTTCTTAATACCACAATAATGAAAAAGGTAAAAGAAGAATTAAAACCAAAATTGGCATCAGGATTAGTTAAAGGTGGTGATTCGGTTGAAGCGTCATATCCTGGTAGTGATTTAGGTAAGTTCATCGCTCTATATGGTTTTACGGATTTGTTCGATAGTCTACCAAGTGATATTAGACAAATTATGATAACCAACACTGAAGCTAACTCCAATATTGCTTATGATATTCCACCTTCTATTTCAAGATTTAAGAATGTTGAAGCAATAATGTTAAGTAACATTGTTAAATCAGTTCCACCTGAAATATCTGAACTTACCAAATTGAGCTTCTTGTCTTTACCAAACAACAAACAATTGACCACAATTCCCGAAGAGTTGGGTAATTGTCCAGCATTGACATTAATAAACCTTGACAATACACCGGCAGAATTACCTAATTCATTACAAGGTAGATTCTCAGAATCTGATGACAGATTTTATTGGGGTAGTAATGCAGAATAAAAAATGAAAATAACTCAAGCTCTTACATCTTTAATTGTTGAAAACTCTCGTTTTGCGGCATTGTTTAAAGCGACATTACCTCAAGAGAAAGACGGGAAAAAAATAAAGTCACCTTTAACTTTTCATATTCTAAAACAAATGATAAAAACAGATCCAACATCTGTAATACCTGATGGATTTGATTTGGAAAACGCAACCCAAGCTGATATGGAAAAAGTTAAGGTTGGTAAATACACTCAATGGATTGTAAAAAATTTTTTAAAACCTCAAAATATGGAACAGGTAGTCGCTGAGCCAGGGTCACCAACACATACAAATGTACTTGCAAATGTAAGAAAACAATATATGGAGGATTTGTTTAAATTAACTGATGATTTGAGAAAATATGATAAGTTTAAAAACAAATTTCAGGGTGATGACAAAGATATCACCAAGATATCACCCTTAAGAGTTTATGAGTTAGTGAAAGATTTAAAGTTGACCAAAACCAAAGGTGAGATGAAGAAAGAAGTTAGTGGTTATTCTCATCCTGGCGCAACAATTGTTCTTAAAACACCAAATTGGACAGTAGCTAAAATCGAAGGAACAGGAAACGAACAACACGAAGCTGCCAAGTTTTATGGTGGGTGTTATCTTCCTGATGAAGGTGAAACAAGATGGTGCACATCATCCCCTGGTCTTTCTTATTGGAAACAATATTTGGAGGATGGTCCATTGTATGTTGTCTTACCAAACAATGCTGGCGGTAATGTTGGTCAAAAATCAGGACTTCCTGTTGAAAGATACCAACTTCATTTCCCATCGGATCAGTTTATGGATAGAGAAGATCATAGCATTGATATTGTTAAAATGTTAAATACAAAATGGACCGAACTTAAAGAATACTTCAAAGGTGAATTTGCCAAAGGATTAATTTCTGATAGTGGTGATAAAATAGAAATTTCGTATCCAGGTGGGGCGTCGGGAAAATTTGTTGCATTATATGGATTTGAAGAACTATTCAACTCAATACCCAAAGACGGAATAAAATCGATTCTTTGCACAAATAATTCAGATACTAGTATTACAATAGATGTGCCACCATCTATCGGTGAATTTACAAATGTTGAGGCAATTTTATTTAGAAATATGATCAAGTCATTACCTGATACAGTTGGTAATTTAAGAAACTTGAATTTCCTTTCTTTGAATGATAATCCTAAATTGAAAAAACTACCAGAAACCTTAGTCAACTGTGAAAATTTATCTATGATAAATCTTTCGGGAACTCCGGCAAAACTTCCAAAATCCATTGAAAACAAATTTTCAGACACAGATGGTGGATTTTATTTTGCAAATGAAGTATAATTGTCTATGGACAAAATAGATGTAGAGATCTATGTGAAAAAACTCATAGATTTTTTTGAAAACAACCCAAACGATCTTATGAATCTTATTGGTGATAAAAATAAGAAACTTTTTTATGATGAGATAAGAAAAACAGCTTTTGGAAATTACGAGAACAAAGAACCTTATGAACTAACCCAAAATCAACTTTTGGAAATAGTTAAGGACATTTCAGGTCGACAAGTTATTGAGGCCGATGCTATTGGAAGTTTTATTTTAACAAAGTATGGATTAATTTCTATGAATTAATTTGGCAATTCAATTTTTTTGTCATATCTTTGTAGTCTAATCCAAAAACATAAAAACTATGATGACCATTCAAGACCTCAAATCCACCGTTCCTGCAGTGTTTGCCAAGTCTGCATCACCAAATGTTTCTAACAAGTATCAGTTCGCGTCAACTGAAAGTCTCCTTGAAAAGTTTATTGACACTGGTTGGGAGATCCATTCAGCAAAACAAATTGGACAATCCAAGTTTGCTCCACACCAAATTAGACTCGTAAATGGACAAATGCCAAAGGTTGGGGATTCAGTGGTTCAGGCAATCATATCAAACTCCCACAACGCAACCCGTAGGTTGTCAGTATCGGCAGGTTTATTTCGCTTGGTATGTAGCAATGGATTAGTTGTCCCCGTGTCAGTCGCTGAATCTTTCAGTGTGATGCATATGGGAATTGATTTTGATGAAGTTCAAAAGATCACTGAGAACTTCATTCAGTTGGTTCCAAAGATTTCCGCTTCTGTAAGTGATATGAGGTCTCGAGTAATGTCTGATAAAGAGCGTGGTGAGTTCGCCATCAATGCCGCAGGACTTCGTTGGAAAGCAGGTCAAGTCCCATCAACAATGTCCGTAGAATCTCTCCTTCAACCTGTAAGGCAAGAAGACAATGGAAATGACCTGTGGACTACTTTTAATGTCCTACAAGAGAAGGTAATTCGTGGTGGGGTGTCATATAGGCTCGGATCAGGAAGAAGGTCACAAATGAGGTCTATCTCCAATATTGACAAGAATACCCAACTGAACAAGAAGTTGTGGGAGATGGCTGAGTCTTATATCTAATCTCAATATAAATTCCCAAACCCCGGTTGAATATCAATCGGGGTTTTAATATATTTGTAATATGGAAAAGGAAACAATTTTCGAGTTCGAGGTAAAAAAATACTTAACAAAGGTTGTCAAAGACAACTGTTCTTGGCCCGAAACCGGTTCAATTAATATCAAAGACGCTCACGATCCTTTCGCCGATTTACAATACATTCCAAAAAATGGTAGAAACATTTATGGTGTTAGGTGGGAGTTAGACTATGCCGATACGACTGAAGAAGTTTTTAAAAAAAACTATGGTAATCCATTTGCCGCAGTTCAAATGAAAAAACTATCACTTTTTGTTAAAAAATCTGATGATAAACTTACACTCATTTATTTCTTTTCAACCAGAAACAGAGATACAAATGTAAAATATTTTAAAATTCTAAAATATGCTTACTTTGTAACCTACAATTACAAAACACACGATGTATATTGCGGATCACTCACCAATTACCACAAGAAAAGAAAATGTGTTAAATCAATAAAACGAAACTATTTTGCAGATGAACCATTTAATAGGTTCCGTGTTTTATTTTTACATTACTATGCAGACTTTTATACAGATCAAAAGAATCCCAAATCAGGATCAGAGATCTTAGCGGAAGCTTATGACATATTCAAATCAAATATTCCTGGTTACACAACTGACCAACCAATTGATCTTGATAAGCTAACTTACTTTAATTACCTGAAAAGAAAAGGAATCAAGTATCCAAATAATTGGTTCATATTTAGTAAAATGTTTCCACTTGCAAAAAAGAAGGAACTTGAAAGTAGTGACTATAAACTTGTTGATATCTTTATGAAAAGGAACAAGTTAAAAGGTGACAGAATTCGTAAGATATTACATAAAGTAAAAGGATTTCCAAATACCCACTCTTTCAATTTTGCAACCACCTTATTTGGATATGACTTTGTGATCCAAAAACCAGATGAGGATGTAACAAGATTATTTGAATTTCCTGATGAAAACGGATTTTATTTTGATGGCTGGGATTTACCAAACTTCTCCAAAAAAGAAAAGACAAACATATATGGTGTGTTTAAACTATTATTTGACTCAAAAGTATTAGATTTTAACACATTTATGGATCATATCAGATACTATAATAAACTCAATAAGTATGAACCTGTTCAGTGGAAATCAAATGATCTGAAGTCATTTAATGAAGAGCATTTGGATTGGTCTGACAAAGTTGAATTTTATTCAAATAACAAAATCGTTAGAATATTTGATGATATTGTGGTAAATGTATTTGAACAACCCATTGAAGATGAATCGGGACTTTACCAACCAAAGGTTCTTATAAAGTCATCAGATTATAACGAGGAAAGTTCATTTCAAAATCATTGTGTTAAAACATATTCAAAAAGTTGTATGTCACTTATTGTATCTGTAAGAAAGGGTAGTGAAAGAGGAACACTTGAATTCAGAATTCAAAAAACAGAAGAAAAACATTTAACCCTAAACAGAGTTCAGACAAGAGGTAGATTCAATCAAAATTTACCAGATTATTGGGATAATGTTCTAAAAGTTATCGATGAAAGGGCTAAACAAATTAATAGATCCAAGCTATTTAAAACCAATGAACTTGATGTATTTTTGTCTAACGGACAAACCAAAAGATTAAAACCCAAGGTAACATACTTGGGATATCTTGACTGGGATGAAAATATAAATGATAATAACCATATTGAGCATGAACTCAATTTTTGAAGAATATATCAAAACAAAGAGTAATGAAGGTGTGATACTTTCAGTGATGGATGTTGATATTAGTTATGAGTTGACACCCCAAAAACTTAAAGAAAAAAACTTCCCAATTGAGATCTGTAAAACAGAGTTTAATGGGGAAAACAAATTAACCATACTCGAATCAATTCATACACATAATTCAGGGTTCTTTATATATTTATCTAAAAATGAAAACAGGTATGATGTTAAGATTTTACATCAACCAAAACAACTTGATGAAATAATATTATTTTTAACAAATTTAAATAGAAATGAAAAACATAGACTTAGATCAATTAAGTGAAATGGTTCAAAATAAAGAAACATTCATTGTAGATTTTTATAGTGACACATGCATGCCATGCAAGATGCTCTCCCAAATGTTGGATCAGTTGGATGAGAAATATAAATTATATGAAACGGGTAAAGTGGTCAAAGTCAATATCGACCACGATACCCAAAGAGCAATCTTGACAGAAAATATAAGAGCGGTTCCAACCATCAAAGTTTATAAAGATGGTGAAGAGGTGGAAGTTAGAAGAGGCGTTCCACCAATCAACGAGATGGTTAAAATGATTGAAAGCCTATGAGTCAGAAACAACTTATTCTTTTCACAATGAAGGGATGTCCTTGGTGTGATGAGATGAAAACTGGATTAAAAGAAAATGAAATAGATTTTCTTGACAGGGACATCAACGAATACGAAGAAGAATACAAACTATTTGTTGAAATAACAGAAAACGATTTTGTTCCGGCTTTTATGATCATCGAAGATATTAAAGACTTATCCAAGACCAAGTTGTTTGCTCCCGATAGAGACTTTGAAGGTATCGAACAAGGTATTGAGATTATTAAAGAGAGTCTCAAAAAATAATAGCGTCTCTGACTCTATCTTTTATAAGCCAAGGTCTATCAACAAACAAAAGACAATCTTTTGTTAAATCATAATTATTAATCTTAGTTAAGAATTCACCCAAGTTCATATCAAAAACATCTTTGATCATTGACTCAATTTTATCCGCCTCATATAAAGAGTCAGAGGTAACATTAAATGACATATCAGATTGAATCTCAAACTTTAATGAAGATCCTTTTATCATTGGAAAAACATTCAAACTAATGTATTCAAAATAAAGAAATATACCTTTCCAATTGTTTAATGAATACCCGTATGGAAATTTTGATTGACAAGGCAATTGAAAATAATTTTCATTTGGTGTTAGAGACATAACTCCAAACTCATATGATATAACATCCGAGTAATTGGTTTTTTCCAATTCAATAACTTTATCTATTTGTTCTTGAGAAAATCTTGGTAAAGTAGAATTATAAAATACAAATGTCATATTCTTCGGAGTCACGACATTTTTTGATTCTTTGTATTCTATTAGATCAATAATACTTACATTATTTATATCATATAAAGATGTGCTATTACTCATTTCTTTTGTGAACAATGTTCTCAAATCATTAACACTCATAATTTTTTTTGAATCAGTTTGTCCATTGATTACAACAAAATTTTTGTGATCGGTAACAGATATATTTGTTTTTGTATTATTGTCTTCATTTAATAATTTAACAATAAACTCGGATATTAAATTCATTAAACCAGATCTATGTTCAGTATTTTGATAAACCATAACTTTTTTTTAAATGAATAAAGAAAATAGAATTATTTCTAAATAGAAAATTAGAATAAATCAGATATTTCTTCCCTTGTTGAAAGTAAAGTTGACATAAAATTTGACCACTGAGTTGGGTTGTGTTCCTTTACTTTATTTAAATAACCCCTGATAAATAATGGTAATTTTTCTCTTTTAAAAGATGATACGGTAAAAGTATATTCTCCAGGATATTCTAATTGCGTTCTTGAATAAAAATCTTTGAGTTTACTATCAGAGTATTTTGTTACACCGGCAGAGTAATCCAACAGATCAGATGAAAAATCAGTTAAAGGTTCATCGTGTAAATAATAATTGACAATGTTGGTTAATGAATCGTGCAATCTTTTTTTGGTCAAAGAACTAGACCCCTTCAATTTTTCTTTAAATGTATTAAACAGAGCATTTAAAAATTCATTTGTCATTGTTCTGAATTCTAAATTATGACCATAATAACTCGCATCTTCTTCGGGATCATAACCTTCCCAATAATCTTCACTAAAAAATTCAGGATCTGTTGCGTGTAACATTTCGTGATAAAGACCATTGTATACACTTTTTTGACTTGGAGACGCTTTAACATAAATTTTTAATTCATCGATCTTGTCGCCTAACAATAATCCTTCATCCTCGAATTTATATTTGGCAAATACTTGAACAAAACCATTATCACCTGAGTCGTTGGTAAATAAAATCTCACCTATTTTGGTAAAATTTGTAAACTTTTTATAATTTTTTGAAATTATACTAGCAAACTTTTTAAGTTGTGTGTCAACTTTTGGATCAATTGTAATTCTTTTGTTTGCCATATTATATAAATATAAAAAAAGGGATAAAATTATTATCCCTTTTTAAATTATCCCCCTTTAAATTTTAATTAGACTTGTTACTCTGATAGTATTTCTCGATTGTCTGTTTAACAGATTCAAGAATTGTCTGAGAACCATTAGTCGGTGTTTGAGGTTGGGGTTGAGGTGCAGGTTGATTTACTGGTTGTTGAACCTGACCTTGAACTTTATTTTTGCAGCCGCATCCCATAGGATTGATAGTTTGAAAGTTTATTTATATATATAAATATTATCCAACATTATAATATTGTAAATTAAAAAGTATTTATTTAAAAATATGTCAAACTCAAATAGATCATATGTAAAAACAATTCCAACAGGAGACGATATTGTAAGTGTAAGTTCTGAGGAAATTTTACACTTTTTAAAACTGGTTGGATACAAAGCAGAACAACTTAAAAATTTTCCAAACTTTAGGGGAAAAAAAATAAAAGTTACTGGTAATTTGAGTCTCAAAGGAACACCAATAGAAACTTTGGGAAATATTGAATATATCGATGGGTCTTTAGACTTGGCAAATACAAAAATAAGATCTTTAGGTAATGTAAAAACAAAAGCTTATCTCAACTATTCAAATACACCATTTGAGCAATTTGAAATGAAACAAGAGATACAAAAAAGGAAAAATCACGCTCAAAGCCTACGAGAAGAAAATGAATGGGAAATTGGTAATTCAAAAGAAGGTGATATGGCTCACGCTGTTTTAAAAACAATTGAAAACGATTTTGATTATAAAATAAAAGAAGAAGGTGATGATGAAAGACTTATCTATCTTAAAAATTATTTGGAAACTTTAGAAAAAGAACAAGAAAATAAGACAGAAACAGGTGAAGATTTAACAGATTTATTTGCAGAAATAGAAACAACACAAGACGAGATAGATGAATTAGAAGAAAAGATTGATGTTTATGATCTATTTGTTTCACACACAATCTATAGAGGTAGAATTTTAGAGTTTCAATTGAATGAGTATGGTTTTATAAAAAAAAATATTGAAATGATGGTCGGATCCAATGAGGATATGGAAGAACTTACAAAAGAAAGAATTGAAGAAAATATCGGTGAATACGATAATGAGTTTTTTGAAAATTATATCGATGAAGATAAAGTGGCAGATTATTTCAAAGATTATTTTGAAGATGATATTAGAAATAATCCTGAAATATATTTTGATGATAGTGATTTTGCTCTCACAGATGAGCAAGAAGTGTATGTTAATCAGTTAGCCGAAAAAATTGAAGAGTTAGAAACTCAACAAGAAAATCTGAACAAAGAAATTGAAGACCCCGATGAGTATAGCAAAAAGTATGATGAGATACAAAAACAAATTGATGATTTGGAATCCAAAAAAGACAAAATAGAATCAAATAGGGAACCAACTGAAGAAATGATTGAAGATAAATTAGATGATATGTTGTCGAGTGTTAGAAGAAGTCCTTTATATTATTTAAGAGAGCATGGACAGTCGGCAAGAGAATTTGTTGATTTCGATGACATCGTGAATGATATATTCAGACAAGACGGATATACATATATTTCATCTTACGATGGAAGTTGGGATGAACATAAGGTTGGAGATGAATATTACATAGTTGTCAGGATAAATTGATAATTAATAAATCTATCTTATAATTTAGTAATTATGAAATTTATTTTAGATACAAATTGGATTTTTTTGGATCCCATAGATTATGAACACAAACAATATGTTCTTTTGGCTTATTTGAAAAAAGTTGCAGATAAGTTAAACGATTTTGAATTGTATCCATATTTTATTGAGATTTCACTTCATTTGGCAAACACTCAGACTTTGTTGAAAGAAAATATGTTTATTACAACAAAGAAAGTTTTTAAATCAAATGATGATGAACTTTTATTATCTGAATTAGATTTCAATTCAATACCAACCCAACTAACAGATGAACAATTATTAGAAATGCAAAAAGTTTTAAATTTCGCATATCCAAAATTTCAAGACTACTTTAATATTGCAAAATCAGTTTGGACTTTAGTTTATGAAAGCACACACATATCAATAAAGAAGAACAAAAAAAATCTTTTTAATATTAACGGATACTTTTATTATTTAAATGATGATGATTTATATGTTTGGGAATATGAATTATCAAAAGGAACCAAAACAAATTTTGAAACAAAATCTGAGACAAGAGAAATATTCAAAGGTAAACTTGGGGAAAGATCAATATCTGAAATATTATCTGAAGTAATACCAAGAGGAACAAAAACTTATCCTATTTTTGAAGCAATTTCAAATGAAAAATTTCCAGTACAAGAAACACTTTTACCAATTTTCAAAAGGAAAATTGTAAGTTATATTTTACAATCAGGAGTAGTTGAAACTTACAAAAAATTTGCTTAACTTTGTTTTATGGGATTCCATAAAAGATACATTTCTTTCGAAACTTTGTTATCTTCTTTAAAGAAGAATGAATCATTGAATAGAATATTCAATGCCGAAGCATTGATCTTCACGGATGATTTATCTGAAAAAATTTATCAATTATATAATCAAGGATTAACCAATAACGAAATATTAAATAAGTTAAACAATGAAAACAATTAAAGATAAAAATGGGGAACTATCGCGCGTCAAGGACAAAGAGGCGGATCTTAAAGTTAATTCAGGAAATTGGGCATTTGCTCCAAAAAGTGAGTGGAAAGCTGTTACCAGAAGAAAAGTTGATAACACTGAAAAACCAAAAGAAAGTGAAGGAAAAAGATCTAAAAAAACTTCTAAATAAACTTCGTAGACCGGTCTACATTGGGTATATCGGAAAGTATATCCTTCATACTGATTTGCAAGAAACAAAAGTTATTGTTGATCAGTTAGTTAAAGAAGGATTTATTGAAGAAGACCCGAGTTTTCCTGGATACTATGTTACAAAAAATAAACAATAATATATTAACAAGATGCAACCAAATTTAAATTTAACTCCTAATCCCTATGAACCAAAAATGGAAAATAGGTTTATAATCAAATTCTTTGGAATAGAAGTTCCCGAATACCTTTTTCGTAAATATGAAATATTCAACGAAGGGGAAGAAATGATTTTCACAACAGAATTCATTGAACCATTACATTTTACATTCAACCCAAAAGACCTTTTTGATATTACAAACATAGAAGTTAAACATTTAGATCCAATAGGAATTGAAGTTAGTCATCTATCCTTTAAAGTTAAAGGTTCAAACTTTGAACAGAAAGGTGATTATTCAGATGGAAAACTACTGATCAATAGTTTTAGGTTTGTTGTTGACAAAGAATCAATGGTGGTTAAAAACTTGGTTCAAGAACCACAAGATGTTTAATATGGAAAATAAAGAAATGGTTAACCATCCTTCCCATTACGGAGGTAGAGATAATCCATATGAAGTGGTTAAGATAGCTGAGGGTACTGGTCTTGATAAAGATGCATATCTTTTTAATGTGTTGAAATACATTGTCAGATCAGGAAAAAAAGATCCTGCTAAGGAAATTGAAGACTTAAAGAAAGCATTATTTTATTTGGATAGAAAAATTAAAAATTTGGAACAGAATGGATAAATATTTGGGTAAAATAATTAATGGGGATTGTGTTGAGTTAATGAAAGACATACCTGAATCTTGCATAGATTTAGTTGTAACTAGTCCTCCATATAATGTGGGAATCCAATACGATACTCATATTGATAATGTTATGATGCCTGAGTATTGGGAATGGACTGAGAAATGGTTAACCGAAGTTTATCGATTACTTAAAGATGATGGGAGAGTAGCTATCAACATTCCCTATGAGGTGAATGTTCAAGACAGAGGAGGAAGAGTGTTCTTTGTGTCTGAGTTTTATCAAATGATGAAAAAAGTTGGATTCAAGTTCTTTGGTGTTGTTGATCTTGAAGAAGATAGTCCCCACAGAAGTAAGACCACAGCTTGGGGAAGTTGGATGAGTCCATCTAGCCCTTATATTTACAACCCAAAAGAGTGTGTAATTCTTGGTTATAAAAAGAATCATATTAAAAAGGTTAAAGGTGAACCACAATGGAAAGGTGAAGTAATTGATACTGAGGATGGAAAAAAGAAAACCATATATACTGAAGACGCAAAAAGGGAATTTATGGAATTGGTCTTTGGTCAGTGGAAATACCTCAACGATACCAAACAACTAACTAAAGCCACCTTTAGTATGGACATACCAACCAAAGCTATAAAGATTCTTACATATAGGAATGATATTGTTTTAGATCCTTTCGCTGGTAGCGGGACAAGTATGGTAGCGGCAGAAGTATTGGACCGAAGGTGGATCGGAATAGAGTTATCACCAAATTATACGGAAGTTGCCCGAGAGAGAGTTCAGGGATTTGTGGATAAGAAAAAACAAACAGAAATAAGTTTTGAAAACGGGGGTCAATGACCTCCGTTTTTTGTTTACTGATGTATTTATAAAGAAAAGTTTTAATATGGAAAATGCAGAAGTAATAAAAAAACTAGTCGAAATACAACAACAATTAAGATTTTTACATTGGCAAACTAAATCATATGCCAAACACCAAGCTTATGGTGGTGTTTATTCGGCTCTTGATGGTTTGATTGATTCATATGTTGAAACCTGTATGGGTAAACACGGAAGACCATCATATAGTGGTGGATATACAATCGAAGGACAAGATATTGATGAAATATCAGTTCAAGAATTCATAGACTCAAGTGTTGAATTCTTTGTTTCATTGTCAGAAACTTTGGATCCAAAAGTTGATACCGACCTATTAAATATCAGAGATGAAATGATGGGCGAATTCAATAAGTTAAAGTATTTGTTAACTTTGAAATAATATGAAGAAATTAATTTTATTGTCAATTTTGTTTTTGAGTCTGACTAGTTGTTTAGTAACAACAGATTATGTTGTTGATCCAAGACCAAGATACTATTATCCGAACGAATACTATTACACACCAAATTGGCATCATAATTATTATCACAGTAATCAATATCATTACCACAATAACCACAATCCGAGAGGACCAGTTCATCACGGACCAAGAAGAAATAGATAAAAAATGGGAAAATTTATTATATCAGAAGAAGAAAAGAATTCTATTCGTCAAATGTATAATTTGAATGAACAAGACCAAGCGGCTATCGAAACCAAATATATTCAAGAATTTTTGAATAAGAGATTAGGAACAAATATCGCAACAGATGGATTGGCGGGAACCAAAACAGAGGAAGCAATATCCAAATATCAAAGTATGATCGGTGTTTCACCTGCTGATGGTATTTGGGGTCCAGATACAATGTCAAAGATGCCTGAAAAAGATAAAGCTATGTTGAACGACATAAGTTCGGGAATTCTTGGTAAAATATTAAATAGATTATTTTAATTATGAAAAATATAATATCCGAATCAGGTATTCGTAATATCAACGCCCTTTCCCAAAGATACCAAAAGGCAAAAATATACTTTCATCAGGATTTGGATGGAGTTACCACGGCACTTGCAATGAAACATTATCTTGAGGATAATGGAATCAAAGTTGTTGATGCTGAAATTATCCAATACGGAGAAAAAGAATTTGCGGTAAAGAAATTAGATGCATCAGGAGACATAATGCCAGTATTAGTTGATTTTGCCCACGGAAAGGTAATGTTTGTTATTCATACCGATCACCACTTATCACAAGTGGGTGTTGAAACAGGAACCTCAACATCATTCAGACAAGCAAGATCCAATATCGAAACAATATCACAAGTTGTATCACCAAAAGAAATATTTCCACCAGATGATGTGGAATTGATTTCTACCGTAGATAGCGCCGGATTCAAAAAACACGATATAAGTATAGACCAAGTTATAACATACTTGTTCAAAATGGACAAAGACCAGTCTGTTAAAAGAAACAAGATGTTATTAGGTTTAGTTACCAACAAACTATTGTTAGCCTTTAAGAACAAACCAAATTTTCTTGAAACAATTGTTCTTGAGGCAAACCCCTCAATCATCAGTATATTATCGGTTATCAAAAGATTGATGAAAGAAGGTGGATATGCTCAACCATCAGAATTAGAACAAAACAAAGAAGATTATATCGAGAAGATGAAATCTTATCCCAAGAAAAGAGTTGAGGATGGAATCATCGTTCAATACGGAGCTGGTTTTATGGGTAAACCAGGATCATACGACAGATATACACCATTTAAGAATAATCCCGACGCTGACTTCTTGGCAATTGCTTGGCCAATGGGACTTTTGCAAATATCTTGTAATCCTTTTAAATCAGATAGAGAACTCAAAGGAGTTCACTTGGGTGATATCGCCCAAGAAGTATTATCCAAATGGGAGTCACAATTAAAATCTAAGGTAGTTCCACTATCAACCATTAAGTGGATTTCTGAAACCGAGGCAACCGAATCCAGTGTTGGATTTACATACAAAGACCTAATGGCTTTGTTTTTTAATAAACTTGAAAAGGTTGAAGGAAAAGAACAGATCATAAATGAAGTGGAAACTATTATGAACAAACCATTCAAATCACTAAACGAAGAAGAATTAAATATTTTGGACTCAATTGGTGTAAATGCTTGGCAAATAATCCAAGCTATGAGTGGTGGTCATAAATGTATCACAAACATTTCTGGACTTAATTACTTGGGGAGGAGTACAAGACCTCCAAGCTCAACAACACCAAGAAAGAAATCTAAAGACGATGATGACGCTCCTTATGTTAAATTTACAAAGATGTTACAACAAGAGTTTGTTGAGAAACTAAAGGAGAAAATGGAAGAATCAAAGACTAATCCAGTTTGATCTGTAGTTCTTCTTACTAACACAAAATGATGCGTAGTCATTAACAATCGGATAACCTGTGTTGTAGTATCCACAAGTAATACCCCAATCTTTATATTTTTTATGTAGATCACTGAGAAGCTTCATACTGATCTTCACATTCAATTCCAAGTTATTCATCAACTCCTTGGTTGGAACTTTTCTTTTCTCAACCCAAGTGGCAGTTCGGGGCATGATCTGCATTGCCCCGATCGCACCAGCATGGGAAGTCTGTTTGGGATTGTATTTCCAATGAAATGGTCCCATATATCTTGTTTCTTTATATGCGACATTATACGCAATATGTTTGGGAACATTATATTCTTCTGAATACTTTTCTATTAGGTGGTATAGTTGCAAACAGTATGGTGACTCAGAGTTACCACCCATTTGATATAACACCTTACTTTCAGTTGTGGAAGTTTTAAGATGTAGAACCCAAAGGAAACATCCCGAAACTAAAAGACAAATAAATAGGACAAGAAGTTTGAAGTTATTGGGTTTTTTCATTGGTTGTCTTTGTGTGTGAGTTCCAAATACTTTTAGCATAAAGATTAAAAATAGAAATACCGACAGAGTCCTGATAAACATTATAAGACCCATCACCTTTATCAATTAGAATAAGATTGTCGTATTCATCTATTGCCAAAGTTACTTCATCTTTACCAATAAACTTGGGATCTTTGTGTTTTTCACCATTCACGGTTTGAACAATGAAATTAAAATAATAACCCACGATGAAACAAACTGCGGATACGATGATTACATAAAGATAGTTTAAAGCTTTTTTGAGGATTTCTTTTATCTTGTTCATAGTTTTTTTGTAACAAGATATAAAAATGTGGTTACATTGTCAACTCATCACCCTCTTCGATTCCGTGTCTTTTACAAAAACCACCACTGAGTTCCAATACAAAATTGCCAACACCATTATAATGTTTACAATCTTCAGTCTCACAAGGTGGACAATTATGATATATTTTATTTATAATACCATCTTTAATGAACAAAATATCCAGATCCTGAACACAATTTTTCATCCAAAAGGAATGTTTACCATTACCCATACCAAATAACATTCCATCATTTGGTTTTTTGAATCTTCTACCCATCATTCCTTTCGATATTTTTTCAGGAGAATGAACAAATTCTGTTGATATTTTAATGTCGTTTATCGATATTTGCATACTTATAAATATTAAATTTGATGAAAAGATACTCGGGAATTATGGTTCGTCACAAAGGTAAAGTCCTTTTGGCAAAAAGAAACAACAAAGGGACTCTTCCAGGTGAGTGGAGCATATTCGGTGGAAGTTTGGAAGAAGGTGAAAATCCGGGTGAAGGGGCTTTGCGTGAATTCTATGAAGAGACAAATGTAAAAGCCAACAACGAGATCAATCTATGTGGTATGATCGAAAGACATACTAGAGATGGTCAAAGGATCAAAGGTATGATGTATGTATTCTGCATGGATTCTGAAGAAATTATCAAACCAGATCTTAATAAAGCTAAAGATGGTGATGAACATTCAACTTGGGCATATTTCGATGTGAGTGAATTACCAACACCATTGAATCCAAAACTTAAAGAAATTATTGAAATTGTTTTAAAATAATTTCATCAGGTACTTGACAAACTAATAAAGTATTTATATATTTGAATTCTGTTTGAGAAAAATCGTTTCTCATCGTTCTTTGAAAGATAGTATTTGGGCGGCATATAGTCCTTTTAAAATAAACCCTGAAAGGGGTATAAAGTGGAGTCACAAGTGTAATGACTCTGCGGCTTGGGTAACCGAGCTCGAGTATGCAAGCGGGATATTACCAAACCTGAGTATTCGAGGGTGACACTGTAGGAGAAATGGTTAGGTAACTGAGCGATGTGGGTCGTTCAGTTGAGTTCGGAAGGACAATAAGAATAACCCGTAGGGTTCTTGTGAGAAGTATGGTTATCCAACCATATCATTACGGTATCCATAATCATAGGTGACTTAAAACCTAAAGGTATGAAGGTGTACGGGTGGTGCCGTTACTTTCCTTGATCAAACTTTACCAAGAGTTGGATCTCGAAGTTGTCTAAAAGTTAGGAAGCAGGGATGTTTCACAGGGTAGTTCAGTATAGGTATAGATCAAAAGTTTATATCTCTGGTGCCGAACCACTACCTTGATAATCCACGACACAATCTAAAAGAAACTAAATGTTCTTAAGGAAAAGTGTTCGGCAGGTTTCATCGGAAGGTGTCCACTTACTTACCGGCTGTCGGTAGGATGATTCAGGCCCCAAGTCTGATCATATTGTCAC
>Ga0315902_10004166_pt1 | contig 21127 bp, 36 predicted proteins | sample LakEriMetagenome_9_FD_203523 | JGI IMG/M metagenome (GOLD analysis project Ga0315902, IMG submission 203523) | Freshwater fungal communities from buoy surface, Lake Erie, Ohio, United States - Buoy 12 MA117 | ecosystem: Environmental > Aquatic > Freshwater > Lake > Lake biofilm | place: USA... | reverse complement strand
GTAATGGCTGTTTTTCGCCCCGGAAGGCCCCAAAAATTTTTTCAAAATTCGTGGTCCACTTCGTCCATCGCCGAGGACGCTATGAGCTTTGCCCACCCGACAAACTCCTCTTGTGACATGTCACCCTTCAGCCGATTGACTATCGGGTGCACAATTTGGCAGTTACTAAGCACATGCCTTCCGCCTTTTGATAATGGCACTATGTGGTCCAAACTGGCGCAGTCAGGCGATAGCACTACGCCAGACAGGGCACAACGATACTGCTGACGAATCAGGATTGCCCGCAGGCCCTCAATCGTAACTTTTCCTGCTTGATCAGGATTCGCTTGCGTGAGTTTGCCACCCAACTGTGAATTGTTCTCGCCCATTCGTCTGTCCGCCGGTCGTTCTCCCGATCTTTGTCGAAGGCCAGAATCATTTCCGAACAAGCCTCGTTCCATCTGTCTACCCATGCCGTCTTTCTCCTTCTCTTGAAGTTCGCTGCTGTGCTCTTCTCTTCACGAACTGTTGCCACTGCCTCACGATGCAGATTGTTGCGTTTCATCGCGTTCAGCTTTTCGTCCCATGACTTGGGTATATGTCGGCTTTCTTTGCTTGCCCATTCAAACAGCCTTCCGTCCCACGTGTTGCGGGGCGGTCTTTTACATGCCATGCAATTCGTAACATCGCTTTTCCCTGTTGCTTTTCCGCACTTGCCGCACCTTGCCTTCCTGTCTGCTTGATCGCCTTTGTACTTCCACGCACAGCCGCGAGAACAAAAAGCATTGTGCAGCATTTTGCTTGCTGTGCCTTTTGGTTTTTTTTGCAATATCCGATTGCCGCTCCATGTTTTTCCGCAACACAAACACATTCGTGTTTTTGCTTTCATTCGGTCATTTTTCAGACACGTTTTTGAACAATGGTTCGACCACTTTCGTTTGTTTGGCTTTTCGCAATACACACAACTCCGTAAAGGACGCTGATTCTTTTTGTTTCGCGGCCTTTCACCCTTGCTCTTCACTCGGCATTCGGGACTGCAAAACGTGCCTGCTGCCGGAAGTGGCGCGTGAAAAAACCTTTCAACTTCCGTGCCGCACTGTTTGCATGGAATGCTGATTTTTTTTCTCTTCATGGTTACACACTCAACGCCGCTGCATACGCCTCTTCCGCCGTCTGTGTGGCCGAATCAATGCAGATTTTCAATCCCTTCTGCGCCACCGGAAACGCATCCGTCTCGCTGCTCTGTGTGACCCTGAATGTCCCGTAATACACCCCAGCGGTATCAACTCCGGCTGCCGAGAAATCGTAGTTGACCGTCCCGCTTGCCGCTGTCACGACGCTAACGCCGGTACTCGTGGCTGCAATCTTCGTTGCCCCGGTGGCTGCGTTGACCATCGAGAACGCGACTGTCAGCCCTGTCAGATCCACCGCCGCCAAAACTCCGGATTCGTTCGCCTGTTGCAGTGTGACCGGCAGAACCGTGCGTGTATCGCCCACCCTGCGTCTGTGTACGACCTGGCTCATGTGCTGCTGCTCCCCGATATGCTCAACCGTTGCCGACTGGTTCCCCGCGTGCTCATGCGTTCCCCGCTCGTGCCCTCGATCTCCATCCGCTCGCGACTGGTGCCGACAATTGCCAGCCGTGTCGTGACCACTGCAACAGGCGTCGGGGCTGCACCGGAGTTTGCGAGCGCATACCCAGCCGCTCGCCAACCCTGCTGTGCATACCCTCTGAATATGAATCTGCCTGTGCTCACTCGTCCAGCCCCTCAATTGTCAACCTGTCGATTCCGCCCAGACACCTTCCAGCCATCCGCAGAAGTGCCATGCCAACCCACAAGCGCATCTTGAACAGCCAGACGTTTTTCACTCGCACCTCAATTGTGAGTTGCGGTAGTGCGTCCAATGCGTCAGCGGTAATCGGTCCGGATCTTCTGGCCATTGCGTTTCTCCTTTACAGGTCCGTCGAGTGTGGTGCTTGTGTAAATCCTCGTGCCGTCATCCCACATGAGCGCCCAGATGCTCGCAGGTCCTCCATTGATTTTCATTTGCACAAGTCGCGTTTCACTTGGCAGCTTATGTTGAACGCCGTCGATTTGCTTCTGTGTTGGCTTTCTGCTGAACAGCCTTGCTTTAAACAATACGTCACTTCCATCCATTTCGATGTTCCACACTTTCGCCTGTGCCATTGCTCCCCTCTCTTTCATACCTTACTCAATGTCGTTGTGCTGCGGTTACCGCTTGAATCCAACCCCGTGTAATCCACCGTAAACGTATTCCCGCCAATCGTCAGCGTATACGTTTCTGCCGCCGTCTGTGCATCGCTGCAGGCTCCCACCAACACGGCCAGCGAATAACTCACCCGATCGCTCACGATCAGCAGGTTCGCTGCTGTGGCGAGTCCTGCCTGAATATCCGCAATCGCGTGCACGTGGCTGGTGGGGTCGATCAACACCGTGTCACCTGCTGACGGTGCTGTGACCAAAGCCTCCTCCAGTGTGACCGTCACCGTTCCGTCGCCGTTGTTCAGCGTCGTCAGGATCGAGCTGTTCTGGTTCTCGCTGGCTCCGCTTCCCATCCACAGAATCGCGTGCTCAAGTGCCCCCGTCGGATAGTCTGCACCACTGATTCGAAACACGGTCGTTGTGGGTGTCGGCGTCGCAAGAATCGTGCCTTCGATGATGTTGTTCGCCTTGCGTAGCGTATCCATCAGCTTGCCAAATGTGCCCGCTGTGGTGTGTCCGGAATACGCTTCATCCCACACCGCATCGGCAATCGTTCCGGCTGTTGGCGGTGTTGTGTAGGATGTCGTCGGCAACGGCATACCCGTCACCGTCACGCCGCCCCACTGATCCGTGTTGGCTGTGACTCGTTCCGTCACGCTGCCGACCGCACCCGTAACAGACCCCACTGACCCACTCACACTCGCAACCGTTTGCGTCGTGCTGATCGTCGTACCGCTCAGGTTTACTGTCGTGGTTGCTGCCGTGACCTTTGACCAGTCCACGCCGCTGTAACCCGCCGTCGCTGATGCTGACGTTGCCACCGTCACCTGTGCCGATGTGCTGGACGCCTTGTAAACGCCAACCACGAATGATTCCGCGTCCGTCTCTGCCTGCGTTGGCGCGTATGTCCATATGCCGCTGGTGCTGTCACATGCCAGCGTGCCTGACCCGCTGCCCCATGCCCCGGTGCCGGTCTTAACTCGCACACTTGCCCCGGTCGTCTGTATCGTGCCGTCAGCCAGAAGATAGATTGCCCCGACTGCAACGATTGGCGGTGTTGCTGCGTTCCGTGGATAACTCATAGTGTTCCGCCTCCGATCACCTGACCACGATTCACGAACAAATAGGATTTGACTGCTGCTGCCGGAACCTTAAACGCATAACTCCGCCGCTGCGGTGTCAGCATACGCCCCAGACCACCACGGCCTGACTGGTACAATTGCCAGACCTCCGGTGCCGTCAGTGCTCGATTCCAGATCGCCACCTCGCCTATCAATCCGTTTTGATAGCCTTCCGGCGTTGAGTCCGCCAGCAGTCTGCCAATCTCAAATGGATTGCTGCTGCTCATAACGACTGTGCCGCTGCCGCTTGTCGCGCTGTTTTTTTGCACCCCATCGACTGCGATTGACCACACGTTACCCGCCTTGCGCCCGACGACGTGATACCACTGGTTCGTGCTGATTGCGCCGGATGCACCTGATGAAATGTAGGTGCCAGCCTCGCGGCCGTCGAACTGAAAGCCCGTTGCCGTCGCTCCGTAGATCAAAAATCCCGGCTGATTCGAGCGGTATTTGCCCAACTCAAAAAACGTCGTCACTCGCGTGTATAGCCACGCTGAAACCGTCAGGTTAATTGCGGTATTAAGCCCCGGCGGATTGCCAAAGGTGACATAATCATTCGTGCCATCAAAATCCAGTGCCCAACCGCCCGGCGCACCAACCCAATCCGTGCCCGCGTCCATATTTGTCAGCGTGCCGTGTTGGCCCCGTCCACTGCGGTCCAGCAGCGTGTAACCGCTCGGCCCCAGTGACGGACACCACGCACCGACCAGACCTTGTAGGATATTTCGGCTCATTGGATTTGCGGATACTCGCCGTAATATGACAACTCGTGGTTCGCTGCTGTGCTGTTGAGATTCACCCCGGTATTGTGGACTGGGAACAGCACAATCTTAGAAGGCAAGCATCCGCCGAAGGCACTGCGAAGGCTGACCCCTGAAAAATGGTATGTTCTGTCGCTGGTGTTGTTCGTGGACATGATCGCGACTGGCTTACAGATCGCGTTCTTGATGTCGCTGGACGTAATGGTCTCGCCGCTGCTTGTCCCGTCGAACACGTCCGGCCAATTGGCCCCGTCCCATCCAATTGCCCAGACCTCAATTGACCTCGCGGCTGTGGGGCTGGTGCCTGTTGTCAACTTACCGCTGACGATGATATCGGTGAATCCGTCTGTCGTGTTGTCAATCACTGACGACTCGATGCCCGCCAGCAGATTCGTGTCGCTTGCGAGCGATGCGACGGCGCAAGTTAATGTCTGCTTGCTGCCGTATTTGATGAGCACATTATTCGGCATTATACACCCCCTGCTATTGCTTTGCGGGCATTGATAACATAGCCGATGCCAACCTCGCCGATGTCCTGCACGTCAACCCACCTCGCCGCCGTGTCTGCCAGTGCCTGCAGCGCGTCCAGCTGTGGCTGCGTTGCGAGATTGTAAGACAGCAACACAGCCCCGACTCCCTGCACCGTCCCGCCGTCCATGTCGATCGGCCTGCCCGCTTCGATCCAGTCAACGAAGGACATTGCCGCACCTCGTGGTGGATTCGGGAGTGCGGTGTTCTGTGCTGCGATTTTGACGATTGCCCACAGCCCTGTGGAAATGGCTGACGCCTGCACTCGCTCCGCTGCAACCGGCTGCCGGATTGTGACCGTCTTTGCGTTCACGGTGTCCGCTGCCTGTTGGTCGCTCATGGTGGCGTATTGCGGCTGCTTCAACTCGTCTATCAATGCCTGTTCGTTCATTCTGTGACTGCCTGTTGCTGTGCTGGCGTGCTCACAATTTCAATTTCGCCGATCACCTGATGGACTCGGCTCCGTGCCGTCTGCAATAACCGCTGCGCTCCGCTGATGCTCTGCCGTGTCATGTTCACTCTGCCCGGCTCAATACCACCGAAAGCCTGTGCCTTTGCCTGTCGGCAGATCCAGAGTTGTTCCAGGTTGAAGTCGATCCGGTCGCAAATCGTGTCCAATTCGTCGGTCAATTGGTCCAATGCGTCCTGAAATATCTCGCATCCAACTGGCTCGGGTTCCGTCGGTGTATTCGCATCGCTCATATCTACGGCCTCCGCGAGACTCGACCACGTTTGTTGCAGCCAACTGTACAACCCGGACATCGTCCACCCCCTGTGATTTCTTCGCCTCGACTAACACCGCCAACTGCTGATTTACCCTGACCGCGTGAACACCCCAGCACGTCCACACCAGCGGACACAATGCCATCAGACTGCGACTCAACCACACGCTGAGTGTGGTCTTTGGTATCAGGTGGAATACTGCAATGCCCATTGCAAAGCAGCTCCACGTCACGCTCACAGCCTGCCAAAAGTCCGATGTTAGATCAACCATGATAACCCCAGACAAATCGCAAGAAAGCCCATTGAAAGCCCAAACATGATCACAACAAACTTCCACGAATTGCCGGTGTATCCCAGAAAATCTCTGGCAGTATCTTCGCTGACCTCGCCCTCAAAACCGGGCATGTCCACATTGACGCCACGGCGTCGTTGCGGTGCTCGCTTCGGTTTGTCGTCTTGCTGTGCATCTGCCATCTCATCAGCTCACCGGCTGTCTAGTGTTTTCGACCTGTGCCCCGTGATCTTACTCGCTTTTCCCCGCCCGTGCAACATGCGCCGCCTTGACCCTGTCCAGCAGGCTCCCCACGGTCCCCCGCGTGTATCCTGTCACCGTCTGCATTTTGCCATCCGCCCCCGTCCATCGCATCGCAGGAACCCTGTCGCTGAACCGCACCCACCTAACCTCAACGCCTGTGTTTCCGAGTGCCTGCAGATCGGCTTTCAATGTCTGGCACGGCCCGCACCACGTCTCGGAATGGATCTCCAGCACTGGCAGGCTTTCCGCAACTGCCGCTGATTCTGCGACGGTTGGCACCTCGAGTGCCTGCACCCGTCGCTCCAGCTCGGCAACTCGTGCCGCCAGTGTGGCCACGTCCGCGACTCGGGACGGTGTCGGTTCGTCTGACACGATTGCAGGCAACGCCATCAGCATCACGACGCCCACAATCCCGCACGCTGTCGTCCATTCTCTCATGCGAAATAACCTCCCCCGCTTGTGATCCTGTCATACCGTTCCTGCATCTTGTCCGGCGTCAGCAGGTATCCGCCAAACGGCTCCCATTTGACCTTCTGCAGTTGGTCGTAGGCTCGCTGACTGATCAGGAAATATCCATCACCGTGACTGTTCCATGATGTCAGATACCACGTGCGTTTGACCTCGATCGCCCAGAGGATTTCGGTGGCATGTCCTCCGCCGCTGGTGGGCATTTTGTCCATGACCCGCTTCGGTGCACCCGGCACGGTCTGCCAATCGACTCCCCACTTTGTGCCGATATGCCCTGTGGCACCTGCTGCCAACGATGCCAGCAAATCATCCCATTCCGGCATATCGCCGACCTCGGTGACGTTGCAGTTCTCGGTTTGCAAGTCCTTCGCGTATCTTTCGAACTGGCTCGCTGTCGGACAATAGCGGGAATACGGCCAATCAGCCTCAGTGCAGATGCCGGGACCAACTCCGAGACGTGGCAGGCCCTCGACCTGCACGCGCACTCCGCTGTGTATGCTGGTCCCTCTATCCTTGCCCACGTTGCTTGGTGCCATTGCGTACTCACTGGCGTTGTACGCATAGATTTCGCTGAGCACTGGCATGGTTTGCCGTCCGCTCGCGTACCACGTCCGGCATTCCGCCCCGTTTGCCGCTGCGTTCCCCTGGCAATCGTTGCGCCGCTGCGTTTCCATTTGCATCACGGTCAGCGGAGTGTTCGCCGGATCTCTCAGCACGTCCAAATAGCCGCTGAAATCAGACGCACTCACGCGCACCGATCGCAGCTTGCTGACCGCCTCCCGCTCCTCATCAGTTGGCTCTGGTAGTATTACCTGTGGTTCTGCCACGGGCATATCTCCTGATGTAAGTGGCGTGCTTTTCCGCTGTCCAATTCTCGCCGCCGAACTGAACCGACTCAGCCCTCAGCAGTGGCAGGAATGCCTGCTTCCTCGCCTCCAGATTCGCCGTTGCGAACCAATCCGCGGCCAGCTTTTCGCTGGTGATTTCGCCGCTGTCCAGTCTGTCGGCCAGATCGCTCTGTGCCTGTCGCCATGCGACTTCATACGCCCGGAATGCAACGGCAACATCGTCTGCAGGTGGCTGTGGTCGTCCGTCTGGCGGTGTGGTCTGTGCTGCCGTGACGTTGAGAATTCGCCTTCGCAAATCCACTACGTCCGCAGAACCCGCTGGCAAAATCAGCAGCTCCGCTGTGCCTGCCGCCAACCCTCGGACGATGTACCCATTTGCTCGAGTAATCTGCCGTTCCTCGAGACCCTTGCCACCGGCAAACCTCGAGTATATGACGCTGCCCTGTTTCGCGGGTGTGACCTGCAAAACGCCTGCCGGGCTGGCCAGAATCACGAGCGATAAATCCGACTGGATCAGGTAAAGCTGATCAGTCGCGAAGGTATCCGCAGTCTGAATCGGCTGCGGTTCGTCCTCGATTTGTGGGGCTGGCTGCAGTGGCTCGGGAAACTCAATTGTCGGCACGTCCTGCAGCAGTGTCAGCAGCAGAAACAGTGCTTTCATGTGACACCACATTCAGCACAAAGTGCGTCAGCGTCGTAAGGCTTCATGGTGGCGAATCGGCTGTGCATTTTGTCTGCCAGTCGGTACGCCGAATCGGCGTCCATTTCGTACCGCCCGGTGTCTGCGGGCAACCCGGTGGACTTTGCCTTCCGGATCTCGGCAAGCCTTTGCGTCCGGCATTCCGCCAGAATCCGCCGTGCCAATGTGTCGATGTTTTTCGCTCTGGCCTTTGCGTCGTAGTGTGCCTTTGCAATCTGCGCCTGCGGGCTGTCCTGCTGCTCCCGTCGTGCCCTGCATCGCTCAATCAACGCCTGTGCCAGTGGCAGCACAATCTGAGTGATCAGCAGCGTGATTGTCGCCGGGTCAATGCCTGCCCGCTTGCCATCCACGCCCACCGACACCAACGCCCCGCAATCGTCGCCGACCGCCTTCGCAAATTTCTGTGTTGCTGTCGCCATCGTCATCCCCCTCAAAAAGTGCCCTCAAATCCCTTCAGCCGGTGCCTCACTGACCGCCTGCATCGTCGCGATTATCGCCGCCGTGACCATCTCCCCAAACGCCCTCGCGGCCCTGTCGGCTGCCTGCACCGCCGCGGATCTGCTGGCGAACGTCTCGGAATTGAATGTGATCTCGCCATTCCCGCCAACGAATCGCACCCAGTGCTGGCCCGATTCCCCGCTCACCACCTCAAGTTTCCACGGTCGCATGTTCATCCCCCTCGTGTTTCAAAAGACCCCTCTGTGCTGTCCTCCGGGTGGAAGAGGCCCCTGCCGGAACGACGACCGGCAGGGGCGAGGGGTGACGGGTGGCACCGTCGCCGCCCATCGTCCGGGAGAATGGGCGGGGTGTCAATTCTTTTTGTGGTGCTTTTCCGGGAGATACCGGACCACGGCCTGAATTCCCTCGCACACACGTGAAAGAAAAATATTGGCCCAAAACAGGTAAAATCAAGTGTAGTAGCTGACCCTATAGGAATTAGGGAATTTACTCTTAATCATGTATATAAACCTAGATATTTACTAGACTTACGTCGTCGCTCTGAATTCCCTGACCCCTAGGGAATTCAGCGGAACTCAGACTTTGCGCCGCGCTGAATTCCCGGAATTCAGGCTGAATTGCTTGCCGTTCGTGGAAGTCACAAACCTGTCGAAGTGTACGTTGAAACCCTCTTGCCGTTCGCCTCGACCTGTTCATACGTACAATCTCCGGCAGTCTGCAAATCCTGCAGGATGTCCAGCCGCTGTTTCGGCGTCAGCTTGCGAGTGCGTCTGGTGATCTCTGTCAGCGTCCACGGCTCGCCAGGACGCTCTTGGAGCAATCGCCTGACGTGCAGGACCAATTTGCCGTACTCAGACCCTGCAACGTGTCTGTCGGCCCCTCGCAGCATTCTGCGCGTCAGCCAGTTGTTCAGGCGAATCGCCAGATCCGCGTCCGCCAAGCGAATGACTGGCCATTCCTGGCCCGTGCACCGCGAACACGCAAACAGCAGGGCGAGTTTGTTTGTCTTTTCTGCTGCCCTCGACCATATCGCCGACCTCACTGGATCTTCCGTCATTCGGCGTTCGCTGATCTCGACGGTGTGCTGATGCAGTCGTTGCTGTGCCTGTTCGTCCCGATCGACGCGCCGCGGGCTGGCCCCCGGTGGATTGATGTCGCTGAGATTGCCATCGCCTGCCGTGTCCAAATCCAGCCACCACCGCGCACGCGCGACGATGTCCGTCGGCACGTCCACCCACTCCGGCTCTTGATAGTGCACGTAACCCGGCGACTCGAACACTAGGCACCTGCCGATTAGACCGCCCTTCAGGTTGTGTTCCGTCAGCTCGCTCCAGAAATCTTCCGGGCAGGCTGTTCCGTAAATGATCGCGTGCGGATATTCCAGCCGCTTGACCTTTTTCACGTCGCCATATGCGTCCGAAATCCACTCCGAATCGGCACTGGAGAACAACTGCATCAGGACGGCAGAAATCTGAACCAGATGCGGGCTGCCTTTGTCCTGCATGGCCATCACAAGGTGGGCAATTTCGTCGAGTTGCCACAGCGTCCGCCAGTGCTCCGCCATGCGTGCAATGATCCCGGCATGACTGCCCACACGCTCCGGCCCGACTGTGTCAGCGTGTCCGGCCTGCCGCAGAATCAACCTATTGATTTTCCGCCCGTGGTCCTTGCCAGATCCGGACAACGCCAGCCCGATGACATACAGATTCGTGCGTGTCCTGACTCTGTCGATCACCTTGCCCGCCGTCAATGTGCTCATTAACGCCAGTGCTGCTGCCAGTGCCAGTTCAGGCAGTGGATAGTGTGCCGTTGCGAGGTTGTGCCGGACAACGTCGCCAATCAATCCAGGGACCTCCAGCAGTTCAGGCGGAAGTGCTGATTCCGGATCGGCCTTCCGCGGCTCCTTTGACGGCTTCGGTGCGACGAACGCGGACAGATCCAACCCCGACAAATCGACACGCTCAGCAGGCAGCTTGTCGGCTCGTGGTTTGCCATTCGTGCGTGCGCTCGCAATCGCTCGCTGCAGTTCGTCGTCCGGCAATGGTGATGCGTTCCGGCTGTTCCAGACCGTCATCAATTCGCCGACCTGATCCGGTGCCAGCCGTTGCCCGCTGCCATCGGTGAAGGCCCAAAGATTGCCCGCCACCCGGAATGCCTTGTTGTTGCGCTCGCCCTCGCTGGCAGGCTCAACAGACTGCATCCATGCCGACGCCCGCTGCAGCAATGCGTCCGGCTGTGTCGGTGCCGGTTGCTGCGCCTTTTTGCCGGTTGCTGCAGGTTTTTGCGGCTTCGGTTCCGCTGCCTTCTGGCTCAGGTATTCCGAGCAAAGCCAATCAATGACGGCCTGCCCGTCCTTAATCTCATCGCACCCGGCGTACACCTCGCCCGTAATCGTCCAGAATCGGGAGTGGTCGTAGCATTCAATTTGCTGCTTTCCCTCGCCGATCTTGTGCGTGCACCTGCTGCCGTCCGGCTTCCTCGCCCTCGTGATAAATTTGATCCCCAGCCCGCTCGGGCTGACTTCGCTGTAGCTGACCTCGGACAGCCGTGCGACCAACTCCCACGCCCACGGCTTCAGACTGCCGTTGTCCTCAAGGCAACCATCCAAATCAACGCCGCAATATGGTTCCTCCAGAAACGTCGCGATGCGGTCGAAGTGCTCAACGCTTTCAAACTCCGCCCACGTGCTCGGGTCGTTCGACTTCGCCGCTGTGCCGGTTGCCTGTGTGGGCATTTTCGTGCCCTTCACCAGCTTCCAGCAACACCACCTTTTCAGGGCGGTCAACTCCGTCGGTACTCGCCTGTAATGATCCATCTCCAATGCTCCAAAGAAAACCCACTACAGACGAGATGCGACCTCGCCTGTAGTGGGTTAAGTCCGGCAACGCTGCCGGGTGAATCAATTGGGTGGCAGTGTCGCATACCGCCACGCGCATCCTACCACGCGCATCCATGCGAGTCGATCACTATTCCTCAATCAATCGCGATGCAATCTGTGGCAGGAATTCCATGACGGAAACAGCCAATATGCTGGCGTGGTCAGGATGATCGGAAACCACCTCCAGCACTGGACGCAACCACGCCTGCAGCCGATCCACAAGCTTCGCCTGTGCCTCCGGTGCTTTGCTGTGCTCGATCGCTCCGGCAAGCTGGTTGCGATACCGGTCGCGTTCGCGTGTCAACGTCGTCACCTGCTCCCGCAACTGCTGCAGTTCTGCGTTGACCTGCTCGCCACCCCGCTCGACTTCAGCCAGCAGTGCCTCGGCCTCCTGTGCTCGCTCCACGCTTGCCTTAGCAATTCTCTGGTGCGCAGTCTTGCTTCGTCGCACATCCTCCAACTCATCCGCCAACTCGACATTTTGGCGCACAGCCGCATCCAGCCGTTTTCGCAACTGCTCCACCGTCTCCGGCTCGCTGTCGCTCGGCTGCTGTGGCTCGATGCGTCGGCGATAGCCATTGCCACACACACGCGCCTTTGCGCCAACGCCTCCCGTCGGCTCCCAGCGGTCACCGATCGGGTACATATCGCCAACCTGCAGGATTTCATCGCGCCCAACATCCCGCCATCCCGGACCGCTCGGGTCGTCTGCGTGCTGTGTCTGTTCGTCGCTCATCGTTTTGCCCTCCAAATCACCACCGCATAAAACCGGACGGCAAGCCACATAGCCCACCGCCTCCACCTGCTCACGCCAGCCCTTCGCAGCAGCATCAGGAACACCGCATCGGCAACCATGCGGTCCTCGGGTGTCTCACTGCCCTCGCACAGCCGATCATGCCAGTATGACGCATTCCGCACGTCTGCCGCCAGTGGATGTGCCATAATTGACCACGCCCACCGTGGAATGCTCGCACCGTCCCAACTGTTGCCGGATGTCTCACTTCGCGAGATGTGCACACCACCCGGCAGCATATCATGCGCGATGTACTCGGTAAGAAACGTCAGCCGCTCACCCTCTAAACACACCGGAAAGCCTGTCACGTCATCCTCCTAAAACGGACAATCTTCACCAAACTCATTCACCGCCGTTGTCAGCTCCCGAATCATCGTCGGCTTCTCTTCAGCAAACTCAGCCTGCACAATTTTGTCCCATTGTCCCTCCTTTTTGACCAGCAATCGCGAAGGCTTCCGGGCTGACCCCTGATTCAACGCAATCACCGCCTCCGCCACGCTCGCGGGAAACGGAAAAACAGATCTCGCATCCCACCATGCAAACGCCTTCTGCAATGCAAATCCTTCGTGCTCGAAACAGACCCATTCACGCACCACGATCCATCCGAGATTGCCCGCAGGCATGGTATCGTCGCTGACGTAGTACGACACGCACAGCGTAGGCGGCTTGCCCGGTGTGGACTTCTTCGCGTGCAGATGCCAATTGACCTCTTGAACGTCGTACCATTGCGGCTCCGGTGCTCCGACAATGCTGGAAGTCGTGTCGATTTCGTCGCCGTGTCGTGGCCCCTGATCCATCTGCCGAACAAACAGGTGCCCGCACTCACTGCACTTGACGGCGGACAAATGAACTTCCTGTTTGCACTTCGGGCAGACCTTTGATGGTGCCTCACTGCCGTCTGAATTGCGGGGTTTGCTGATCCCGTAATCATCCGCGTCCAGTGCCCCGTGCCGTTGCAGATTGCCGCCGAAATCCAGAATGAGACAATCCGTTTTGCCCTGAGAAATCCGAAGGCCACGCCCGACAATCTGCGCGAACAAACCCGGACTCATCGTGGCCCTCAGGACAGCCACGGCGTCGATCCCCGGCGCGTCAAATCCGGTTGTCAGCACGTCCACATTCACGCACCACCGCAGACTGCCTGCCCGGAAATCCGACAACACCCGCTGACGCTCCATTGCGTGCGTGTCGCCTGTGACCAGTCCGACCTCCTGCCCTGTCAGATCCCGCAGGGCGAGTGCCACCTGTTCGGCATGGCTCACACCAGCACAAAAGACCAGAATGCTTTTCCTGCTTTCACAGGCAATTGTCAGTTCGCAAACGGCTGCATGAATGATCTTATCGCCTGTAAATGCGGCCTCCATTTCTGCCGCAACAAACTCACCACCCCTGACCTTGACGTTCTTCAAATCGGCCTGACTGTCTGCCGGATTGTTCGTGAGTCTGCTGAGAAATCCCGCCTCTATCAACGCCCCGGTTTTGGCCTCATAACAGATCCCGCTGAACAGCTTGCCCTCGCCTGCCAGACTGCCCTCACCCGTGCGATATGGTGTCGCGGTCAGTCCCACGCAAAACAGCCTGCGGTTGTGCTGCTGAAGTCCGTCGAGAAACTGCCGATACATGCTCCCGCCGTCATCGCTGATCAGGTGCGCTTCGTCAATCACCACCAGACCACGCCGCCCGAACTCCGCTGCGTCACGATACACGCTCTGAATCCCCGCACAAATCACCGTGCTGTCGATGTCCCGCTCATTCAGTCCGGCAGAATTGATCCCTACGCGCAGCCCCGTCAGACGTTGGATCTTGTCTGCGTTCTGTTGCAGCAACTCTTTCCGGTGTGCGACTACTAACACCCTCTGCCCCCACTCAACTGCCTGCCGGATCAGCAACGCAATCACGATGGACTTGCCCGCCCCTGTCGGCAGGACGATCAACGGATTTCCGCGTCCGTCCGTGATGTACTGCCACGCTGCCTGATTTGCTTCCGATTGATACCATCTCGCTTCCACTTGTCATTCCCCCTGTTGCTCAACGATGCGTCGTCCAATCCACTCAGCCACCTGTGGAACTACAGCGTTTCCGAGTCCTCGCAGTCGGTCCACCCTGGAGGGAATCCCATCAGATATTCCACCACTGTGACCGGCGGGTACACCAGATTCCACAACTGCCGAAAGTAGTCGCGTAAATTGTTCATTGGACCACGTTTCAGCCGTTTTTGCGACCTTCCCGCGCCTTTGCCGTCGCAGGCGTTTGGCGTCGGTGTGGTAGGCTGTGATAAACATTCTCTCGCGTAGGTGATGGTTGCCAAACTGCGCCGCGAATATGCAATCCCATTCCGCATCATACCCGATCGCGGCCAACGTCCCGAGAACTCTGTCCAGCCCCCGAGTAAGCAGCGCTGCCACGTTCTCCAGCACCACGACTCTGGGCTGCAATTCTCGAACCACGCGAACGGCTTCGAAGAACAATCCGGACCGTTCGCCCTCAAGTCCTGCCCCGAGTCCGGCGTAGGAAATATCCTGACACGGGAACCCGCCGCAGACAACATCGACGGGCTGCAGGTTGTGTGCCCCACACTGCCGGATGTCTCGTTCTCTGTGAACTGCTGGCCAATGTTTTGCGAGCACTCTGTTGGCGTAATCGTCAATTTCCACCTGCCATTTGCAGACCATTCCAGCCCGCTCGAAACCCAAATCAAACCCACCGATGCCTGCAAACAGGCTCCCGAATGTCAGCGGCTTCGCGTCGTCCACCGCTCACCCCTCCCGCAAAACACCCGGCAGCGTTGACCGCTGCCGGGTCTCAAACCCCTCAACGCTCAACCATCAGCCGAACGGATTCGCAGGACCTGCAGACGGTGCTGGATAGGATGTCTGCGTCATCGGCTGACCGCTGCTGCGCTTTGCCGAGTAGCCTTTGACCTCGTTCGTCGGCTTGCCGTTGTACTCGCTCTGTGCCACTGTGACGGTCAACAGTCGATTGTGCAACTGCTGACTGTCGGAGATGCTGGCCAGTCCCACGGCGTCCATGATTGCCTTCAGCCTCTGCTTGGCGATGTTCGCAACGTCCGGCTTCGCGTGCCGGATATTCAGACGGTCCCACAACTTCGCGCCATTGAACTGCGGATGTCCCTGCACCTGCAGGACCAATTCGAGCATAGCGGCCCCGCCCGCTTTCGGGGGCTTCATGTTGGTTTCGACAATCACCGCCTGATAGTCGCCCGCTGGAAGTGCCTGACGGACTGTTTCCGCCTGCACGTTGTTCATATCCAAATCGGAAAGATTCGCCATCGTTATCACCCTTTAACTTCTGCTGACACACTCGCAAAATACTGGGAATACGCTGCCCAGTTAAACTCGATTTCCCCCGGCATGTTCAGCCTGTTTTTCGCCAGTGCTGCCGGAGTCTCCACGCATCGCACGTAACGCTCACTGGCACCGCTTGCCAGTGTTCGTTCCTTACCATATCCCTGTTCTTCTTTCCGGGTGTAAACGCGGTAAGACGCAAACAAGACCTCATCACACCATTCCTGCAGCAACGCCGATGCCGTCTCGTGCAAGGCTGGCTGGTAGCGGTCGTATGACTCGCTCAGTGGATCTTGGTGCTTTTTGATGGCGCAATGACTCAGCAGGACAATACCAATCCGCTTTTCGTTCCGCAGCCACTCCAGCATCGTCAGCAGCTTGTCCCAATACACAACTGCGGACTTGTACCCAGCACCATAGCCGATATCGGCAATGGACTTCTTGCCCGCGTCGCTGGCCACCTGCTGATGAATCATTGCCTCTAGCCAATCGACGGTATCAATTGCCAACGTCTTGAAGTCGTGCTGTTGCTGTGCCAGCCACGTCAACGCTTCGACCACACGCTCCCAGTTCTGTAGGTGCTCTGTCTTTGCACAATCAATGTCCGCCAGCCCGTCCTCCAGATTCAGAAACAACACGTCCGGCGCTTGCGCGGCCCATGATGATTTCCCGATGCCATGTGTGCCGTACAGCATGACGCGTCGCGGTCTCTGCTGCTTACCCCTCGTGATTTTCATTCGTCGTTACTCCCATTCTCGCTCATCAAACCTGATTCGCCGACCGTCGGCCAATCAATCGGATCACTACTCAATCGCTCGCGGTACTCCGGATGGATTCGCCGCGGAATACCCCACGGCATTTCACCAGGATCCCAACGGCTGTGTGGTCCGTCGCGTCCGTATTCCCTCGCCTCGCGTTCCCTCGCACCGTCCTCAACGGCCCCGAAGAACGGGGCGAATATGTTTTCTGTCATGCGTCCCTCGTGACTGTGAATTGCGTGGTTTTCGTCTTTGGCGTGTACACCTCCACCACAGTCCACCGGTATCCCGTCGATGCCAACATCTTACGCACCGTCAAATCTGCCCGGTACCGTGAAGGCAGTCGATAGGATTCGCCGACCGCCAACGTTTTCAGCGTCGCGACCATTCTTTCATCGCCGACCATACGTGCCCTCCTGCAACTCTGACCGCAGAATGTGCGCGTCTCGTGGTGCCACGATTGCCAGTCGCGTGCGCTGCGGATTGATTTGCACCACTGCAACCGTCAACTGAACCCCGTTGCAGTCGATCACAATTGATTCACCTGCCGCGCGTCCGATCACCAACCGGCTGTAACCCTCCGGCTTTTCCGGCAGCAGGTTTTCCGGCGTCTGCTCCGGGATGTCCGGTGCGTCATGCGGGAGCGATGCGACCTGTGGTAGTTTGCGTTTCATTGTTTGTATTCCCTCACTGTTAAAGGTTATTCGCCCGGATCGCACTCGCGAATCCAGATTTCTGTTTGCGGTGTCTCTGACCATCGTTTGCTGATGAATGCCGATGCCACCTGTGCATCGTCGTTCCACACACCGCAATCCGTCAATGCGTCCTCAACCGCCTTCAGCACGTTGTCCGCATCCGGTTTCGCCCCGTGCAAAATACCCTGCGACTCGGACCGCTTTTTCTTGCTCCACGACTTCGGCATTTCGAACCGGCAATACACTGACAACTGAACGGGACCCGCGATTGTTTTCCACTTGCCAGCCACAGCCACAAACGCCGCTCGAATTGCGGCCTTGTATCCGTGCACCGGATGTTTGCTCGGCAGATACAGCATACTCCGTTTGCCGATCGTCCTGACTCTGTGCCGCGGTTGTGCCACTGGCTCGCCGGGCACAATAAAGTTTAACTCAGTGCTCAAAATCCGTCCTCCCCGTTTGCGTGTCTCTCAGATAGTGCGACCGTGGAACGCTCCACGATACCGGCTGTTCTCTCATGTCTCGCTGTTGCCGGACTTCGTCCGGCCATTCCCGCTGAATCTCCAGACACCGCTGCCGGATTTCCTCCGGCGTCGGATCTGCCCCGCGTGGTCTCTGTGGATCGGGATTGACGGCGTTTGCCGGTGCCCAGACCTGCCTGCCATTTCGCAGCGTCACGACATACGCCACGCCGCTGTTTTCCAACTCAATGATCGTCGAGACCTTGCCCGCCTGCCACATGCCGTCACCCTCATCGACCAACACCCGCTCACCCAGTCGCCGAATTCGGTTTGATTTCTTTGGCACGTCCTTCGCCTTTCTGTCGAAATGGAAAACCACCGGCGAATCATTCGCAGCGGGGATCAGCCGCCAGCGGACCTCAAGACTGCTGCGGTGGTTGTTGTGTCATCGTGCGACCACCTTCGGATCGCGCTGTTTGCGTTCTGTTTTTGCCACCAACTCAGACGAATCCGTCTTGACCCTCAGCATACTCAACTGCTGCGCCTGTTTGCAAATCGTCGCTGTGACGGCCTCGCGCTGTGCAGGTGGCAGCTTGCTGGCGTCCACCGCCATCAGTCGCCGATGTGCTCGCCGCATCAGCCGCATCCCGTCGCGGAACCGCTTCGGATTGTAGTCCGCCGCTTCCACGTCCGTCAGAATCACCAGCCCTTCAGCCTGAATGCGGATGCTCAACTCACGCTGATGAATCTTCCGCAGGTGCTTCTGGAGGTCCTGCATTGCCCGCAACATGATCAACTGAAAGCCCACCGGGTCGCGTCGTTCGTTTGCGCTGTATCCTGTTTCCACTGCCTCCCGGCTGATGATGTCGCCGGGTTTAAGATGGTCGCTGAATTGCATCTGTCGTTCCTGTAAAAACCTTGCCAAACCCCACCAGACCATTGCCAGCCTTACGCTGCCACACCATTACATTCGCGTAACCGCCACCAACTCAAAAGAGTCCTCGCCTTGCCGGACCCGACCTCACCAAGCCGCGCCCCGCCAAGTCTTGCCGTGACTTGATATTCGCGTAACGCCACCAACTCAAAGAGTCCTTGCCAAACCACGCCGCGCCAAGCCCTGTCTCGCCGTGCCCGGCCACGCCGCGCCCCGCCGAACCTATTCACGGAAACCGCCACCAACTCAAAAGAGTCCTCGCCATGCCCTGCCTGGCCTAACCGGACCATTCCGAACCGGATCATGCCGGACCAAACCTCACCACGCCTTAGTATTCGCGGGAACCACCACCAACTCAAAAGAGTCCTCGCCTTGTCTTACCTTGCCCAACCGAGCCTCGCCAAGCGGTGCCTCTCCGGACCTGACCTCGCCTCGCCTTGACGATTCGCGTAACCGCCACCAACTCAAAGAGTCCTTGCCATATCCAGCCATGTCATGCCGCGCCATGCCCAGCCCTGCCTTGCCGGGCCGTGACATTCACGGAATCCGCCACCAACTCAAAGAGTCCTTGCCATGCCTCGCCCGACCAAACCTCGCCTTGCCTCACCAGGCCGAGCCGCGCCCGGTCTTGACTACTCAAACGCCACGACCTCAAACCGTCCGAACTTTGGCCGATAGTCGCACAACCCGACCTGACGGCCAGCGTCATCAATCGCCGTCCGCAACTGCTCAATCGTAATCTGATCTTCAGCCCAGTGCACGGTAAACGTCGCTGCCCACTGATTGAATCGCGGTCGCGTCCTCATCACTCGTGCCTGCCCGACCTTGACCCCTCGCACGTCGGCGTAGGTGTCCGCCTTCTCCCACAACTGCGCGGGCGTCAGTTGCTCGCCGTACTCCAGCACAGCCGCATCCCAGACGGACATTGCAGCCTTGAAGGCCTTCCCCAACTTTGCCTTTTTGGCACCCTCGACCAGCGCAGACTCAATGACTTCAGACGGCAGAATGACCCGCTGTTTGTCGTCGAGATACAAGCCGGCCAAAAACTCCAGCCGCTGCAATTCCATGTGGTGTTCGTCCGTCTTTGTGCGAACACTGGTGATCTTCTTCATCTCCTTCGCGAGCGGATTCAGTGGGTTCGCCAACTGCCCGTTGTGCATCAGGATCGGTGCAATTCCGCTGATTGTGATCGTCGTTTCCATCGTCGTTCCCCTCATTCAAACGTTAGTCACTCATGCCGAAAAATCGCCCGTGCTCGCGGGCAGTAGTACGATGTCGTTTTGCCCGGTTTGCCCTGCCGGACGATCTCAGAACCGAGTGCCTGCAGGTCCCGCAGATCCCGCAAGAACATCCGCGGTTCGGTGTACTGCAGCCGCTCAATACACTCAGCTTTCGTGCGTTTGTGATGACACAAAAACAACTCCAGACGGCGGAGTCTGATCAGGATTTGCAGACGGTTAGGGTGTGTCACGCTTTCACTCCCGCAAGTGCCGTGATGATCTTCAGGCACACCTGCTCTGTGGTCTCCCACCGCTGCAGAGCCTCCGCCGCTGCCACCTCAGCCCGTTGCAGCCGGACGGTCAGAGACTCGTTTTCGGCTCGCAACTGCTGTGCTGCGGTGAACTCGCTTTGCCATTCCGCCTTCAACCGCTCGATTTCGGTTGCCTGGTCCGCCAGTGCTGAATTCGAGTCAGACCATCCCGCATACGTCTCCTGCAGTTCGATTCGCAGGCGATCAATCTCGGCGTTTGCAGCCTTCACTTTCTCGTCAAGCTCGTAAATGATCCGTCCCGGATCGTCACTCACGCCACCTGTCTGAATCTCACTCACAGCCCACGCCCCCCATTATCGCCACGCACCCGTCGCACGTTCTGCCTTGGTCGACCACCGACCACCAGCCGCGCCAGCAGATCCATTCCGGCCACAATCAGAATCAGCCCCGCCACGCCTGCGAAGGCCCCGCAGCAGAATCCGAATTGCACGTCATGGTTCCACAACGCCTGCCATTTCTCCGCGTTTGTCATTGATCCCCTCCAATCTGAAACGCCACTACGATCGCCAGAATTGCCGCCAGCGCGGCTGCTATGATGTCCTGCATGATTTACGTCTCCTCAAATAGCGTCCGGCTCGCGGTCAAATGTCTCGACTGGCAGCCCGACTGTGCCGTCCTCACGCACCAGCAGCACCTCAAATCCGCAGAAATCTGCCCGATCCTCCCACCGCACCACCTCAGGAAATTGTCTCTGCATCTCAGCGTAGTCGCCGTCCAAGCCCATTGCAGCTATACACGCATCAGGCAGGTCCGGATACAGCCGCAGGGGAACGTCCTTGCTGACGTATCGCGCCATCAACAGGTACCTCCGATTGGCTCGCCGCTGGACGCACCCTAACTGATCGCTGACCAGCGTATATCGCGTGTCGTTGGCCTCGGCCATGTCGCCGCTCAGAATCAGGTAGTCGTCCACGATCGGATACCAGCCCTCACAGGCTGGGCATTTTGCCGCCAACTTGGCGTCCATTTGCTCGCCCGCGTGATCGTCCAGCCAATGCTGCAATGCGTCTCGTTCTGTCTCCATCGTCGTCCCCTCACTCAATCGCCTCGGAAAATCCCCGCCGCACTGTGCAGCGGGGGAAGGTGTCACGGGATCAGCCAGCATCCGGCGTACGGTCCAGCCAGTAGCCGCTGATCGTCCGGCTAGTCTGATCCCACGCAATGACTCGGTAGCCGCCACTGCTGCCGCCGTATGGCTTCATGCCAGCCTGGTAGGACGCTGTCAGGGTCTTGGCAGCCTTGCGAGCAGCCTGCAGACTCCGGCTGATTCGTGCGACTCGCACGTTGTCGCCGCTGCCGTATGTGCCCTGAGTTGGTACCACTGCGTATGTCGTTGTGCTCATTGTCTCGTTCCCTCAATCGAATCGTCTCAGAAATCCCCGTCAGCCAATCTGACGGGGGAAG
>Ga0315902_10004164_pt1 | contig 21129 bp, 22 predicted proteins | sample LakEriMetagenome_9_FD_203523 | JGI IMG/M metagenome (GOLD analysis project Ga0315902, IMG submission 203523) | Freshwater fungal communities from buoy surface, Lake Erie, Ohio, United States - Buoy 12 MA117 | ecosystem: Environmental > Aquatic > Freshwater > Lake > Lake biofilm | place: USA... | reverse complement strand
CGAAAACCTCGATATTATACCTGCAGATATCACTGCAAAAGCTTTGGACGTGATGGTGGAAGAAATGAAACAGTCGAAAAAACGCCTCGCTTCGGTTTTGAAACAACTCAGGAACGACTATGATTTTGTTTTTATTGACTGTCCGCCCGGTTTGTCCTCCCTGGCTGAAAATATTTTCCATGCTGCCGATGTGGTGCTGATGCCGGTGATTCCCACCACCCTGTCGGTACGAACGTACCACATGGTCAAAGACTTCTTCAAAGAAAAGGGTATTGATGTAAAAAAGATGACCTGCTTTTTCACGATGGTGGATTTACGTCGAAACATGCACAATGAAGTGATGGAAGAGTTATACCGCGACAAACGTTTTTTTGAAAACTATATTCCGTATCTCAGTGATATAGAAAAAATGGGAGTGCATAAAGCGCCCCTCGAAGCATTTGCACGCAGCAGTTATGCATCGCAATGTTACAGGGAGTTGTGGGAAGAAATCAAAGAAGGCGTGTTGTAACGGGTTCGCAACTTTTTGTTTTACCTGCGACTTAAAACTGATTCATGCGCTGTCGCTCGTGTCAAAAGCCGGTTATTTACAACCGGCTTTTGTTATTCCGGAAGGAGTGAGCTCTTACAACCGCTTCCGTAAAATTACCGGCCCCTTTCTGCGTACTATCACCTGTTTTTTTTAAAAATCAAATTTTCTGTTTTGTAATTCAAAAACTGTTTTTATATTTGACTGTCCAATATTTATTAGAAAAACTAAATCCAAGCGTCATGAAAAAACCGTTGCGTTTCTTCTCGTTCGTATTTTTCCTTTTTGCCATTTACCTGAACATTTTTTACAAGGAAGATTCTTTCCTGGCACGTATTGCATCTGGCAAAAACACAGCCGTTAAAGAACAAACCGCTTTACAGACTGCAACGCCCAAGCCTTCTGAAACAGAAGTGGCTGAGGTAAGCAAAAAGTAAGCTGTTTTACCATAGTAATTCCTGACGTGCCGGCAGGTCCGTACCCTATTTTATTGTTATGCCGGTAACGTATTTTCTCATAATGTAAGTTCTGAGGAGGCAGTTTCTACTGCCTCCAATTTCCGTTTGTAAAAAACCAGGCATTGTGCTTGGGTGAGGAGAGCGCGGCACTTACCTTAGCAGCATGGCTGAAAAAAAATTATTTCTGCTGGATGCGATGGCATTGGTTTTCCGTGCCTATTATGCACTCATCCGCAATCCCCGTATTACCACCAAAGGAAAAAACACCAACGCACAATTTGGTTTCACCAATACGTTGATTGATCTCATCAACAACCAGAAGCCTACACATATGGCTGTGTGCTTTGATACACATGCGCCCACGGAACGGCATACTGATTTTGCCGACTACAAAGCCAACCGGCAGGAAGCGCCCGAAGACCTGCTTGCTTCTATCCCGGATATCAAAGCGATCATACGCGGATTTAATATTCCTGTAGTGGAGATGGACGGATATGAAGCAGATGATATTATCGGTACACTCAGCAAGCAAGCCGCACAGGCGGGGTATGATGTGTTTATGGTAACGCCCGATAAAGATTACGGACAGCTGGTGGAGGAGCGTATAAAAATTTATAAACCGGGCTACCAGGGGGGCGATGTGGAAATAATGGGACCGGCTGAAGTATGCGCCAAATGGAATATTCAGCAGGTGAGCCAGGTGATTGATATCCTGGGGATGATGGGTGATGCCGTTGATAATATACCCGGCATTCCAGGGGTGGGAGAAAAAACAGCCGCCAAACTGCTGGCAGAATACGGAACACTGGAGAATGTGCTGGCAAATGCCGATCAGATTAAAGGAGCCATGGGTGAAAAAGTGCGTAACGGAAAAGAGCTGGCGGTAATGAGTAAAAAGCTGGCTACGATCATTACCAGTGTACCGGTTGAATTTCATGAGGAGGATTTCAGGCTGAAAGAGTTGAATAAAGAGCAACTGAAGGAAGTATTTACCGAACTGGAGTTTAAAACACTCGGCCGTCGGCTGTTGGGCGAAGAGTTGCCTGTTGTTTCCGCAGCGCCGGTGGGCGTTCAGCGTGATTTGTTTGGCAATATTGTGGATACACCCACCGGTGATAAACGACGCACAGCCCAGCCGGGTGTTGCCGCTGATACACCGCAAGCCATAGATGCAACAGCAACCGGTGATGCAGATGAGGGTTCAGCAGCGGGTTCATTCACTGTCTCTAAAAATATTTCCAACACCCCTCATCAATATGAGGCTGTTCTGTCTGATGAAGCAATTTCAGCGTTGGTAACGCAGTTGCAGGAAGCAACCGACATCTGTTTCGATACAGAAACCACCGGCATTGATGCCAACGATTGCGAACTGGTGGGCCTCAGTTTTTCCATTGAGCCTCACAAAGGATTTTATATCCCTTGTCCGGCGGATCAGTCGGCCACCCGCCACATCCTGTCGCAGTTGGCACCACTATTTGCCGATGAACAGAAGCTCTGGATTGGTCAGAATATCAAATATGATTTACTGGTTCTGAAATGGTACGGCGTGGAAATCAAAGGGAAACTTTTTGATACCATGCTGGCTCATTACGTGGTGGAGCCGGATGGGAAACGAAGCATGGATCAGTTGAGCGCTCAATACCTGGGGTATGAACCGGTGGCCATTGAAGAACTCATTGGTAAAAAGGGGAAAAACCAGGGCAATATGCGGGATGTGGAGCTGGAAAAAATCAAAGAGTACGCCGCTGAGGATGCAGATATCACCCTGCAGCTCAAGCAGGCGCTGTTTCCGGGACTGAAAGAAAAAGAGGTGGAGCGGGTGTTTTATGAAGTGGAAAATCCACTTGTGAAAGTGCTGGCAGATATGGAGTTTGAAGGAGTGAAAGTGGATGTGGATTTTCTGAATGACTATTCCATTCAATTGGATAAGGAAGCCAAAGAAGCAGAAGAAAAAGTGTACCAGGGAGCCGGACTGAAATTTAACCTGGCTTCACCCAAACAGCTGGGTGAAGTGTTGTTTGATCATCTGAAGTTAGATCCCAAAGCAAAGAAGACGAAGACGGGACAGTATGCCACCGGTGAAGATGTATTGCTGAAGCTGGCACATACCAGTCCGATTGTAGAGGACATACTGACTTTCAGGGAGCTGACAAAACTTAAATCCACCTACGTTGACGCCTTACCGTTGCTTATAAACCGGAAAACCGGCAGGGTGCATACTACATACGGACAGGCAGTGGCGGTTACCGGCAGGCTGGCCAGCAATAACCCCAACCTGCAGAATATTCCGGTGCGTACGGAACGGGGCCGGGAAATAAGGAAGGCATTTATTCCCCGTGATGTTAATCATGTGCTGCTGAGTGCTGACTATTCCCAGATTGAGCTGCGCATTGTGGCGGCCATCAGCGGTGATCCGGCCATGTGCGAAGCATTTATTCAGCAGAAAGACATTCACACGGCTACAGCCGCTAAGGTGTATAAGGTGGAAGAGAAAGATGTAACGAAAGAAATGCGCTACAAAGCCAAGAGCGTTAACTTCGGTATCATCTACGGACAGGGAGCTTTCGGACTGGCCGATAACCTCGGCATCAGCCGCGCCGAAGCAAAGGAGATCATTGATAACTATAAGAAGGAATTTTCCGGCATTCAGAAGTATATGGATGATACCGTGAATTTTGCACGGGAGCACGGTTATGTACAAACGATTATGGGGCGCAAGCGCTGGCTGCGTGATATTAATTCTTCCAACTTCACGGTTCGGGGCTTTGCAGAGCGCAATGCTATTAACTCACCTATACAGGGAACTGCGGCGGATATGATTAAGCTGGCGATGATTAAAACACATGCCACCTTGAAAAGCCGGAACCTGAAAAGCAAAATGATTATGCAGGTACACGATGAACTGGTCTTTGATGTGCTGCGCGAAGAGGTGGATGAAATGAAAGCGCTGGTACTTGAATGCATGCAAGCGGCAATGACGCTGCCCAACGGCGTGCCGGTGATTGCAGAGGCGGGAACGGGTGTGAACTGGCTGGAGGCGCATTAATGCTGAATGGTGAATGCTGAATGCTTAATGCAGAATGCTCAATGCAGAATGCTTAATGCTTAATGCTTAATGCTTAATGCTTAATGCTGAGGGCTAATGTACATTTCCATTTTCAATTGTCCATTTTCAATTTTAAATTCTGCCCATAACCCGTAACAATCATTCAAATGCCTTCTGTCGATCCCCGTATTGATGTTTACATTGAAAAGGCGCAACCGTTTGCGCAACCTGTTTTACAGCACCTGCGTAAATTGATACACCGTGCCTGTCCGGATGTGGAGGAAACCATGAAATGGAGTTTTCCTCACTTTGATTACAAAGGAGCAATGATGTGCAGCATGGCCTCCTTCAAACAACATTGTGTGTTTGGTTTCTGGAAAGCTGCCTTGATGAAAGACAGCCGGTTTCTGGAAACAGCCAAAACCGAAGTGGCGATGGGACACCTCGGTCGGATTACTTCCCTGAAAGATCTGCCATCCGACAAGCAGCTGACCGCCTGGATTAAAGAAGCCATGAAGCTGAACGAGCAGGGAGTGAAACTAAAAAACGATAAACCGGCAGCAGTTAAAGAAATTGCGGCGCCTGCTGATTTACTGGCTGCCCTTAAAAAGAACAAAAAAGCGCTGGCTGTCTTTGAAAAGTTTCCGCCCAGTCATAAGAAAGAATATATTCAGTGGATTGAAGAAGCAAAAAGGGAGGAAACCCGCAAAAAACGGATTGACCAGGCAGTGGAATGGTTGGCGGAAGGGAAGCAGCGGAACTGGAAGTATATGAAACTTTGATTAACACAGGCACATGCTCATATCTGCTATGCTGGCACAACAAATACTTGATTTTTTGTTTCATCTCCCCTTCAACCTGAAAGTTCCCAAGGGCGTCCAGGTTTTACAACCTTATGCCGATGCAGAGGTGCAGCAAGCCTGTACCCTTTTTTACCGCCGGTATTTTTCTGATAATAATTCCCGTTCTCTGCTGCTGGGGATCAATCCAGGCAGGCTGGGTGCTGGTATCACCGGTATTCCTTTTACCGATCCCGTGCAGTTGAAACAATCCTGCGGCATTGACAACCCCTGGAAGCAACAGGAGGAACTTTCGGCCCGCTTCATCTATGAAATGATTCATGAGCTCGGTGGTCCGTCTCTGTTCTACAATCGTTTTTATATATCATCTGTGAGTCCGTTGGGTTTTTTGAAGGAGGGGAAAAATCTGAATTATTACGACGATCCACTTTTGATGCGCCGCATTGAACCCTTTGCCGTACGATGCATTCGCACACAAATCGAGTGGGGATTGAACCGGGATGCCTGTTTTTGTATTGGTGAGGGTGATAATTTCCGCTTTCTTCAACGCCTGAACCAGCAACATGGATTCTTCCGGGAGTTGGTTTCTTTGCCACATCCCCGCTATGTCATGCAGTACAAACTCAGGCAAAAGACTGATTTTATTCAGTTGTACAAGAAACGTCTATCCGCTTTGTAAGATTTACCTTTGCGCCCATGCAACCCGTTTTGATTTATTGTTATGATGCCTATTGCGGCTGGTGTTATGGTTTCAGCCCTGTCATCCAACGAATTGCAGAAGAATATAAATCCCGATTTCATACAGAAGTACTGAGCGGCGGTATGGTGCTCCCGGAAACACCGGTGCACATCAGTGCCACGGCCGGATATATTCAGGAAGCGTACAAAACAGTAGAAGAGTACACAGGAATCCGTTTTGGTGCTGATTATTTGTGGCACATCAATCATCCGGAGCAGAGTGACTGGTTTCCTTCCTCAGAAATGCCGGCCATTGCCCTGTGTATTTTCAAGGAGCTGTACCCGGACAAACAGGTGGAATTTGCCGCCGATCTTCAGTATGGGCTTCATTACGAAGGAAGGGATCTGACAGACCGGGAGGCCTACCGGCACCTGCTGGATAAATACCAGCTGGATCCCGATGATTTTTACACGAAGCTTGGCAGCGACGAATTCAAAGAGAAAGCGTACTACGAATTTCAGTTGTGCAAACAACTGCAGGTAACGGGCTTTCCCCAGGTGCTCCTGCAGGTAACCGACAGCAAGTTTCACCTGCTGGCCAAAGGATATACCGATTATGAAACTTTAAAAAAACGCGTGGATCTGGTAGGGCAGGAACACAGTAACCACTCTTATAACTGATCATGATACTCACAGTCACACTTAATCCCTGTATTGATAAAAGTTCTTCTGCGGAAAAGCTGAAACCGGAAAGTAAACTCCGCTGTACGGAAGTGGTGAATGAACCCGGTGGCGGTGGAATTAATGTAAGCAAAGCCCTGAAAAAACTGGGTGCGTCTACAGTGGCTTTGTTCCCGGCCGGTGGGCATAATGGTAATATGTTGTGCCAGCTCCTGAAGGAAGAAGAAATTCTGTATCATGCCGTTGACACCAAGGTGGAAACACGCGAAAACTGGATTGTGCTTGAAAATTCGACCAATAACCAGTTCCGCTTTACGTTTCCGGGCCGGCAGGTGCAGGAAGAAACGATTATAACGTTGGTGGAGCACATCCGTGCCTTTACACCTCAGTTTGTAATCGCCAGTGGCAGTCTGCCCCCGGGTTTACCCGATTATTTTTACGGATTAATTGTAAAAAATGCAGCGGCTGTCGGGGCCCGTTGTATAGTGGATACCAGCGGACCGGCCCTGCAGGCCCTTCAGAATAAAAAGGCCTATATGATCAAGCCGAACATCGGCGAGTTGTGTAAGATGCTGAATGTGGAATGGCTGGATAAGGAAGAGGTGCCCGCAGCGGCACAGCAGGCGGTGCGGGATGGCTACGCCGAGTTGATTGCTGTTTCCATGGGACCCGATGGAGCCTGGCTGGTGAATGCGGACCAGAAATTTTATTGTCCGGCACCCAAAGTGGAAAAGCGCAGTACGGTGGGAGCTGGCGACAGTATGGTGGCCGGTATTACGTACATGCTGCAAAAGAACAGTTCCCTGCGCGATGCCATCCGTTTTGGTGTGGCCTGTGGCAGCGCCGCCACCATGAACCAGGGAACACAGCTCTTCAAAAGAGAAGATGCCGAGCGGCTGTACCAGGAATTGTTACCCTTGTAAAAAAAGGATCCCCGGATGGGAAAAAATTATAACGGCAGCCTGCCGGGTATTTCTCCGGAAAGGGTAGCTGATGCACATCTTGTCGTTCAGCCTGTTTCCCTTTCTGGCCCGACCCATGTTTCAACGGGTGATGCATATCAGCGATAGTAAATATCGGAAGATGATGGAGGCTCGTAAAGAGAAGGTGGCCTCTTTTGTTATCCGCTCCATTTAAGAAAAAAGTATAAAACGATTGATGCAAACGGCTGGTTGGTTCTGTCTCTTATTCCTTCCGTTTGTAGATTTTGATATCGCCTTCAAATACCTTCACCAGATTGTACGTTTCGCGCAGGGTATCCAGTAAAACCGAGTTGGGCATTTCATAGGTTTTTTCAAGGATGATAAATCCGGGTTTCTGCTGCAGTATCTTTTTCATTTCTGTTGTATGGTCTGTACCCAGTGCATACAGGTTGCTCGCAGTGGTGAGCAGGGAGCGGTGTACATAGGGTGTGGGTGATTCTTTGCCCAGCAGGTGGTAAACAATCTGATGGTAGTTGCCTGCATACAGCTGCTCATCTGCTTTCATGTGCTGTTGCAGCCAGTTCGCCACTTCGCGTGGACGATCAGGCTTCATCATCAGGTCCTTAACCTGGAAGGTGGTGTTCACTAATATAAATACTCCGAGTAATACACCACCTGTTTTCGGGCGCAGTAACCACGACCAGAACCGGCCATGTGGCTGGTGTGGATTAAAAAAATGACCGGCCATCCACGCAAAGGGAGGCATAAACTGTATGAAGTAATGGTAAAACAACTTGCCCGGGATAATAACTGAAAACAGGGTGAGAGTCGTCCATACAGCGCCTGTGAGTTTTGATGCGCGGCTGGTATGACTGTCGGGAAGGAAGGATAAAATAAACCAGATACTCACCGGCAGGAAGCGGGCCAGCATATCGGCTACAAACAGGAAGAAACTACCTGTGTGGCGGTGTGAAACATACCTGTAACTCAGCTCAAACGTAAAGTAGTATAACCGTTCGAGATGGCCCTGGTTATAGTAGTACAGGCTTAGAAGTCCGACCGGAATGCAGAAGCCCGCCAGTAATAAAAAACCGGTTCTGCTGATAAACCAGAATCCTTTCCGCCAATGTATAACAAGTACCAGGATGGAAAAAGCAACGGCATCAAATGCCACCACATATTTGATCAGAAATCCAATGCCTAGCAGCAGGCCTGCCGCCATTGTGGCCAATGCTTTGGGTGCGGGCAGCAGTAACACCAATGCGGCCACTGTAAAAAAATTGAAGAAAAGTTCCGTGTTGGGTGAAACACCGAAAAAAGTAAAAATGGAGGTGATAAAAATATAGATCAAACCTGTTGCCAGTCCGGTTTCCCTGCTGTTATCCAGGCGGCGGTGAGCCAGGAAAAGCATATAGCCCGTTGCTGCAATCCAGGTGGCAGCAGCAAACCGCATCATAAAAATGGAAGAGCCCAGCAGTTTCTGCAACAGCGCAAAGAGTAAAAAAATGCCGATGGGTTTATTGTCAATCACATCTACATAATACAGCTTGCCGTTGCGGAGGGCATCGGCGATTACTATGTAAGTGGACTCATCGTGGTCAATAACAGACGGGAAAAATCCGGGCCAGCGCAGCAAAAGGGCTGCCAGCCAGAACAGGACAAAAGGATGCAGTTGATTGATGAAAGGTAATGGCTTCATTCGTTTCAGAAACGCAAGTAACAGCGTACAAAGTTCAAACTAAACTTTTTAATGTTCAGAACAAATAGCAAGTACAATTATTTTTTAAAAGCCTTTTCGTATTGGCTGATCCAGTCGTCGGGTGTCATTTTGGAAACTAATTCTCCGATCAGGTCGAAGGGAATGTCTTCGGGTTTCTTATAGCGGATGCAGCTTTTACCCATATCCAGCTTTTTAGAGGAAGCTTTTGCATGTGCGACGGTAAACCATTTCAGCAAATCGGGCTTGCAGTATAAGCCCATGTGGTATAAGGCAAAATGGTTTTTTTGTGAAGCAATACCCATGAAGGGCAGTGGATCTTTCGGGTTACAATGATAGCCGGCGGGGTATTTACTGTGCGGCACCACATACCCGATCATGCCATAATTCATTTCTTCTTTGAAGCCTTTGGGCAAGTGTTTTTTTATGATTTTCCGGAGATGTATTATTACAGCTTGCCTGTCTTCCGGCAGTTCCTGTACATATTGTTCAACAGTTGTTGCTTTCGATTGCATATCAGTCAGGTTTACGTTTGTAATAAAATTCAGATCGTTTGGAGGGTTCCTTTTCGCCCCCATCAATCCAGGCATGAATGGAATCGTCACGGATCAGCCGGTAGGAAATGCGCCGGGGAAAATCATGTCCGGCATTTTCGGCTGTGAAACTCTTCTGATCATGTTGGGTGATTTCAAAAGCCACTGTTCTGTTACCGGCAGTATCGTTGGTACCCGTTACAATATACAAGGCACGTTTGTTGCGTATACTCAGTTGTATGGTTTCAAAAGGATGTATACCATTTTTATTCACAAATGCAGAAGAGCCGGTAAGCAGACTGTCGTTGATCACTGTCCAGTCTTCGGTGATTAAGCCGTCGTTGGTCTGCATCATCCAGGAACCGGCCAGCCATTCAAAGTGAAAGGAGTTGCCGCTGGTTTCTTTACAGCTGTTACATGTAATTGAGCCTATCAGCAAAACCAAAAAAAGATATGATTTCATAATTAAAAGATAATCAAGGCTGTTTTGACAGGGAAATTCAGGATCAGAAATTTTGCAGAAGATATGATCTGGGAACCAGGAATTAAATACTTTTATTCAATTAATATACTTAATCAAATGAAATACCTGATCTTTTTTGTGTTTTTGTTGCCTGTCTGTAGTAAAGCACAACCCCGATTTTCAGAGAGTAAACCTCGTAAAAATATATATGTTGAAGTAGGTGGAAATGGTTTAGCTTTTAATGTTGTTTATGAAACACGGGTTAATAAATCTGCTGATGGATTTGGGATTAAAATTGGAGCTGGAGGGTACAGTTCATCATATGAAAATATTTTCTCTGTGCCACTTTCCGGTAATTGGCTGATTTCAAAGGATAATAAAAATTATTTTGAACTGGGATTTGGCGCAACCTTTTTGCATTATGACGACAAGGCGGGGTATTTTTATCCGTCATACCCGGAATATCCAACCGATGTAATAGGGTTAAAGATAAATAATCGAAATTCTGTTTACGGTCACCTGGCGTTAGGATATCGTCATCAACCTTCAAAAGGAGGAATTACGTGGGGTGTTGCTATAACGCCACATTTTAATAACAATGGATTTTGGCCTATTTGGGGAGGGATTAAGTTTGGTTATTCATTAGCCGCTAACACAAAACAATAAACATAAAATATATCAGGCGAATCCTCTTTTTAAACGCTGGATTTGATCGTCAGGTTTTTTTTCACAGTGTTTTATTTCTTTTGATTGCCATCGGACTTTCGATAGCCCTGCACGAGCCGTTTGATAATTTTTTGAACAGCGCTGTCATAAGCAGGCTGCTGCCCGGCAGAACACAACTGCCGTACCTCCCGCAGATGGGATAGCATCTGCCGGTCAATTTTTGCCTGGAAATTGCCGATCTGTGCGGCTGCTGCCTGCTCTGCTGTTTCATCTGCTGTTTGCAGTTGGCTGAACAGTTGTTCCTTCGACACACGCAGGGAGTCCATCAGCGGCTGCATAACAGCCATATGCCGTGTACGGATGCTGTCGAACTGTTGCAGTTGTGTGGAGCTAAAGCCAACCTCTTTTTGCAGCAGGTTGTGCATATACTGCGAGCGCTCATTTCTGGCCCTGCTTTCGGGGTGGCCTGTTTTTCTGTTTACCAGGAAAAAGCAAAGCGCCAGGTTAGACAGCAGCAGCAACGCTATGATGAATAATAAAAGTTTATTGTTGTTCATGCAGCTGTATTAATAATCATATAAAGTGGTGGTGACCGAACTGGTAAGTTCCTCTTCGAGGGTGTTGTCATTAGCAACAGTCGTTTCTGTTGCTGTTTCAGTGGTTATATACACGGCTGCATTTAGCAATATACATCCGGCTGCAATGGCAAAAGCCACAGCGGGTCGTGCCGTCCATTGAACCAGGGGGTCCCATGAACTGTAGGCTGGCTGGTTCATCCGTGCCATCACGCGGGTGAACAAATAGGGTGGGGCTTCGGCCCGTTGCACCGCATCGAGACTGCTCAGTACCCGGTTGATGGTTTCTTCGCTCTGTTGCTGATTCATATCAAGGATTTGACGTTGTTTTCAAAGAAAACATGTTTGGTTTTTATCTTTTTTCCAGTTCTTTTTTTACCAGTTGCTGCAGGGTGTTCCGGGCTCTGAAAAGCAGTGATTCTGCAGCGCCGGTGGTAATCTCCAGCACTTCCGCAATTTCATGAACCGGCAGGCCTTCCGTTTTTGCCAGGGTAAATACCAGCCGTTGTTTTTCAGGAAGTTTACGGATCAGCCGAAACAGCAGGGCCGCCTCTTCTTTCTGCTCCAGGGCTATGCCCGGATGGTGAAAATCGGGTGGCTGTTCCTTCAGTTCATCATTGGAAAACCAGTTCAGCAGGGCGATCCGTTTCCTGGCTTTCTTTTTCCGTTCATGATCCAGGGCCTTGTGTACTGCAATGCGGTACAGCCAGGTGGAAAGCCGGGCATCGCCTTTAAAAGAGCTGATGGAACGGAACACCTGCACAAACACATCCTGCGTCAGTTCTTCCGCATCGGCACGGTTCTGAACAACAGACAAAACCGTATTGTACACCATGTCCTGCCAGGTGTTCACCACGGTACGGAAGGCAGCTTCGCTCCCGCTCTTCAGCTCCTGTACCAGTCCGGATTCGTTTAAATATTCTTGTTTCAGGGAAAGAATTTAGAAATCTCCCCTGAAATTATTGAATGCCGGTCTTTTGTTCGCAGGTTTTCCATAGTTTTTTAGTTTATAAGTGAAGGTGAGCATGAAATATTGCTGCAGTACAACATTCTGCACATCCTGCACATAGGTTTCTGTAGCGGTACGGGTAATACTCTGGTTTTGCTTCAGCAGGTCAAATACACTCAGCCTGATTTCCCCTTTCTGGTCTTTCAGGAATTTTTTTCCGACAGCCACATTGCAAAGCCAGAAATTCTGATTGAATTGGTTGGAAAGTCCACGGAATACCTGGTTGTACAGTTCGTTTTGTAACAGCCAGCCCTTTTTGGAGAGCAGGTTGAGCTGAAGTCCTGCACTCTGGTTGAAGAAATTGTTATTCAGCCGTGGCTGAATACTGTTTTTAACCACGTTGTAACTGGCAGAATAGGAGACCGTGAAGTCGATATACTCGCTGATATTACTTGCCAGTACAAATCCTCCGTTATAGTTATAAGTGTTGGAAAAGTTTTCCTGCCGGTTGATTAACCCGGGTGCCTTGGTGTAGCTGAATCCTCCATTGAAGTTGATGGTGGACTTGATAAATTTCAGTGGCATGCCATAGGTTATAAATGAACGCAGATTTTTATAACCGTTCAGGTTTTCGGGTTTGCTGAGTTGTCCACCCCGGAACAGGGTAATGCCCGGTGCCAGCAGGGAGTCTTTCGAAGCAATATAGGTGACGGTGGCAATGTAGTCGTTCATGGCAGTGCCAAACAGGTTGAAAAAGAAGCTTGTTCCTTTTTTGGTATTGGTATAGGTATAGCGGCCCATCAGGGTGTGACTGAATTGCTGATCCAGATCGGGATTGCCCGAACGCAGGAACAGTGGGTTGCTGTTATTTATTACATTTTGAAGCTGATTAACGGATGGCGCATTTACATTGGTGCGGTAAAACAGGCGGATGTTGCTGCGTGCCGACAATTTTTTCCGCCATTGCAGGGTAGGAAGGATATTGCTGAAGCTGCGTTCAAATTTGCTGGTCCTGGGAAATACCTGGTCGCTGCTCAGTAAGGAATGCTGGTAATTAATTCCAGCAATAAACTGGTTATCACGGTCGCCCGTACGGTACGTAATTCCCGGGCGGTGTGTGATGTACCTGTTGTCAAATTTATTGGAAAGTATGGTGTCAAATTCGCTGTACTTGCCTGAATTGTTGCTGAACTGAAAAGTTTCCTGGTCGGCTTTGTTGAAACTAAACGACGGGGCATAACTCAACTGGAGCTGCCCTTTTTTGCCCAGCGGTTCTGAAAAGGTTATGTTTCCGGAAACAGAAGTGTTGTTCGTGAAGTTATCCGTGTATTGCTGCAACGTATCGCTGAACAGGAAGCTGCCCGAGTTGTAGTAATCATTTGCAGCTGTAACATAGGTGTCGCTGTTCCGCCGGTTCCATCCTGTAGTAACACTAACAGAAAGGGAGCGTCTGCTTTTTTTGAAATTATGGCGGTAAACCAGGTTGTTCGAAAAATTGAAGCCCTGGCTTAATGCATCGCGCAGGTTGTTGCTTTCGTTGATGAGCTCTGTGGGGCTGAAGGAATTGCTGCCGGTTGTATTACGGAGTGAACTGTTTTTCTGTGTACTCAGGTTAGGAGCAATCGTGAGACTGTTAAACGAATCAATCTTCCACTCCACACGCAGGTTTGCCCGGTGGTTGAAGTTTTCGCTTCGGTTGATGCTCTGCTCATCGTAAAACTGTGTCTTGCTGGTTGAAAGAAACTGCTGACGGTTGAGCAACTGATCGTTGACATTGTTATTATTATTGAAGAAGTAACTGCCCGATACGGTGGCGTTTTTACCCCACAAATCGGAATAGTTAACTCCCAGTGCATTGGTTTTGCTGATACCGCTCTGCTGGCCGATGGTAAAGTTGTTGTTACTGCCGCCAAACATCATAGGGCCTCCGCCTCCGCCGCCACGTCCTCCACTTGACGAACTGGTGACGCCCAGCAGATCCTGTGATGCAAAGTTCTGCTGGTTGATATTGTTGGTGATTCCGGCAACGGAAATTCTCTGGTTTTTCTTGAAAAAGGTCATATTGCCACCGGCGCTGTACCGTTCATCTGTGCCGTAACCGGCAAACACTCTGCCATACTGCCCGCTGCGCATATCGGCCTTTGTAACCACGTTAATGGCTTTCACGGTATTGCCATCATCCACACCGGTTGCCTGTGCCTGGTCGCTCAGGCGGTCAAACACCTGGATTTTATCAATTACTTCAGCCGGAAGGTTCCGCAACGCCGCTGTGGCATCATCACCGAAGTATTCCCGGCCATCAATGGTTACCCGCTGAACGGTTTCACCCTGTGCCGTTACCGTACCGTCCCTGCCCACTGTAATACCGGGCATTTTTTTTATAATGTCCTCCCCGGTGGCATCGGGATTTACTTTGTATTGCGAGGTGCTGTATTCGGCCGTATCACCTTTCTGCCGTACCGGCGGATTATAAATGATCACCACTTCACCCAGTTGTTGGGCTGCTTTATTTACAAAAAGCTGACCCAGGTCTACTTCACCTCCCTTTTCCAACCGGAAGCGGACCGTATAGGTAGCGAAGTTGACAAACGTGATTTTCAGTTGGAAGGTGTCGGGGGAGAGGCCCGTAAACTCAAAATATCCTTTGGCATTACTGGAGGTGGACTGCTTTTTAACAGTAGTTCCGATGGTCTGAAGTTCAACGGTAGCACCTGCCAGGGGTTTGTTTTCCGAAGAGTCAATCAGGGCGCCTTTCACTTTCTGGCCCAAAACAACGGAGCTGCAAAGCAGTAGGCCGGCCAAAAGGAATAATTTCATAATAACTGATTTGTGCACTTTTAGACGCATTAAAGAGGGTAATCATTCGGGGATTGTGCCGGTTCTGGATGAGTGGTAGGGATCTGCCTGAAACGACGGGCAGCAGCAGGATTACCGGCGCTGCTCATTTCAAAGGTGTAGTTGGCTTTTTCGGTTAGCTTCATTTCCTCAACAAGCTGCGCATATCTGAATTGTTACCGTACTTTTGTAAAAATTCAGAGTAATGAAGAGGCGGATTTCCCTTTTTATCTTGCTGGCAGTAGTGTTCGTGTTATGGGCCGGCACCGGCATGGCACAGTGTTCCATCTGCACAAAAACCGCTTCGCAGCTGGGTGAAAAACCTGCAGCTGCCCTGAATACGGCCATCGTTTACTTAATGGCCGCACCCTTTGCCATCATCGGGTTTGTAGGCTGGCGTTGGTGGAAGGGCCAGAAAGAAAACGGCGATAACTGATTATTGCTGCTCGTTCTGCTGCTTTTCAAACTTTGCCACCACCTCTTCGTGTTTATGACTACCATCGCAGAAAGGAGGGTTTTTTGTGTGCTTGCACTGGCACAGCCAAACCGTTTCATCCTTTTCGGGCGTGTATTTTAAACTGCGGAACGGCATAACTGTTTCACCGTTTTCTTCATACCAGAGGGCTTTGTGACGACCGTCGCAAAAGGGTTGCTTTTCGCTGAGGCCGCAGGTGCACCAGCTGTAGGTTTTACCGGCCTGCAGGGTTACTTCTGCAGGGAAACATTGGGCTACAAGGGGCATGCTGTGGTTGCTGTCGGACAGTTCCATAAACAATATTTTAGTTGGTAAAGATACAACCTGCCGCTGCTTTTGTTCAGTAGCGGGCTACAAAGCGGTAGAGGTTAAAGGAGGAGGATGGGATTTGATTGATTTCCTCTTTCAATGCCTCTTTCCGGATGTCTTTCATCCGTTTCTGTTGTATCAGCTGGTAGGCTTTTTCAGCCAACAGCCATGATTTTTGTTCATTATAGGGGGCTGATTGCAGGAACGCATCAATCTTCTGACACAGTTCGTGAGTACCTGTTTTTTGCGTGGCAACTGTTTTTATTACCGGTATTTCCGGTTTGCTGGCTTTAAAGGATGGAGCAAGCATCTGCCGCAGGTTTTTGGCAAAGAGGTCTGCATCGGGCCGGTCGGCTTTATTAATCACAAACAGATCCGCAATTTCCATCAGCCCCGCTTTCATGGTTTGCACTTCGTCACCTGCCTCGGGTACCAATACCACCACAGTGGCATCGGCCAGTCCCGTAATTTCAATTTCACTTTGTCCCACCCCCACTGTTTCCACCAGCACATAATCAAACCCCGCGGCTTTGCAGATATCTGTTATTTCCAGAATTTTCGGATGGAGACCACCCAGTGAACCGCGGGTGGCGAGGGAACGTATATATACATCCGGGTGATTGTACCAGTCATTCATGCGGATGCGGTCGCCTAAAACGGCTCCCAGGTTAAAAGGAGAAGAAGGATCGACACACAGAACCGCCATTTTTTTTCCACGCGTAACGAACTCTTCAATCAGCGCGTCCACCAACGTGCTTTTGCCGGCGCCGGGTGGACCGGTAATTCCAATAACAGGTACACCGGAGTGAGGCAGTTCCTGTAAAAAGGATTCATACCCGGCTACTTCATTTTCAACGAGAGAAATGCAACGGGCCAGGCTTTTAAAATCGCCTTCCAGTAATCCTTTGAGCAGGGGTTGCCACATGGAACAAACCTACTGGAAAAGTATGAAATGCCAAGCATGCATATGCCGGCAATGAATAAGCAGTTGAGCAACGGTTAAAAAAGAGAGGTCGTGTGGCAATGAGGCCGGCTTATAGAGGGGTTGCATCAGGAACCAATGAAATAAAGTTTTCCGGAACGGGGGAATCTTGTAGGTTTGACGGTCATGATGCTGAAACGGACGACCCTTCATTTGTATTTGTTTTTGCTGGGCATTGCCGCATCACTCACCGGCTTTTTGTACAGCCGGGCCCTGCTCAGCATTGGCATGATGGTGCTGGTGATCAATGCGTTGCTGCAGCCCGGCTTGCGGGAGCGCCTGCAACTCTGGTGGGGCAACCGGGCCCTGGTGCTGCTGTCCACTTTATTCGTATTGCCATTGCTATCCGGACTATGGTCCGATGATACCGCTGCCTGGTGGCATGCTTCACAAATCCGTATCCCTTTGTTGCTGCTTCCGGTTGCGATGGTGCGGCAGCAAGGCTTCACCCGTACACATTTGCTGCAACTCAGCTGGTGCTGGATGCTGGTACTCCTGAGCGGTGTCGTATGGAGTATGGTGCAGTATTTTCAGTATCCCGAAGTGTTCAATGAAGCCTATCTCAAGGCAAAAGTGATGGCCACCCCATCTGGTGGTGATTATATCCGCTTCAGCATGGCCATCATCCTGGTGTTGCTTTTGTGGCTCCATCTTGAATGGAAGGGGTGGCTCACAGGCAACAGCCAATGGCTGATGCGGCTGCTGGCTGTTATTTTTATCGGTTACCTGCATCTCCTCGGTTCCAAAACCGGATGGCTCGGTTTGTACGGGGTTGTATTTCCGGTAGCCCTTGTCACGCTCTGGCGCAGGAACCAGCGCCTGCTGGTGGCCGTGGTACTCAGTGCCGCCATTGCCATACCCTGGCTGAGCTACCAATATGTTCCCACGATCCGGAACCGTATTGGGTATATCCGTTACGATTTTGATCTGTACTCACAGAATGCTTTTGTAAAAGGGCAGAGCGACGGATACCGGGTGCTGAGCTGGAAGGCCGGCTGGCAGGTGTTTCGTGAGCATTGGGTACAGGGAGTGGGTTTTGGAAATATAAAACCCCGGCTCGCTGCCTGGCATCGTCAACATGATACCGTTGTACAGGACGGCGAAGTGTTTCTGAGTAACGAGTGGCTGATCATGGCATGTGGCGCCGGTGTTGCCGGGTTTGTTTTTTTTACCCTGGCAGTGGCAGTTCTGTTTTTCAGTACGCCCTGGCGCAAGTCGTTATACGCTTTGGCCATGTTGTTTTTCTTTCTGCTTACTTTTTTATATGAAAATACACTCAGCATTCAGTTGGGTGCCTTTTTATACCCCTTTGCCATCATGTGGTGGTACCATCTGGCGCGGCAAACAGATGCTGCTGCCTGAACCGCTTCCTTCTTTTTGTTACCTTGCCTGTTCATTGGTGTGCTTATGGCTTCTTTTTCCATAGTGATAGTAGTAAAAAACGGTGCGGCCACCCTGCCGCGTCTGCTGAACAGTATTAACGGGTTGAGCAGTGATGTGGTGGTGGTCGATACCGGCAGTACGGATGATACCACTGCATGGGCCCGCCGTTATACCGACCGCGTCTATACGGCACCCTGGGAAGGGTATGGTCTCACCAAACAAAAAGCAGCCTTACTGGCGCATAACGACTGGGTATTGTCGTTAGATGCTGACGAAGAACTGTCGCAGGAACTCCGGGGTTCCCTCGGGAACTGGACACCCGGCAGCCCCACAACTGTGTACCAGTTGCACTGGCTCAACCACATTGGCAACCAGGCGATCCGGCACGGGCTATGGAGAAACGATTGGAAGAACAGGCTGTTTCATAAACATACAGTCAACTGGAATGATGCGGATGTGCATGAGGATCTGGTTGCGGCTGTTCCGTTTGAAAAACAACGGCTGCAGGGGTATTTACATCATTATTCATTCAGCAGCTTTCAGCAGGTTGCAGAGAAGCACACACGCCTGGCACAGCTGATGGGTGAGCTCTATTTTAAAAAAGGAAAAAAATCCAGCATCCTTAAACTGTGGCTGGCTCCTCTTTGGGTTTTTGTAAAAGGTTACCTGTTACGGTTGGGCTTCCTCGATGGAGTAGCAGGTTTGCACATTGCCCGCGCCACTGCCTATTATACCTTTCTGAAATACCGGGTACTGCGGCAGCGGAACGCTGAAAAGTGATTCCGTGCCCCTTCAACATTTCCTTACAGCTTTGTTCAAATTCCGATATTTGCTGCTGGCATGACGAACTTTATTCCCATCTTCCCGCTTGCCCTGGTGGTGTACCCGGGCGAAGAAGTAAACCTCCATATTTTCGAGCCCCGTTACAGGCAACTGATTCAGGAGTGTGTGGCGCAAAAAAAACCGTTTGGTATTCCCGTTGTGGTGAACAATGAGCTCAAAGAACTGGGAACCCTGGTGGAGGTGCTGGAAGTGAAAAAAATGTATGAGGATGGCAAGATGGATATTTCCACCAGGGGCATCAAGGTGTTCCGGCTGCTGGAGGTGATTAAAGAAGTGCCCGATAAACTCTACAGTGGTGCTATTGTTACCTACCCCGGCGATACCGATGATGGTAGCCGGCAACTCATGAACCGTGTGGTTCAGGGTATTAAGCAGCTACACGGCCTGCTGCAGGTACGTAAGGATTTCAGGAAAGCGGAAGAGGAACTGAGGGCCTTTGATGTTGCACATCATATAGGCCTGAACCTGGAGGAAGAGTTTGAGTTGCTGGGCTTGTTCCGGGAAGCACAGCGACAGGAATACCTGAAACGGCACCTGGGAAAGGTACTGCCGGTGCTGGCCGAAATGGAATCGCTGAAAGAAAAAATTAAGCTTAACGGTCATTTTAAAAACCTCGATCCGTTTCAGTTTGATTTATAATTTTTTTGCATGATAACCACCATTTGCTTCGATTTCGGAAATACCCGCCTGAAAGCGGCAGTATTTCACAACAGCCAGTTGCAGGAACTGGTAGTTTTGCCCGACGACAACCGGGATACACTGGAACAGCTGCTGCAACGGGTGAAGCCGCAGTACACCATCCTGTCTTCGGTGGTTCATCATCAAACCCATGTGGAGGATGTATTGCGCCATCACACTTCCTTTCACAAGCTTTCGCACGAAACACGATTGCCCTTTACCACACCTGTTGGTAAGCCGGAAACCATTGGAGCAGACCGGCTGGCCCTTTGTGCTGCAGCTGTACATCTCTTCCCCCAACAAAACAACCTGGCCATTGGGCTTGGCACCTGCATCACCTATAATTTCATTAACCAGCGGCATGAATTTCTGGGGGGCAGCATTTCGCCCGGACTGGAAATGCGGTTTAAGTCCATGCATGCCCTTACGGCCAAACTCCCGTTAGTGAACATGGAATGGAATTTCCCGCTGATTGGTTATGATACCAAGACCAATCTGCTCAGCGGTGTAGCCTGGGGAATGGCCAAGGAGATTGATGGAATCATTGATGCTTACGCTGAAAAGTTCGGGAACTTTAACGTGCTGTTAACCGGGGGTGATACACCCCATTTTGCTCCTCTGCTCAAAAAGCAGATATTTGCAGACCCTCAACTAATTTTTAAAGGTCTGTATGCAATCAGTGAGCACAACCGTTAGACGGTTTTTTTCTTTGTTGATTTTTGGCGGAATTGTTACAAGCAATGCCTTTTCGCAGGATAATTCACCCTGGAGCCGTTACGGACTGGGCGATATGATTCCTTCTGTGAATATAGTGGGCCGGGGTATGGGCCACGCTTCTGCAGCTTATTCAGATGCTCAGACTATCAATTTTGTCAACCCTGCTTCCTACAGCAAATTTGGGATGCAGCGTTCCATTCTGGACATAGGAATGGATATCAACAACCGCACAATCCGTAACAACCAGGGAGCCAGTTACAGTTCTGCCAACGCCTATATTCCTTACCTGGCGGCAGGGTTTCAGCTGCGGGGTGAAAAGACAAAAACGAACTGGGGACTTGCCTTCGGCCTCCGTCCGCTTACAAAAGTGAGTTACAATATCGAATCCGCCCAGCGCATTCCGGCCGGAGACAGCGTTATCTACAATTATGAAGGAAATGGCGGAACCTACCAGGCATTTATCGGAACCGCAGTGGGTATTAAAAATTTCAGCATCGGAGTGAACGGAGGCTATCGCTTCGGATCAAAAGATTATACCACCCGTGCCATTATGCTCAACGATACCGCACCTTCCCGCTACACGTCGGGCCAGAAGGTGATCCGTAACAATTTTGGTGGCGCTTTTCTGGAAGTGGGTTTGCAATACCAGCTGAACCTGAATAAAAAGACGGCCCTGCATCTTGGTGCTTATGGAAACATTCAGGCGCCTATGAATGCCACCCGGGATGAATTGTTTGAAACCTATTTCCTCTCCGGCGAGGCAGGCAATCCGTTGCGGATAGATTCTGTTTCCGAAGTAAATGACATCAAGGGCAAGGTGCAATACCCTTCTTATTACGGGTTCGGTATCATGTTCGACAGGATGGATAAAGGACGGCTGAACGTGGCC
>Ga0315902_10004163_pt1 | contig 21129 bp, 25 predicted proteins | sample LakEriMetagenome_9_FD_203523 | JGI IMG/M metagenome (GOLD analysis project Ga0315902, IMG submission 203523) | Freshwater fungal communities from buoy surface, Lake Erie, Ohio, United States - Buoy 12 MA117 | ecosystem: Environmental > Aquatic > Freshwater > Lake > Lake biofilm | place: USA... | reverse complement strand
GGTGGCAGTACGACTTGACCGGGCACCGGCTGCGGGTTGAAAACATGCGGGCGCTGCATGCGCTCCGGCAGATCGGCCTTCAGACCCCATTCGACGTTGGCGCGGCCGTTCTCGTTCCGGAACACGTAGTTCAGCAGCTGCAGGTCAAGCGGCACGTCCTCCGGTGGGTTGGGATCGAGCCGTCGCTGGCCGGCGGCATACAGCCACACCTCACGGGTCAGCTCCTGCTTGGCACGCTCGGGGAAGGTCATCCAGGCCAAGGCCATGGCGGTTTCATCCCAAGGCTTAAAGCGCGGCAGCGTGCGGCTCAGCGCTTGCAAAACCTTGCCGAAGTCTTCCTGCGTGATCATGCGGCCTCCTGGTCAGTGGGAAACATGGCGAGGAAGGAATCCATCACCTGCCGGTCGCGGGTGATCGAATCGACGTAGCCGGTGTTGGCTGACACGGCCTTCAGGCTCGGTGGTTCAAACACATCGCCCCAGCCGCTGGCGATGGCACGCTCTAAGGCTTCACGGCGCTGCTCTGGCGTCCACTGGCGCAGCTTGTTGCAGACGCGATTCCAGACGCCTTCAGAGCGGGTGCCCTTCTTGACGGCCCAGAACTCCGGCAGCAGCTGCTGGCAGTCCAAGAGGTCTTCAGGTACCAGATCAGGGTCAATCTGACGCTTGGAGTGCGGATCACGCTTTGCTCGGGGATTGGTGCCTTTGGCGCGTGGGTTGGTGCCACGCTCTCGTGGCGTCACCAACAGCTCATCAACCAAGGCATCAATTTCAGATGGGGACCCCTGTTTTTTTTTGGGTTCAAGGGCTTGGTCAATTTCAGGCGGGACAGCCTCAACAGCCGTTGCTGTCGCGCAGGCTGCTGAGCCAGAGCGGCCTAGCTCTGGATCGAAAGCCGGTTGATCCGAAAACCCGTTGATCTGTGGGGTTCCCGCACCGACACGGTACGCGGGTAGGTTACTCGCCGTGTCAATAGCACTAGTTAGGAGAAGGCAGATAAAGCCCTTCCTGTCTAGGAAGTTGGGCTTTGCGGCATCAATCCTGTCGAGCAGGTCCGCCGGAATCGTGAAATTGAGCTGTGGCACAAGCGGTAGTGCTGCGGTAGTGCTGAGCCCACCAGCAGTAGTGCTGCGGTAGCGCTCAGCTAGGCGTGAGATTAGCCAGCGCTAGCCACGTCGGCAAGAGCTACCTGCCCTAGCCGCCTAGTCCCTTGCGACCCGCTGCAGGACTGCTGCATCTGCGCATGAAAAAGGCCCCTTGCGGGGCCCTGCATCAACCCTTACCGGGCCATCGTTTCTGGATCGGCGGTGGGCCGCCGTTCATCGCATTCAGCGCCACCTCCAACAGGTGTGCAGCGAGATTGCTAGTGGATCGACCTTGCTCGTCGCTCAAGCTGTGGAGGTTCTCAGCTACGGAGTGAGAGACGGTGATCGTGATGCGCTTGGGGGCGCGGCTCACGAAGCGTAGGGATGCGGTCATGGCTTCGGATTGGGTAGTCGCTAGCGATCGGGAACAGCTAGCGATGGTCAAACAATAGACTGCGCTAGCGGGAATCAATCAAGCTGCTGCGGATCTGCTGCGCGTCACAACGCAAAAAAGCCCTAGGGCGTTACTCCCTAGGGCCAGTGGTGATCCGGTTAGCGCTGCGGATCAGATCAGTTCGCGGGCATCCTCCAGCGCCGCAAACGCCTGATCAAGATGCCAGCGGAAGCGCGTCAAGGGCTCTTCCAGTGCCGCCGGCAGGTCGTAAAAGCTCCGGGCGTCTTGCAGGCACATGCAGGCCTCGCGCAGGCCAGCTCCGAGGTTTTCATGGGCTTGGCCTTGGCTGCTGAGTAGCTCCAGCAGGGTGCTGTAGCTGATCGGCTGAGCGGTCGGGTCTGAGATTGCAGTGTTCATGCGGCTTTTCGGCTGTGGTCACAGGCCAAGCAGCTCTGGCGCTGCTAGGTCTGTAACCACACACTAGCCTGGAGCGAATTGAACAATGACAACGGCGATTTACGCCCGCGTCAGCACGGAAAGCGACGACCAAGCCCACGCCCTAGAGCAACAGCTCAGCCGCCTGCGTGAGCACGCCGCCCAGCTCGGTGAGCCGGTGGTTGAGTTTGTCGATGTGGCCTCTGGCACCCGTGACGACCGGCCTGAGTTGAAGCGGTTGCTGGAGTGCTGCGAGCAAGGGCTGCTGACCACGGTGCTCTGCACGCGCATGGACCGCATGAGCCGCTCCACGGTGCATGGCGGCAAACTGCTGCGCCTGTTCAACCAAGAGAGCTGGCCAAACCTGATCTGCCTGGATCAGTCCATTGATCTGTCCACGGCGATGGGGCGCTTCTACGCCAATTTGCTCATGGGCATGGCGCAGATGGAATCGGAGCTAATCGGCGAGCGGGTGCATCACGGGCAGCTGTATGCGCGGAAGCAACTCAAGCCGCAGGCTGGTAAACCGCCGTTTGGCTATCGCTACACCGAGGGGAAGCTCAACTACGAACTGGACCCCGAGACGGCGCCGATTGGCCGGCAGATCGTGACTCGCTTTTTACAGAGCGCGAGCCTGCGGGATGCCTTTGACTATCAGTACCAGGAATGCGGCCAAGCGTTTAGAAGCTTGGAAGGGCTGCGGCGTTGGCTGCTGAATCCAGCGATTGCTGGCAGCCGCGTGTATGGAACTTTCCGCTGGAAGCTCGACGCTGATGGCAACAAAAGCCGCCTACTGAACAAGCCAGGACAGGTGGAAGAGATTCACCCGCACGCGCATCCGGGACTGATCAGCCACGAGGAGCAGGTGGAGATCCAGCAGGTGATGCAGTCGTTACGGGTGCGTTCCCTGGCACCGATTCGCACGCGGCGCAGCCGTGTGCTGACAGGGCTGGTGTACTGCGGGCATTGCGGTGGCCTGATGCACTACCACCAACCGCGCAAGCCAGGTCCGACCTATCTGCGCTGTGGCCATGAGGTTTGTCCGAACCGTCCGCACAAGGTGATCCAAGAGAAGGCCGTGGTGGAGGCTGTGCTTAGGCGTCTGTGGGAGAAGCGGGAGGTGCTGGCCTACGGCAGCGTGGTGGATGAACTGCGGCTGAAGCAACAGCTCAGCCCGGAGATTAAACAGCTGCAGGGTCAGATCAGTGACCTGCGCTTGCTGGAGGATGCCGACTTGGCGGACGTGATCGAGCGCAAGGAGCAGCGCCTGAGCACCTTGCTGGAGGAATGCGTCAGTAATGGCGGCAGCCGGTTCACGTTGGCGGATGCGTTGAACGCGCTGGATCAGCCAACGGTGTGGACAGAGATGACTAAGACGCCAGAGCAAACGCGGCGACTGGTATCGCAGTGGGTAGAGCGCGTGGTGGTGAGCGATGGAGCAGTCACAGAGGTGCGACTTAGGGCAGGGGAGAGGGCTGCCCATCCCTAGGGTTAGGCTATTCACTAGCGAAGGCTCTCTTTTGGATCACGACCGCTACAGCCATCCGCCGCTAGCTGCCCGGCAGCGCTTTGGTCGCACACTCACGGCCTGGTGCAATCGCAACGGCTGGATCCACAGCACGCTGCATGAGTGGGGTGAGCAGGCTGGTTTTCCTGCTGTGCGGGATTCGAGCTTTAACAAGCTGCAAAACGCCAAGACCGAACAGCCGCAGCCGCTGACCTTCATCCAGTTGGCGCTGGCCAATGCGCGGGTGGCCGAGGGCGACTACAGCGGCGTGACGGACCGCCGCCTGAAGGATCGCCTCAAGGAGTCACAGCCGATCACCGATGCCAATGGTGTGCCATGGCGGGCGACGGATTTTTTTTCACACTTCATCGGCGAGCTAGAGGCGCCGGAGTGGCTGCAGCAACCAGAGCCGTTGACTCAGGATGCCGCGAAAGCATTAAGCGCTGAGCACCAAGCAAGGTTTGAGGCGCTTGCGAAGGCCAAAGGGCTCACGCCAGCAGTGGCCTGGAAGCAGTTAGAGCAGCATTGCCAAAGCCTGAGCAACAGCCAGCGGGATCTGCTGCGCAATGTGCTGAGCGGCTGGCATGAATGGACGCCGAGCGAATGGGAGTCGTTTTGCCTGAACGGCTCCGACCCAGTAGACGAGGCGCTAGCGGCGTGGGGAGAAGCCATTGACGACTAGCGTTGGCTAGCCTAGTGTGCAAGGGTGCCGCAGCGACGCGGCATCCGATAACCCCGCATCCATGACTGATTTCCCGCAACTTGGTGGGGTCATCACGCCTGATGACATCTCCACCAAGGGCAGCGGCTCCTATGCCGCGGACTATGTGAACTGGGCCAAGATCGCCCACCTGCTTCACGTCCATGCACCGGGCTGGCAGTTCACGCTCAGCAGCGCGCCGGATGGCGGCCACGTCTGGCGCGCGCCGGATGGCACTGGCTATGTCGTTGGCTACTTCGCTAATGGCGATCAGGTGACGCCTGATTTCCCTCAGGCCTGCATGGACAACCGCAACAACCCGATTCCGTTTGAACGGATCACAGCGCGGACACTGACCGACACACACCGCCGCTGCCTGTGCACCGCTGCAGCCTTTGCCTTTGGCTTGGGCTATGAGCTGTGGGCGCGAGTCGAGGTGGAGAACCCGATGCGCGACGACAACGCTCAACCCGAAGCGGCTAGCGCTAGCAAGCCACCGACGGCGAAAGCAGCTACCGCTCAAAAAGTACCGAGTTCGCCCAACCCGGAAAAGCTCAGTGCCGCTGAGGTGCAGGAGCTAGTGCAGGCTGTGCTCAAGGTGAGCGACGAGCGCCGCAGTCAGATCGTGCTGGCGTTTCAAGAACGCTTCAGTCTGCCGCCGGACAAGAAGGCCGCTGACTACATCAAGACCGCGGCGCACCGCGACTTCCTGATGGAGCAGCTTCATGCCGTTGCCGCCTGATGAGCACATCCGACTTGCTCACGCGCATGTATGCGATGCCATCCGAGCTGTTGAAGCAACAGCAGCAGATGCTTATGCAGAAGCTGCATACAATTCACGGCTTACCTACTTCGGCAACCACTGCGCCAAGCGGGCGCTGCTGCAACGGATCCGAGCCGATCTCAACCTCTTACAGCGATCCGTATCTGCACCGGGTTTATTGGCTACTGAGGAATAGCTCAGGTGCGTATCTTGCTGCACTTTGCGGCACTTTACTGCAGTGGGAATCCTCGGCCAATGCGGTACCGGAACAACTTCGCTTTGTTACCCATCAACGGGTGAAGTCGTACTGGCTTCAGCTAAGGGAACTAACCGCATTAGAGGATGAAGGGTTAGCCATAGAGCCTGTTGATTTCTATGCCCACCGACAAACCCCGTATTTATGGTGTGCCTTAAATGAGTAGTGCAAAACGCCGTGTAGCTGAGGCCATCATTGATGGTTTGCAGCAAGAGGAGCAGCTAGCCAGCGCTAGTACTCCAAGGCGCCGGTATGGGCGCAGCACAAGGAGCGTGGCGGTTTGCGCGCATTTATGGCCTGACGTGATGGAGCTGGTTCGTCAACACGCCAACCAGCATCAACTCACCCCAAGCGGTGCCGTGCATGACGCGCTGCGCCGTTACTTCAAACTTCCACCCATTAACTGACTCATGCCTGATTTCGCACCCGACGCCTTCACGCTTTGGTTCAACTGCAACCAAGACCAGAAAACACAAGGCGCCTATTGGGCATCGTCCGATGTGCCGGTGGAAGAGATCGAGAAGCTCTACAACTGGGCGCTAACGCAGAACCCTGTGACTAATGACAAAGGGCAGCACTGCGTACAGATCCGAGCAAACCTGCGGCCCAAGGTCAGCAAAGCCGGCAATGACTACCTGCTGCTGGCCGTGAGCGATCAAAAGCCCAAGGCTGAATCCACCAATTCGATGCCGTTCTGATGAATCCCGACTGCAACCCGATTGAGCAGCAAGCCGTGCAAGACCGGCTAGAGGCTGCCTACATCGCCAGCGGCCGCGCTGACAAAAGCCATCCCATGCACAGCCTTTACACAGGACTCCTCACTCAGACCGATGACGACAACACACAAGACGCTTGAGGATCTCCTCGCTGAGTGGTGGCGTGACAGTTACCCGCACGCCCAGCCGATCAACAATCAGACCGCTGCACTGATCGTCGCTTTTGCCGCTTGGGTACTGGCCAAGAAAGCACGGGAGGCCAACAATGATCAAGGCTGATCATTGGATTCGCCAGCGCTCTGAAGCCGGCATGATCCAGCCGTTTGAATCGACCCTGATCCGTCAGCTCGGCAGCCAGAAGGTGCTCAGCTACGGCTGCGGCTCTTACGGGTACGACATCCGCCTAAGCCCAGCTGATTTCCGTGTGTTTCAGCATGTGCCTGGAACGATCATGGACCCGAAGGCGTTTAACCCTGACAACCTGCGCAATGTCGAATTGCAAGGCGATTCAAGGGGCAGGTATTTTGTCCTGCCTGCCCATAGCTACGGCTTAGGTGTGGCCCTAGAAAAACTGTGCGTGCCTGAAAACGTCACGGTGATCTGCTTGGGCAAGTCGACCTATGCCCGGATGGGCGTGATTGCCAACATGACCCCTGCAGAAGCTGGCTGGCGCGGGCATCTCACCCTGGAGTTTTCTAACTCCTCAGGTGCTGACTGCCGCATCTACGCCAATGAGGGAATTTGTCAGCTGCTCTTTTTTGAAGGCGACAAATGTGATATCACATATGAGAAACGGTCTGGCAAATACCAAGACCAAGACCATGGCGTAACGCTCGCCACGGTCTAATCAAAAGGGTGGCCGGTGGCTGGTCCTCACGCGGTGTCAGCCTCACCGCAGCCGGCCAGCTACGGACGCCCCGAGCCTTGATAAAGGTCGAGGCTCACAACATAGCCATTTTTTCTCCCTTCTGCTAATGGCTCAACCTGTTACTTCCGTCGACTGGATCCTCAAGCAGTCGCATCGCTATCCGCTACTGACAGCTGAAGAGGAAATCATCCTGGCGCGTCATGTACAGAGCTGGTTAGCGCTTGGCGAACTGGAGGCACCGGATAAACAGCAAAAAGCGACGATCGCTAGAGGACGGCGGGCGCGTGATCGCTTCTTCATGTCAAACATCCGTCTGGCCGTCAAAGTCGCTGGTAAGTATCACAAGTACGCTGGCACGCTCAACCTTGAGGATCTGATCCAAGAGGGTTTGATTGGCCTTGACTCGGCGATTGCTAAATTCGACCCCGAGCTTGGCTACAAGTTTTCTACGTATAGCTATTGGTGGATCAGGCAGGGCATCACCCGCGCGATCAATCGTTATAGCCGCATTATCCACCTGCCGATGCAGGCGAATGACGCGATCCGCAAGGCAATGGACTATATGCAGCAACAGATGCGCGCCACTGGCAAAATGCCGTCGCTGAACGAGACGGCAGACTACTGCAAGGTCTCAGCGACTTATTTATCCCACTATTTAAACCATAGCGTCAATCTGGTCAGTCTCGATGAGCGGATGGCTAGTGAGCGTGGTAGCGAATACATGGATATCGTTGCTGACCCCAGCAGTATTCAGCAAGAAACAGAGGATTTCGTGCAGTTCGCTGACCAGTTGCACGATGCGGTTGAGCAGCTCAATCCTGTACACCAGAAAGTAATCAAGGAGCGTTACTTCAACAACAAGAAGTTGCCGACGACGTACCGCTGCCTGGCTAGTGATTTAGACATGACGCGGCAGTCGGTGCAGCAGCAGCACAACCGGGCCTTGATGAATCTGCGCGTCAAGCTGGCAGGCGCTGAAAAGCAGGTCGCTGCAAAGCCGCCATCGAAGCACTGTGAGATGCATCAACTGCGTCTAGAACTTACCGATCCTGCAACGCTTCCCGACACTCCAACTCAGCAATGCGCCGCGTAGCACCACGGATGATCAGACTCTGGTGAATGGTGAGCTGCCACAGCCTTAGGGCATGGGCCATCACTTGATCAGGCGTGCTATTGGCCAACGCACGTCTGCCGCGTTCGAGCTCTAGATGGTGCTCTAATCCCAGCTGCGGGGACATCCAATCACCCCAGGCCATAATGAAATGGGACATGCTCACTACAGCTTGCCGTTCGTGGAGCCAACTGTCGAACGGCTACTGACAGAGCGGGGCATGATTTGGCGTGTTTGTGGCTTGGGATATTGCATTGAACATCAACAGCGTTGGCAGGCTGAGGTGATGTATGAATGCATGCTGGTTGCTAAAGGCTTAAGCAATCAAGCGAACAACCCTAAACAGTTTGACCAAGGGGATTAAGCCGCTGCTGGTGGCTCAGGGTCGTCCATTTCACGGCTTAGCCACAGCCTTGTATTGTCCTCGTCATAACTGATGTAGGTAATACCATTGGCCATGGCCATCCATACTTTGACGCCAGTTCTGGGGCGTTCCACAGTCCATAGACCGGGCTGAATGCGGCGACTGATGTTAGGTGTACTCATGGCTCAGCGATGATGCACCAACCGCTACGAACGCCCTCGACAAGCCAGCGCGGACCCCAGTTGGCTTTGCTGTAGGCAATGCCGCTGCCTTTGCTATTGAGGTAGGTGCCGCGAACAACGTCCATCTCACCGAAGGGGTCGTTGACGATGACATGGCCGCTCGTGACGCCGATCACGGTGAGCCAATGGCCACCGCCGGATGGCTTGCTACTGGTGCCGTGATGCAGGAAGCCGCAAGGGATTGGCACATTGCGTGCGATCTGCCGTTGCAGGTCATCCCAGCCGCCGTTTTGCTTAAAGCTGGCCTTGATGCCGTAATGCGCTAAGGCCTTGAGCTGTGCTTGTACATCAGTGGTATCGCCATAGCGCAGCACCGTTTTCAGGTACTGGTCATCAGCCGCAGCACCGCTGATTACACCAGGGCGAAGGTAGGCCAGGAGCATGGCGCAGCTAGAGCTAAAACACATGCGATTGGCTTGGCCTGCCACCGTGGAATCGCGCTGGCTGTAGTACGGCACCTTGAGCGGCTCACCAGGCTTTTGCTGCGGTGGGACGTTCAGCCGTTGATGACCGCAGAAGACGGCAACCTCAGCAGCACGGCGCCGCTCTAAACCAGCTAAAACCGCCTCGCCGGCATGCACCCACTTCGGTAACTCTTCGCGGACGACATGGCAGGGTTCCTCACCAGCCAAAAGCCGTTTACGCAGCGTGCTGTCTTCCAGTGCGCCGAGACCCAGGTTGTAGGCAAAGCTCACGAGAGCACCAAGCTGATTGGGCTTCCAACCCTTGGCCATCGGCAAGAGGTGCAGCACACCGGGGCCAAAGAGATTTTCGACTTCGTTCTGCAACAGCTCATCGGCAAGGGCTTGGCTGATCGTGTCGCCACTACGCACAGGGGCATCCATCAGCCGTGTCGTACCCCAACCGATCGTCCACTGACCAGCTGGGCACTTGTAGGCCTCTAGGACGCAACCTTCGAATTCACGGATTAACTTCAGTGCTGGCGCTACCCACGCTGGCGGCAGCAGCTCTTTTGGTTTGGGGTCGGCGCGGTACAACTCCGCAAATTCAATCAGCACTTCATCGCTGAGTTGACCTTGCAGCCAGTCCCATGCTGCAAGCTGATGGGGCAGCTGCTTGAAATGCGCTGCTGCTTGCCGTAGCTGAATTACAGCCATCGTTTATTTCAGGGTTGTGCTGACATTGCGCAGCACGGCCTTGATCGGGTCGTAAAGCTGCACCACTTGCTCGATTTGGCGAGCGGTCGCTTGATGACCGGTGGCGCTGGCGATGCTGGCGGCGATCTTGGCGGTCATCACCTCCGGCGTTGCTGTACGCAGCAAGTTGGGCATGTCGCTATCAAGCTGCTCATAAACGAGCGGCAGGGCACGGCGAAGCGGGCGATCGATTGCGGCTTTTGCCAAGGGCTTGATTACAGCCTCGGTTAAACCCATGAACAGGAAAGCCAATAGTGCGTCGCCGAAGGTGCGTAAAGACATGGGGCTAGGTGGTAGGTGGACCATTGCGACGGCTGCGGTTGATGGAGCCATCGGATGGACTGCGCGGTGACTCCGTAATGAAGGCCCACATGGTTGATGCCGCACCACCCGCCACGGTGAACGCTTGCGTCCATTGGTTGCCGCACTGGCCTGGGCGGCGCAGCTCACAGCTGGCGACATTGGCGCTGGCCATGATCAGCATGTAGCTGTAACAGCCAACGATTAGGCGCAGAACCAAAGTCACCACAGCAGGGTTACTCATGGCTTGTGCTCCGCTTCTAGCTTGGTGACGCGCTGCTCTAAGCCATTGAGGCGACCATAGGTTTCTTTCTGGTCGGCCTTGATATCGGTATGAAGTACCTCTAGGCGTGAGGCAACGTTTTCAACCGCAACAGTTAAGCGGACGACAGCATCTCGCGCTTCGGTTGAGCGCTTGGATTGCGAGCCAAAGCCCATGGCTCCAACAGTGATTGCGGCGCCGACGACCGCTGCAGCTACCTCGACCACGGCGACTGGAACCCGATGGATTCAGCGTAACGAGAGCTGTTATTTGCCTTGGCCGCGATAGCGCTTACGGCATCGATTACGACTGGTGGCAGCTAACAAGGTCCGCAGCGACTTACCTTGCCTGGTCTTTTTGGGAGTACCAGGCTGATGGTCGATGCGAGCTGCGCCCGCTTTTGCCTTTGTCGCCATGGGAGATGGTTAGCTCACCAGGTATGGAGAAGCCCGCTCAACCGTGATCATCACGGGGATTGATCGCCAACAGGCAGTAGGCAACAAAGAGACCTACTAGCCAAAGACTGAGCAGACCAAGCAAGAGAGTTGGACGTTCACCAGTGCAGAGTAACCAGGGTGATTACGGCTGCGGTGGCCATTCAATCGTCCAGGGGAAACCAGGCTGTGAGGTGACATCCCGCAGTTGCTGACGGTACGCGAGCCAAGGTTGGTGATCAACGGGTGCATCAGGTAATTGGGTCCAGTCGCACTTAACGAGGCGGCTGTTGCGTTCGGCTCTAACAGCAGCAGCTTGCTGAGCATCGCGCTCGGGCTGTTCAGACAGCCATTCAGCGTATTCCTCATCGTTCATGGGGCGAACGACGTCATTGATTTGGATGATTGGTCTAGTCATTTAGCTGAGTCCGTAGAAGTACAGTGTACCGGAGCTAAAAATATTTCCTCCACTCAGCGCTATTCTAATCGCATTAATTACACCTGTAACGGAAGATTCTCGACCGTTGGTAATAGCATCAGAGGCAGTAGTATAAACAAGAAGGTTCTTAATGGCGCCATTTATGTTGGCGTTATATACATGGGCGATGCCAGCAGGGATTGTTCCGAACGCGGAGCTTATATTGTAAGTACTTCCAAAAGTACTCCCATCGTCAGAACTGAGCCGTATAGTTAATCCGGCGGTGTTACCACCGAATACATTTGCGCTTGCGGCAACAATTATAACCTTAGAGGAGGGAATACTTGTGTATGTGACATTTGAGGCTCCAAATGATACGCTAATTGTGTTTAACAAAGTAAGGCCACCGCCGCCTCCAGCGGTTGCCCAACTCAGCGTTCCGGTGCCATTCGTGCTTAAGACTTGGCCATTCGTTCCATCAACCGCGGGTAGCGTCCAAGTGACATTGCTAGCGATAGTTGCAGGCGCCTGAAGCGCCACCCAATTACTGCTATCGCTATCGGCAAGACGCAGGTCAGACTGAGCATTCAGTGTGACGTTATCTTTGGCGGTAATTGTGCCGTCGAAGACTGCAGCACCGGTAACATCTAGTGTTCCGGGAACATCAATGTTGTTGGTCCACTCAACACCAGTGCCAGCTGCATCAGTCTGGAGCAGTTGACGTGCTGCTCCGTCTGCAAGTTTGCTAACCGCTATTTCGGCATTGGCGTTGATATCCGCATCGACAATCGCGCCGCTAGCAATCGCAGTAACACCAGCATCGCTGATCGTGATGTCACCGGTAACTGGAGTACTAGTCGCGACGTTGCTGGAATTACCCAGAACGATGTTGCCGGCGGTCAGTGTTGCCAGCTTGCTGTAATCAATAGCAGCACTGGCGTTGATGTCTGCGTTGACGATTACGCCACTGGCAATGGCCGTCACACCAGCATTGCTGATGGTGATGTCGCCAGTTACGGCTGTGCTGGTCGCCACATTGCTGGCGTTACCGATCAGGATATTGCCGCTGGTAAGGGCTGCCAGTTTGCTGTAATCAATCGCAGCCGAGGCATTGATATCGGCGTTGACGATGACGCCACTGGAAATGGCAGTAACGCCTGCGTTGCTAATGGTGATATCACCCGTAACGGCTGTGCTTGTGGGAACGTTACTGGCGTTGCCTAGAACAATGTTGCCACTCGTTAGAGCCGCAAGTTTGCTGTAATCAATCGCGGCACCGGCGTTAATATCAGCATTAACAATCGTGCCATCAGCAATCAACGCGCTGGTAACTGTTCCGGTGTCACCGCTGGTGATGACCGTGCCGGAGACATTTGGCAGGTTAATTACGTTATCTGCCGTGGGATCAACAACGCCAAGCGTGGTCTCGAAAGCGTTGTCGGTGGCGCCTTCAAACACCAAGCTGCCGGCTGAGCCAATTAGCAGTTGACCCGTCAGTGTGCTGCCTGCTGCTTGCAGTGCTTCTGAAGCGACTTCAGCAATCGCGGCCTGTACATTACTGGCTGCAATTGTGCCAGTCGGTGAAAACGAAATGTTGACAGCGCTTTGACTGGTGAAGGTCTGCGATACGTCAATAAGGATGTAGTTCGTGCCGTTCGACAGCAGAATGTCGGGCGGTTGCAATGTGACTGTGGGTGCTGGCGAAGTACCAGTGCCGCCATTGTTCACCACAACGTAATACCGGCTGTTGCCGCCTGCTGCTGCCGGAAGGGCGCTGCCATTAACGAAGCCAGCTGCCGATCCTTCGGAGGTAACAGAACTCAGTGTGTTAGTAGCAGCGTCATAAGTACCAGCGAAGACGATCTCACCGGCGCTGATACCAACCGGCTGGTAAACGTTGCCATCCCAAAGTGATAGATCGCGGGAGAGCGGATTAAAGAAGAATTGGCCGATGCTATCCGCTGAAGGGATTGTGCTACCGATCTTTGTGATTGCAAAGTTGGCCAGCTTGACGCCGGTAACTGCGTTGCCACCAATCCGGTCAATATCGAGGGTGCCAGTGGTGATCTTGGCGGCCGACAGGTTCGGGATATCTGCCTCAACAAGTGATGCAGCGCCAGTAATGTGCCCTTCGGTGTCAAAGCTGACCTTGACGCCAGAGCCAGCACCAATCGCGTTGGTGTGATTAAGTGAGCCGCTACCGTTTACACCCAGTCCGGAGCCGGGTTTAACAATGCCGTTTACCGATGCAGTGGCGATTGGTACGTCACTGGCACTGATAACACGACCAGAAGTGACAAGGCCTTTGGCGTTGTACTGAACAATGTGAAAGTTACTAGCTTCTGCCGTAACCGTGTTGTTGATGGTGATCGTGTCACCGGACAGGGTTAGGCCATTGCCGTTAACGATGACGGCGCCTTTGGTCGTCGTAGTAGCAGTCGGAAGGTCGGCACCAACAATCGGGCGATAACCAACAGTGCCAGCCGAAGCGGTTGGGCCAGCGAGAAACTCAGCGGCGGCCGTGGTGTTATCAAGTGTGGCGCTGATCGTTACTTGGTCGCCGACTGTGGTGGCAACAATGTTGATGACACCTGCGGTGCTACCGAGTACAGCGTTTACGCCGCCCGCTGCTTTGATGCTTACCCAGGTGCTGCCGTCCCAGCAGTAAATCTTGCTGTCGTCAGTATCGAGCGCCAGTTGACCGACAAAAGCGCCGCTAGCTGGAAGCGTGGTTACAAGGTCAACGCTCGATTCGTCGGCAAGCTTGGCGGCAGTAACTGCATCATTTGCCAGCTGGGTTGCCGTAATGCTGGCATTCGTGAGCGAGCCACCGGGAATTGTATTGGCACCAAAAACAATCTTGGCGCTTGGGATGGTCGCATCAGCAATCAGCGTCGTGGCATTACCGACCAGATCGGTAACCGTGATCTTTTTCGTCTCGCTGGCGCTGGTGTCCGCAATGGGCAAAAAGTCGCCGGCCGCAAGATTGGCACCCGCAAGCGTGGCTAGTTCGCTGATCCTTAGGTCGGCCATCGCGGGACTTCCTTGTAGCGCTAACAGTTACAAAGAGTCTAGGTCTACTAATCTGGCTCTTCTAGCAGCACAAAGGACGAGCCATCCTGCTCTAGTTTGATCTTGGAATTATCCTCCTGCAGCAGTCGATTCGGAATCTGAGTGGAAGCACGCAGGCGGATCGGACCTGTCGAGATGAAGTCAATCACGCTGGTGATCACCTGATCAGCGGCAAAATTGACAGCTGATGCCGTGATGATGCCATTGAAGTCCCACCACAGCGAGTCGTTCAACTGGCTGGCGGCAAAGGAGCCAGCAAAAGCTGGCGTATCCGGTGACTTGATGTAAAAGCGGCCATGAAAGGTTGAGCCGATCTCAGTGCGCAGCACCAACTGCATTAGGTAGTTCACTGGCTCTTCATGCCGGTTGTTGGTGTAATCCCAACGGGCGGTCAGACGCCCACTACCACTGATCAGGCTGCTGTACTGCTGCCGGTACTCATCACTAAGGGTTGTGATATCAACGGTTTCGCGGTTGGTGTTGAGCTCGTACTCAATCACATCACCAAGCACGCGTGCTTCGCGATCTCGGACAATGATGTTGATCGGAATGTTGCGGTTAATCGCCACCAAGGGCACACGACCTTCCGTACCACCATCCAGGCTGGCCGCAAAGCTGGTGTAAAGACGGATGCCACCGAGTTCGTCGACAAAGATGTACCAGGCGCCACTGGAGTGCAGAGTATTGTTAGCCCAACCGCTGGGATCAATAAAATCGAGATTCGTGCGATCTGTCGAAGTGATCTCGACAAAGTCACCAGTGACTAGATATCCCTCTTCAAAATCGAAGCTAAAGCGGTCTTTGCTTGGGTTGATGTCGTTGGGATTTAAGACACTCTGCTTCGCGCCCTCTAGGGCTGTGCGCGTCAGCTCAATCTTGCCGATCAGCCCTAAGTAAATACCCATCAGATTGTCACCGCTGTAAGGGCACCAGTCGCCTGGAAGCTGATCTGTGCGCTACTGACTTCGCCAACATTGGCACCAAAGGAGACGCTGGTAATCCAAGCCGTCAGGCTGACGTCATTGCTGGTATTACCTTGAACAAAGCGCAGACTCAGACTGACCGTATCGGTGTCGGAGACGCCGCCAATCTTTAGTAGCTTCTTCAGCGCACTTGCTGCATCGTTGCGCCCGCTTGAATCGCTGTAATACAGCAGAGTGGCGTTACCACTGAACTCTTGTACACCTGGAACGTAGGTGCGCTGGGCATCGCCAAGACTGGTCGTTTCCAGCGCTTCAAGGTTGCCAGTCAAACTCCAACTGGTGACCTTGATTTGCTGAGCGCCGTCGATTAGCAGGCGGCCGTCGCGTCCGGTGTATGCCTTCTGCATCAGACTACAGCGACGAGATTTACAGTCACGCTACTGCGACCACGCCGCACTGCTTGGATCACAGGGGCCGAGTCGTAGCGCCAACGTGCTGTAGGTGGTGCATCAATTGTGGCCGCTGATCCAGTCCATCCGGCGCGTACATCACTTGGCAGAGTAAACGTACGGAATGTCCCGAGTTGGGCTTCGTAGTCAGAGATGAACAGCTGTGCGTTCGCGTCCGTGATGTTGTCGTAACTCAGGCTGAGCGTTGCATTGATGCGGCGGTTGCCGTACAGGATGCGCACCTCAGCGCCGGACTGAGAGTTAAAGCGCTTGATTGGGAAATCGCCAGGATTGAACTCGCGACCAGTGGGTTTCAAGCTTGGGAAGGCCATCACTCAGTCACCCTGAAGTTGCCGGGAGTCAATACGTCCTTTGCAACAATGCTAGCTCCGCTTGAATCAACAGGTACTTGCACGGCAGAGACATTGATCAGACCTTCTTCGTCAAGCGTGAGCTGTTCGACTTGGAAGATGCTGCTGTTGTTCTGCTGGCTGCGGATCATAAACAGGGTGTTGTGCAGCGACGGATCGGAGATGACGTTGCCCGAGACAAAGAACGAGCGCTCGATAAACTCACCAGTCGTCGGGTTGAAAAACATGGCGTCGTAGCTGCCGTCATCAATCGGATTGATGGAAGTCAAACTGCCTGCATCGGTGATGGCACCCACGCTGTTGGTGTTAAAGGTGGTAGCCGTCGTCATCACGCGGATATAAGAACCAGGCTGGATACTGAGCGCATCCGGCACCGTTTTGAACGTGACGGTTTGCGTAACGCGGCGCCGCACACTCAACAGGAATCGAGCTGTACGCAACGCCTGCTCGCGGTTGGTGCAGAACTCGCTGAGATCAAACACCTGCTGGGTGGCGGAAGCGTCGTCTTCGGCAATGTCGGCCCATTCCACCAAAGCTGAGGCTTGCGTCGGCAGATCGTTTTCTACGGTGACGCGCCACGACACCAAAGCTTTGAAGTTGGTGCGCTGCGCGATATCGATGTACTGCAGCTGCAGCGAGTCTTCGATGATGTTGCCAGCCGTGAAGATCTGTTCGACAGCGATAGGGCTAGTACTGATCTGAAAGCTGCTGTTGAACGGCAATGCCGGCATCAAGCCAAAACGACCGTTTTTGATCGTGAAGTTACACAGCTGAAGCGGCGCTGTATTGAAAATGAACGAGCGGAGTGATTCGGTATCTTCTAGTACGCCATCGTAGAAAATCTTGTTGGCACGAAGGTAACGCCCTGTCGTTTGCAGTGAGGACACATCCACAAGCTCCAGTGGCACGACATTGCCGACGCCTTGCTTGATATCGGTCAGCAGGTAGTAGACGAGATCAGAGAACAGGTTGCTAGGTCCACTGCCGCCGTCCACCAGCCGTTGGACACTGATGCCACTAGGAATCCAAGCGCGTATTTGTCCGACGCTTCCGATCTGACCGCTTGATTTGACGGAGATAGCCAGGACGGATAGATCGTCGTAATTTGCATCCGATACGTTTTCCAGGTATTCGTTGACGTAGACAATTTCATGCTCTGGATTTGATTGATTGGATTTTGTAAGTTCTTGATAAAAGCTGACATCAGCAATTTGTGACTGCTGCTCAAAAATGCGTTGTGCTCGTGAGACTCCATTGTCATCTACAGGACGTCCCGGTATCGGTGTCGGCGCCGCAGTTGGTGCTGGCGTTGGGGCAGGGGTTGGAGCAGGTGTTGGGGCAGGAGTAGGGTTTGGATTGGGCGGCGCAGGAGTTGGGGTGGCTGTTCTAACAGCTTCCGTTACGCGGTAACTGAGTGTGCTTACGCCTCTGCCAAGCGGGTTATTGACTGTCTTAGTAAAAGCAAAGACTGTGCCAACAGGTCCATCGCCGACCGACCGAATGACTTTATAGGTAAAGTTTCGCCATATAAGCCGTGAGCCAGTTAAGTCAACATATCTCTGACCAACATCAACGCCGATCGTACCTCTAATTACTTCCGTTCTAATGCGGATGGTGATCGTTGAATTACCAGCAAGGCAGATTAGATCTTCTTCCTGTGTATCCCCAACCCGCTTAGTGGTTGGATCCCCAAAGATATCAAAGTAAATCGCGTTGGCGGGAAACGGATTTAATGTCGTTGCCGGCGATACGCTAGCTAGATCAACTTCGGTAGGAGTGAAAGACATCGATCTCTGGGTGAATAGTAGTGAATAAGATCTTTAGCCGGGAATGAATGTACCGCCGACAAATGCGGTGCTTGCGTTGGTAGTCAGCTCCTTGTTCCGTTCCAGTTGACTGACCGTGAACCGCTTGCCTCTTGTACTCAGGCGAAAGGCACCATAGGGAGTTGAATAGTCGCTACCAAAATTAGTATCGGCGTTGGCTGATTCGGATTCGGAGTCCAGTTGAATGACGGTCTGGTTTAATTCATCATCGCGGCCAGCTTCGGCGCCAGTAACAGGAACAAACCGATACTCGTAATAGCCAGCTGTGCGGGGCTGTATCCGCAGGAAGTTGAACTGGTCAACTGGTGCTGTGCCTGATACGCAGAACAGTTGAGGGATGCGTGCCCAAGCCCTTTCCGCTTCGCCAAACTTTTGCACGGGTCGCACCAGCACAGAGAAAAACGAGGAGCGCGCAAAGTAGCGATCCAGTCGTGGTGTATTCAGTGTGATGTTTTTCCTGTCCAGTCGGAAGAGTTTGGCTGGTGTCGGGATCGTGTTGAAATTGGTGAGGCCGCTGGCGCGATTCCACACCTGGCTTTTGATCCCGATTTCAATGACATCAGCATCACGACGAACTGGCCTGACAGTGGCTTCGCTGTAGCGGCACAGCGGGAAGAACCCAGTACCAATGTTGGTAGCGGGATCAAAGTCTTGACCGTTCGGTCCTGATCCGGGTCCGTCGTAACCAGCTAGTGGTTCGTTAATTGTGCGTGTCCCGCAGGCACCAATCTGCGGGTTCTTCTGGATTTCAGTGCATTCGAGCGTAACGTTGATGAACTGCGCACCAGGTTGCGGGTCGCGATCACGAACGATCCAGATGGTTGAACCGATAATCCAGCGCGAGCCAATCGTTAGCAAGTCGTCAGCTCGGGTGCGCCAAGCATCAGCGGCGCTTTCAAGGTCGGTCAGGTTGACTTCAGTATCAGCGAAATCGCTACGTTCAAAGTCATCCCAGTTCTGAAGGCGGATCTGAAAAACAGCTGTCGATCCAACGCTGACGTTGACAAATGTGCGGCTTGAGTATTCCGTGTTATTGATGCGGACGATGCCCATCCGCCTTGAGTACTGGCGGCCGACTCCGGGCTGGCCAACGGCGAGTTTTGTTGTTGCAGTGGCGTTCTCAACGACGGTGAGCACATCAGCTCGCTTGCCGGCAATCTTTCTGCGTCGTGCTTTGATCTCTGCGCGCTGCTCTTGGTTATCTGCACCTAGTGTTCCAGCCTCTGGCGCAGCGATGATCTCCCAGTTAAAGCGGAAGGCCGTGCCATTTTCGATGGGTGAGTAGGCACCAAACTGCGATTGATTTTGCGGGTTATAAGCTTGCGAAAAACCTTGGCTAAATTGCTGGCCACCACCAGTCGGTGCGGTAAACACTTGTCTTCCTAGTGTGCCAGTCGCTCCAGCACCGGCGGTGCCGGCAATTAGCGTTGTGGGTCGGTTGGCATCCTTTTTGGATGACCAGAACAACGCATACTCGCTGTCATCAAGGGTAGATAAGCCGGTGGTGCCGACACGGATGCCGCCAATTTGTGGGGTCGGTAGGCCAAACTGCCCGGCAACGTAGATACCCTCATAGGACTGGAACGAGCCGTTAGCGAACAGGCGGCTCCACACCAAAGCTGGGGCGAGAATTAGACCGCCGGTAGCATCACCATCAGCACCTTCGTCGCGTTTACCGAATGGGACGGGGATGGTTTGGCCGTATTCGGCCAGGGCGCTGACGTTATCGAAGCTGGTGGTTTGATTGAAGCGCGTGGGGCCGATCTGATCGGAGAGCTGTCGGCTACGGATCCGCGGCTGATTTTCAAGCGTCGGCGCTTTGGGTGCCAGCAGGATGCTGACGGCTGTGCTTGCCAGACCAATGACAAGGCTGACGACAGCAACAGCAACGGCATTTTCAACATCAGGGATATGGTCATACTCAGCTGGCCTTATACGCGATTTCAGTTCGGCGTGGCGTAAAAACTTGCGGTATTCCTGATCGCTACAACCCAGCGTTTCGATTAACGCGACTTCAAACGGTAACAGCGGCGGATTGAAAGGAACGCCGCCGGTTTCCAGTCCACGCTTTTGCTGAGGTTGTTGATGTAGAGGAGTCCCTGCTGCCATGTCACCCCAAAAGCCAGCGGAGCCGCTGTTAAGACTGCAATATCACCATCGTAGATAGGCTCTTTAATGCGCATACAGAATTGGTCTAGATCTTGTAGTACCTGCCGCGGGTTCATTGCATACCACTCAGGCTTAAACGGTGGTGGGTTCATGCCCATCTCATCCAGCGCATCGATGACAAGCCGGATGCAATCGTTACCGCCGTATTCGTAGGCTCGACCAATCAGGTGACTACACACGTAGCTGCGCTGTAAACGGGATGTTGCCCACCAAGTTACGGATCAAGCGGCGAGCGGGAACATTGGCCTGGACTGAATCCAGCACAGAGTTCAGGCTGATCTGCAGCGTCGTTTCGTCCCAGCCACCGCTAGCGCAGCTGCCGAAATACTCATACAGGGTGCGTTGCACAGCACCACTGCTGGGCTCCCACAGGATGGTGGTGACCTTGGCGACCCAGAGGTTTTCCAGCGCTTGTGTTGCCCAGGCGCGGGTCATCTCGGTATTCGGCAGTTGCAGCGTCGCGTCTAGGTTGTCGCCCTGCAGCGTTGCGACTGCTCCACCGAAGCCGAAGCCGAGGAACATGTAGCCGCTCACGTTTTGGGCGATGGCGTAGTTCTGGAAGCGGAAGCGGGCGGCTTGCCCGGAAGGACCAACGTCTAATAGGTGGCCGTAGGCAAATTCCATTAGAGACCAATGCGACGGCGATTCGCCGGGCTATTACTCAGCGTACGCAGAGCACGGCGTTCACCTTGTGCGGCACCTTGCTGCGCTGCTTGCGCTAGGCCGCGTTGGAACTGATCATTGGTGACGTACTCAACGCTGTTGATGCGCTCGACGCTGTAGCGCACATCGATCGGCTCCATCGGTCCGGCGCTGACTGCAGCGGCTTGAGTTGAACCGCTTTCGCCAGCAATTACCGCATCACCGCGTACGCCGCGTGAGTAGCGAGACATGGCAGCGTTCATCTTGCTGGTTGGGATGACGTATTCCGATTCGCCGCCTTCGCCGATGATTGCGTTGGTGGGACCTGTAACAAAGCCGCCTTCGGCAAAAGGAATTGCTCCGCCTACATTTAGTCCTGGGATGCTTGTTGCAAGTGCTCCGGTGCCAGATAGGTTGTTAGACGCTGCAGCAAACGGGTTAAGGCCGGCGAATAATCGAGCAATGCCAATTGCTATGTACTGAGCAATAGCGGTAGTTGCGTAGTCAATAAGAGCCTGTCCGATATTGCCAAAGAATTCAGATATAGCCTCTTGGGCACTTTGCGTACCCGTAACAATGCCTTTGAAGCTATTTGAGAAAGCGGTTCCAATGGCTTCAGCAGCAACTTTGACGCGGTTTAGTGGAGACGTAAACTCTTCTAGTGCA
>Ga0315902_10004161_pt1 | contig 21130 bp, 34 predicted proteins | sample LakEriMetagenome_9_FD_203523 | JGI IMG/M metagenome (GOLD analysis project Ga0315902, IMG submission 203523) | Freshwater fungal communities from buoy surface, Lake Erie, Ohio, United States - Buoy 12 MA117 | ecosystem: Environmental > Aquatic > Freshwater > Lake > Lake biofilm | place: USA... | reverse complement strand
TGGGTACACATACAACGTGCTGTGCGACCAAATCGTTTCAAGTGTTCCGTTTATATCGGCATTGTTGCCGTATTTAAACAAATGCTTATGCCCGGTGATCATATTCCGCGCAACCTGCAATTCAAATGCTTCGGTGCGTTCGTATTGGGTGATCGATGGGTTGTATATCATTCTGCCGCCTTATATACCGCTTCAAGTGCCATTTCGGGCGAATTAACTACCGCAATCTGCCCTCTCCAGCCATGATGCCATAAATGTTGTTCCGGTGTAAGTGCCTGCGCTGATAACGGTTTTTTGCCATCTTTAATTTCGAGCAATACGTTTTTGCCCCGGTAGCCACATACCAAGTCGGGAAAGCCTTTACCCATGCCGCTGGTGACCGCGACCGATATGTGATGCTCTCGCAGGTATTTGACTATCTGCTTTTGATTGTCATCAACGCGAGCAATTTTCATGGCTTGTATTTGTGTTCAGCTTCCAGCACCCGAAGATCGTTGGCGGCATCCGATACGCCATGCCAATCGCATCGGCTAACCATCAATTCCAAATACCTGATCAGCGTTTGGCGATGCATTCTAAATAATTCCTGATCTGCAAATTCTTCATTGGTCATGGCAAACTCCTTTCGCGTATAGCGGCGGCGGCATTATTCAGCGCAATGTTTGGCGGCGTTCCGTAGCGATAGTCAGCCATTTCCTCATCGACTAGCTTCGCATTCGCCTCACGCTCTGCTGCTGCGACTAGGGCGGCAAACTCGCACACCTGTTCGAAAGTCATTTCCCAGCCAAAATCCCAGCCAGTCTTTTGCGCCATGCGGATAATGTCATCTCTTGTCATACCAATCTATCCTCTTTTGTATTTTGGCATCTTCTGCCTTGGTGAATTTACTGCAATCATGATCTTTTTCCAACGAATAAAATGTTGCCATCGTCATCAAGCAAAGCCCAAACCCATGTTGCGACATCGTTTTGTCTTTGCGTAAATCAAGCCAACGACATTCAATACATTTCATTGCAAATACTTCAAGTTTGATGCTGCCGATTGAAATTCTAGCGACACATGGTTGCTACCATCGTTCAAGATCGCTTCGGCTTTATCACGATTGCCAATCAACACTGGCAAATTCTGCGGAAAACCGTTTTGAGCGTTTTGCGCGTTAGCGATGCCGATTAGCCGGGCTTGATATTCCGGCATTTCCTCGCGCATCACAAAGCCGCGATAGCGATTTTCAAAATGGTTTTGCACAAACGGCCATTCATCTTCGCGCTTATTGCCAAAGCTGATCCAGCCGCCCATATCTTCAATCACACGGTGGATGATCGGATCGTCAAAAACGACATCTTGATATGTGCCGACAATCCGAATCGCTTTATCGACCTTAGACCATGCCTGCGAAGCTTGGTCAACCGTTCGACCCTTAAGATATTTTGCAACATCCGCAATCTTCGGCATGAACTGCCCAGTGTCCGGGTTTTGCGTATGTGTCCAAAATGCCTTTTCAACCGCTTCGAAATCGTATTGCCGCAGCCCTTCCCAGTAGAGCCGCATTACGCCTTTGCTGATCTGCTTGCCGTAATAGTCGGAAATGCCGTTCAGCATCACAAAAAATTTGTCGATGTCGTTGTTATGCATTTTTCAACTCCGCAATCAACTCAGCCGCGATCAACTCATTTTGCGTTTTAACGCTGCCAATAATACGCTGTGGCGCTTTTCGTTGACTACGCACCCAATTGCGCCAAGTCGCTTCCCAATTGGTCTTAGTCGCCTTTTGACCGGGAACCGATACCCAATAATCGCGGAAAGTGTCGGCAACTTCAAGCGGATTCAAGTCTGGTCGTTCGCTTTCGCAAAATGCAAGCATCCGATCAGTTGGTCGCCAATCATTTGGCAACCGCGTAGCGCGTTGCGTCTTTTCCTTTAATACTGGTTCTTGGTTATTGGTTATTGGTTTATGGTTATTGGTTGCCTTTCCATCCGGTTCCAAATCGGTTCCCGATGGCAACCCATCCGAAACCCACTGGGTTTTTTTCGGTCGCCCACCGCCTTTGCCATTTTCCCTATTCTTTGCCGAATTAGCATGATATTGGGCAATTATCGAATCGCACTTAGGATGAAACCACCCATCATCTTGCAAAATAAAAAAGTCTTTAAGAACTGACAAAACCGTTTCGGAAGCCAATCGCAACCGTCTGGAAACCCATTCGGTATCCAGCGATATAGGTTTTTCGGTGTCGTAATACATATCAAGCAAGCGACGATATGCTAAATCTTCGTCGTTGCTAAGATGATTGGTGGCGGCGCGATAGTCGCCAATGTGAAATTGGTAGTAGTACATTTTTGCCTTCCCAAGCGGTCGTCAACCGCAGCAAATCCCAAAAAAGAAAGCAAAAGGCAGGACAATGGGAGTTTGTCTTTTCGGTCTGCATAACCTAGCCTTTGCCCAAATTATAGCGTCAATACCGTATACGGCAATATTCTTTCTATACTTTACGCAACCTTTAATATGCCAAGCAAAAACATTTGCAGGATCGTTCGCTCAAAGCCTGCTTGCCAATAATCGCATTTCTCGTCGTACCGGAATTTATTGCCTTGATCCAATTCCATGTGGCAGTCGTAGCAAGCCCACGCGATATAGCAATCGTGCGCTTTTAAGCCGCCGCCCTTGCCATGCTTAAGCTGGTTCGAGTGCGCAGCGACCACCGTTTCCGGGTTGTTGGTGCAAATGCTTGGCAACCTGATCTGACATTCTTGCCCGTGTGCAGCGTTAAGTAGTCGCTGGTTGCGGTACATGATTGCCCCGAATAAAGCCAGCGACGATTCTTTCCTGCGCATCATCAAGCAATTGTTCCATCTTGATTGCGCCATCGGTGCCGTATTCGATCAAGGCAGCGTTGTGGAATGTGATGCGCTTTTTGCCATTTCGGATGCGCGAAATTTCCGGTGGTGAAATGCCGGTTTTTTCAGCCAAGCGTTTGGCAGCGCCATGCTGCGTCAAAAATTCGTCAAGTGTCATTTGTATTTTCCTTCGTATCCTCGTTTGTTTCGATAAAGCGAAGCGGTATAACCTTGCATTTCCTGCGACCAAATATTTCGATACGCCGGTTGCACAAGGGTTTTCTTATTCGCTTCGCGCTTTGCTTCCACTACCCGAATCACTGCCGGTTTGATTTCGTCATTCAATCGATACTTTCCAAATGCTAACACTAGGTAATTTTTTGCGACCGCATCGCGCAGCAATCGAGTTGCGTCTGCTCTTGCGTCACGCCAACACAAATGCTTCATCACCTTAATTGCGTGCTCCACTTCCATCACTGGTTGATCAACAAAGCATTCCAGCACTGCAAAGCTTTTTGATCCTACTCGCGGAATATTCATTCTTGCCCTTTTCGTTATTGATTGATGGCAGCGCAATTATTGCCGCTTTTCCAAGATTAATGCAAGCCCATTCCCAGGGTTGCATAATTGATAACAAAAAAAACGGGCAAAAAACGGCTAATTTGCTAGGTTTTGGGCAATCTTGAGGAAACCGCAAATAATGCTTGCACCAACTGCAAATTTGCCCCAATATCTAGCCATACCGCAGCGCATCGCAGCGGCTTACCAAGTGAGGAAAATTATGAAATACGCAAACCACTATATGTACAGCGATGTTGAGCCATACGAAGTTGTGCGCATCGTCAGCGAAAAGACTATCGAAATTCGCGCCATGAAAGCCGAGCGCGACGAATCGGTAAAGCTGGAATTCCACGTTGGCGGCTTTAGCGCCCACTGCTCAAATCAAGATCAGCAAAAGTGGATCATTACCAGCGACGAAACAGCGCCCATCAAACGCATCCGGCTTGGCAAGAATGGTTGGAAAGACGCACACGGTGGTCGCTTTGGTTTAGCCGACAAGCCGCATAAAAAATACGACTACAACTTTTAATGCAACCAGCCCGGCGCAAGCCGGGCATTACTCAGCGAGGAAATGATGAAACTACTATCCACCGACGATTGGCTTGCCCGGCACCCAAAAGTGATGCTGGTTTGCGCTGTGCTATTGTTTATTTTGGTTTGTTACCTTGAGGAAATCCCAAAATGAAAGATTTTGATCATTACATTTATACGCCAGCGACCACCGATGTCACTATTCGGTGGCGCACTTTGTACGGTTGGATTCCGCCCACGCAAGACCCGGCATATCAGAGGAAATGGGCAAACTTCCGCAAGATTACGGTTGCCGGTATTGAATCATTAGTAGATGAAAATCCATTTAACGTGAAAAGGGAAATCAGCGATGAAAGTCTATCAATCCATCAACCTAGTGCAGTCTGATCTAGCCAAGCAAGGCATCGCCAAAGACCGCACCAACCAGCAAGGCAACACTTACAAGTTTAGGGGCATCGACGATGTTTACAACGCCATCTCGCCGCTGCTTGCAAAACACGGGCTTTGTATCCTGCCCCGGATGATCAGCCGCCAATGCCTTGAGCGCCAAACAGCCAAAGGTAGCGCCATCTTTTATGTGACCGTCGAAGCCGAGTTTGATTTTGTATCTGCCGAAGATGGCAGCAAACACACGGTGCGCACGTTTGGCGAAGCAATGGATATGTCCGACAAAGCCACAAACAAAGCCATGTCAGCCGCTTACAAGTACGCCGCCTTCCAAGCGTTTGCCATACCGACAGAAGGTGATAACGATACCGAATCGCAAACACTCGAAATTATCAGCGCGTTGCCGGAATCGGTTGTTGCGGATTATTCAATCGCCATGAAAGACTGTCTTGCCTATGAATCGCTAAAAGACATCTTTGCCAATGCCTATGCCGCCGCCAAAGCTGCAAACGATGGCGATGCCGCAGCCACATTCAAAAAAATCTACGATGCCAAGAAAGCCGAAATGCTTGGCAGTCAAGCATAGGGGAAAACAATGGAATTGAAATCACAATCAATGCGGTTTGTTATGACAACAATGTTGGATGTCGAACACGAATGGCAAACAAATAAATGGAAAGACAAAGACGATATGATTAACCCGGATTCGCCAATGATTGTGCAAGTCGGCGATTATGGATATGAAGTTCAATCTTGCGGTGGTGATGGTGATCATGAAGGTTTTGTTATTCAGTGCAAAGAAAAGCCTGTATGCAAATGGGAAGATATGGAATGCATCAAATTTAAAGGGAATATATGAATATCTCATTGTACGAACTGACATCTCAATACCGCCGCGATTTGGAGCATATCCAAAACAGCGACCTCGACGAACAACAAGCCATCGAACTGCTTGAAACGATGCAAGGGGCGATCCAAGAAAAAGCGACCAATGTGGCGATGGTCATTCGCAACATGGAAACAACCGCCGAAGCAATCAAAGCCGCCGAAACCGAAATGGCAGCAAGACGCAAATCTATTGAGCGCAAGATGGATTGGATGAAAAACTACCTGCTGCAAAACATGGAAGCGACCGGCATATCAAAGATTGAATCGCCTTACTTCGTTATTTCCTTGCGCGACAATCCCGAATCGCTGATTGTCGAACCGGATGCTGCGATACCGCCGGAATATTGGAAGCCGCAAGACCCAGTGTTAGATAAAGCTGGTCTGAAAAAAGATATTCAGCTTGGGTTAATCGTTGATGGTTGCCGCCTTGAGCGCAAGAAAAGTGTCCGGATTAAGTGAGGAAATTATGCGAGAAAATTTTATTGCAGCGTTGTTGATGTATTTTGTCAGTGCTGTATTTGTTGGCGTTTGGCTTGGTCTTGTAATCAATATTATTAAGCTTGTGAGTTTCTAAAGGAAAAATATGGCATCCGTAAACAAAGTAATTTTGCTTGGGCATCTCGGTCAAAACCCTGATCTGCGATATACGACCAACGGCGAAGCGGTGGTTAATCTAAGTCTTGCGACCAGTGAAACATGGAAAGACCGCGCCACCGGCGAAAAGCGCGAAGCAACCGAATGGCACCGCATCGGTGTATTTGGTAAGCCAGCGGAAATTGCCGCGCAGTATCTATCAAAGGGTAGTCAAATCTATGTCGAAGGAAAGATTCGCAGCAAAAAATACACCGACAAAAATGGTGTAGAGCGCGTTGCCTTTGAGATCATTTCGGATTCATTTACGATGATTGGCAAAGCGCCGGATCAGGCAACACCCAAAGTAGCACCCAAAGCAACGAAGCAAACCGATAGCACCTTCAATGATGACATTCCTTTTTAATAGGGGCATATATGAAATACTTAGTTGGGCTTATGTTGGCAGGCACCACCATTTTGGCATGGGCTAATTGCACTACACATTCTTACTATTACAATGGCAGATACGTCACTTGCACCACCTGCTGTTACGGCGGCAACTGCAACACAAACTGCTTTTAAGTTTACGGGGCAAAAGCGGATGCTGGTTTGATGATTAATCAATCGTCAAGGATAGAGCCAGCGCAGCGAGTAGCCCCACCATTTTCATGTGAGGAAATATGATTGAAGATTCTCAAGTTGATGAAGCGTTGGAATATCTACGAACCAACGCACCAATAGCCGCGCAAGCCAAAGCCAACAAAATTTACATGGAAGAATTCCGCAAGACGGTCAAAGCGCAGCAAATGGCAAAGTTTAATAGCCTGCCGGTCAATGCGCAGGAGCGTGAAGCATACCGGTCAGAGGAATATCAAGCGCATTTGGATGCAATTAAAGATGCTGTATATAAAGATGAATTGCATCGTTGGGGCATGGTTGCCGCGACCAGCACCATTGAAGCTTGGCGCACCCAAAATGCAAACCAACGTGGGCAAGGAAAAATGCAATGAAACTATTTGATTTGATGCGAGAAAACCGCGACCTATTTTCCGATGATTTTGTGTTTTGGTTGCCGGAAAATATGCACATTTTCCAAGCCTTTGCGATTGAAGCGACTAAGATTCATAGCCGAGGATTCAAGCATTACTCAGCGCGAACCATTATTCATGTGCTGCGGCATCATTCGGCGATCAGCGAATTAAATGGCGAATGGAAAATCAACAACAACTACTCGCCATATCTAGCAAGATTGTTTGATCTGGCTTACCCACACATGGCAGGAATGTTTGAATACCGCACCGCGTTTTCTGCCGAGCGCGATGCAATGAAACGATGGGGCGAACAAAATGCAGCGTGATGAATTTGTGGCACTAATAGATTCATTGTCGTTTGACAACAATATCAGGAATCTATTTTTGACCGGGTACGATCTTGGATATCATGCCGGGCAATTGGATCAGTTTGCCAGAGTAGTTGATATTTTAAACCGCGAAAACTTTGCAACGGGGATCAAATGAGTACATTCAATATTGTCGAATTAGATGTTGTGCGTTGGGGCGAAGAACGAGGAATCATTGCCAATAGCACCAGCGCCGCGCAAGTTAAAAAGACACTTGAGGAAGTGCAAGAATTGATCGACGCAATTGCAGATAACAACAAAGCCGGTATCATTGATGCCATCGGCGATGTTATGGTCACGTTGACCATGATTGCCGCCATTGAAGATGTACCGTTACTGCATTGCTATGAATCAGCCTATAACGAAATCAAAAACCGCAAAGGGTATCTCGGAAAAGATGGCATCTTTGTCAAACAATCTTGAGCCTGCCGAACCAAGCCCCGCCGGTACTCGATATTGCAGTAGTTGTACCTTAACCAGAAACTCCACCGGCGGCTATTGGAAACTGTTTGATAACCGTACCAAACGGCGATGGGTTTGCAAATCCTGCGGCGAAGTTAAAAAAATTACTTAATAAATTTTTTTCTTACTTCGTCGTATTGCGTGATGCATTGGGCGAACGCTGCTTCGAGCTTGGCAACGTCTGTCGCGTATTCTGCAAGAAACTCTGCATCTCGCCTTGCCAATTCCGCGCCGGTGCTTCCAGCGCAAGCGTTGGCGGCACCGGGCATTGCACTTGTGTCGGTGGTGGCGCGATCTGGCCGGTCGCGCAAGCTGTTAAGAATGCCGGTATGCCGAGCATTAATATCTTTGATCTGCGCATCTTTGTCCTTTCTTAATCTGTCAGCCGCCGCTTGCATTTCCTGCTCGCGTTGCCTTGCTTCGTCTTGCGCTTTGGCATATTCGGCATATTGTTTTGTCTTTTCTTGATCCCACTGTTGCTGCACATCCGCTTTGCCTGCGACATAGCCTTTGCCAAAGCCAGCGACACCGGCAACACCAGCAACGACTATCCCAATGGCAATGCTAGTAATCGGATTCATTTTTTAGGAATTGGCGTTGCATCCAATTTCTTATGAACCCTCACATCGCGGCAAACTTGCGTTTCCTTTCCTTTGCGATCCTTTTCTGCATGGCAAACCTTTTTGGTTTCCGCAGCGTGAATCTGGAATGCCAGCGCCAAGCTTGCAATGATCGTGACCGCCATTCGAGTATAAATCAGAATCATGATATCTCCGGGTGTGGTGGTTGTACTGGTGCCGCCCTGCCGCCATAGCCTGTGGCAATTGGTTCCTGGGAATTAATAGGGTTTAACGATGGTTCGACACGGGGCGATTCTGGGCGATCTGGGCGTTTTTCTGGTTCGGGCTTAGTAAACCCGCCCGGCGGTTCCAAAAGCTTTTGTACGCCGTCTTTACCCTTCACGGCAAGCAATGTCGCAAGACTGCCGAGGATATATTTTGACATATCGCTCAGGATGAGAAAAAACTGCCTATCAGCCGGTGCCATACCCGACATCGGTTGCTCGACGAAAACGACCGAATATAGCGAAATGGCAACCATTAAAACGACCGTAAAGCAAAACGTGACCGCAATGGAAAACTTGATCAGCGCGTCTGCCTGCTCTGGTGTGATTGATATAAGTTTATCGAGTAGTCGAAGCGGATTCATTTCACGTCTTTCATATCTTCAGCTTTGAGCAATTGATCCGGGCAAGTGCCGGTCACTGCGCATTGCGGTCGTTGGCATCTTGGCTTATCCCAGTTCAATGGATTCTGACAATAGTATCTGGTGCGTTCGCAACCAGCCAACAGACTAAACACCAAGCAAACGTAAAGCGCGCGCATATTGCACCTCTCGATCTTCCAGCCCTTTGAACCCGCCATTAATAGCCTTGCTTAAACCCTTAATATCATTGGCATCGCAAAAACGGTTTAGCCGGTTTTCAGACCAATACCAGCAGGCGCTTTGCGCTGCGCCTTCAAAACTTTGCGTATATTCGGATGCTTCTTCCGGCGTGATTTCCAGCGATGCCGCAAACCAAAAATAGTTATTTTTGAAAGTTAATTGGATCAACCCGCGACCCCTGTATTTTGAGCCATCGCCGGATGCTTCGTCGCCGTTACCCATGCGATCAGCATAAGTGCGATTGGCAATCTTATCGGGTTGCCGGGCATAAGCTTTGGCGATTTCCATCGTCTTAAAATACTTTGGAAACACGCGCATCAAACCATCGGCGCTGTAATTTAGATTTTCGCTCAGCCAAACATAGCCGCCAGATTCGTGATGCGTCTGCGCGAGGAATGCCGCAATCCGCTTGGGTGTGTTGATTTCGTAATCTTCCAGCAGCGACCGCCCATCTAATTCAGTCTGCGCACCGAAAAGCGTGTCATACCATTGATCTGGATATTTGCTGTGCGGAATGAATGCCTTAAATGCTTTGCGATCAATCACGATACAACCTTTCAATCTGTATCTCGCGCCGAAGTTCTTTCATTTTTCGCACTTCATGAACTGCCGCCTGCGTTGCATAGTACATATCATGATACATAAACGCCAAGACCGGCATCACAATAAAAAACATTAACAGCACCACCATAAGCGTGATCAATAGTGACCAAGGTATGCCTTCATCGTCGCGCTTTTGTTTGTCAGCCACATTAGACCCGCCGCCCAACTTAATATCAAAACGACTGCCAAACCCCACGCTGCTTTGGCTTTTATTTCCTGCATTTTTCTTCTGCGTTGCCATGCTGCAATCTGTGCCAGTCTAATTTCTTCAGCGTGTGCGATTTCCTGTTCTTCGACAATCTGCTGCCATGCATCGTTCCATTTGTGATACAACGACCCCAACTCTGGTGGCGCTTGAAATACCATCACTTCGCGGATTTCAGCCATCATTGCATCTAGTCTTGTCGTGATTAAAATCCGCTTAAGCGCGCGCCTGCCGATGCTCTCATCGCCGCGATAAACTTTTTTTGCGTCAAGCTGTTCCTTTAAGAATGCCTTGCTGATTGCATCGTATGCATCCATCAAAGCGCCAAGCTGGTTGCCAATGTCCGCATATACATCATTGGCATCCGCTTTGGCGATTTCCTGAACTCGCTTTTTTTCGGATTCGTATTGTTCGCGCTGCGCCGGTGTTGGATTGGTCAGCCTGTCGTATTGTTCTTTTAAATCTTTTAATACATCGTTGACATCACCGGCGGCATTTTTTATGTCTTTGTAAAGCTTGCATCCGGCTTTGACCGCCGCGACCGCAGCATTTGCAGTTGCCAGCAGTGTGATCGGATCAATTTTGTCACCCGATTATTTCCCAAACTTCGATTGAATACCAATCCAAAGCAAGCTTGCAAAACCGACCGCAACCACACCGACAAATGCCAATGTGCTGTGGTCAGCTATCTTGCGCAGCTTTTTGCCAAAGCGCAAATCCTCGCGGAATTCTTCGACCGATTCCGGGCGATCAATGTCCACGCCCAAAATGGCAAACACTTTTTTAACCGCACGGTCTGCCGCTTCTTGGCAATTTGGGTTTTGGCAATCCATAATTTCTACCTGAAAAACTTTCCGACCATCCAGCACACCACCGAATATCGAGTTCCGCTGATTATATCCTCAACGCCATGCGGCAAAAAGCTTGGGAACACAATAACCGTACCCTTTTCTTGCGGTGGATAAATTTTCTCATGTGCAATTTGAAAGTAAAATTTGCCACCTTCAAAATCGTCATTCAAGAAAGCCAAGACCGTTAGCTTGCGGCACTCGCCCTCTGGATTTAAAAACGTATCCATGTGCGCCGTATAGCGACCGCCTGCCGGGTATTTAAGAAACTCGGCTTGATTGGCATGGGTAATGTCAAACTTCCATGCGCGATTATTTGCCGCCAAACCTGCCGCCGCCAGCCTGCCGCCAATGTCCTTATAGACCGGCAGCATCACGCGCTCGACATTGCGTATCTCTGGATTGATTGCGCCATCGCCCGACCCAATGACCGGCGGCAGCTTATCCAGCGAATCATAAGCCGCGATAATTTTTTCGCAAGCATCCGGTGTAAGGATGTCGGTATAAACCCATTGCTGATATTCCTGCGGCACTTCTTGCGGCAGGTTTAAACTTGGGCGTTTGTCAAATTTCCAATCTGCATATCTGCCGTTTGCATCGACGTAATGCAAAAACACTTGCGCCTGCCAATTGCCTTCGGTGTATTTTTCGCGCCAATGATGCTTGGTCATTCCTTGATACAAGACCGCATCACCAACATCCATGCGGATTTCGGAAGCGTTAGATTTGTTGATATCGTCGCCCATGTATATAGGCCAAACGTCACCATCAAATCCGAGCGTTATTGTCGCGCTGATCTCGCATGATTCTCGGTCAGTGTGATTGACCAATTCATCGCCCGGCGCATATAGCCGCGCATAAGAATATGTTGGGTATAGCTTGCGACCGGATGCCGCTTCAAAATGCGGCAGCAAATCTACCAGCAATTTATCAAACGTCATTGCCCCATGTACCGCTTCCGACAATGGGCATTGCTCATCTTTGGTTGTCTTTTTTTGCGCGACCAAATCTTTTAATGCTGCGGTCAATTCCGCGCATGAATCTTTGTGCAAAAAATCTTTTAGATGCACATATTTGTTGACGTTAAATTGTGAAATTTTGTCGCACATATTATTTTGTCCTGTCGTGTTTTATTCTTCAGCCGGTGGTTGCGGTATTGGTCGCAATCCGTTTTCGATCCAGTACCATTGGTCAGCAACGCAATCATCTGGGCAATCAATCCAATACAATGGCGATGCCACTTCAAATGCCAATGGTTCAACTTGCGCAACGCGACATCCCGAATTGCCAAGATAATCGGTCACTTGTTCTAATGGTGAAATTAAAGCTTTCATTAATAAAATTCCTCAACAATAACAATGCCCGGTGTTCCGGCACCAGCTCCCGCGCTAGCTGAAGGAAGGGAAACACCCCCCGATCCACCAGAACCGTAACCAGTACCGGGTTTTCCAGCAGCGTTAGTAGTTGCTGAAGTAGATTGGCCGCCAATGCCAAATATAGACGGACTGCCGGAACCACTTAACATAAAACCCGCTGTTGGATTTCCAATGCTATTTCCACCCGCATTTCCATTTATGATAATTCCTTGAGATGCCGGAATGCTTGGGGATATCGATCCAGTACCGCCTGCGCCGCCCACTGCAATGCCAAGATTTGGCCCCGGTGATGGGCTAGTTACGCCAGCGGAACCGGCAGTACCAGAAGCAAGTGACCCAAATGAATTAGTGCCTGTTCCTGCTGTAATAACGATTGGTGTGGGAATTGCCGGGGCATCAAGATAAAAAATTGCCGCACCACCACTGCCGCCGCCGCTTCCATTTCTAGCTGTGGTTGGAGCCGCACCACCAGCACCGCCAGCACCAACAACCGTTACTTTGATCGCTTTTAAACTTCCGGGTTTTGACCATGCCCCCGGCGATGTATAAGTTGTCATTACATAATCGCCACCACCAACAGCGGCAGTGGGCGATGATACCCAACCAGTTGGGCTTGAAACAATAGTGGTTCCGGGTGTTGTACCAGTTAATTCAATCATCGCCGATGTGCCTGCGCCTAATAACAAAGCGCCCGTTGTAACCGTCGATTTTCCTGTGCCGCCATTAGCAACCGGCACTTGGTTAAACAATCCCGTTGCAGCGTTAAGTTGTCCGCTGGTATTAACAAAGTTTGCAAGCTGCGAAAGATTAAAAGCTTGTGTCATGCTGCACCCGTTCTTGAAAATGTTTGTTGTGAAAGTATTGTTGTGTTGTTGTTTGGCGTTGGTGTTAACGTATAAGTTCCGGTTGCTGTTTGATAATCATTGCCAGCACCCGGCACCCCGATGCACCCATTCAAATATAATTCAAATGCAAGCGGATCATACGAAAAAGAATATACAGATTGACCGTTTACAGTATTCGTTGAAATCAATGCTGGCGATCCAGCAGGCACACCAAAGTTATTGTGCGCCAATTGTATGATGGTTAAATTGCCTGTTGCTACCGATGGAAAATTGTTGACTACATTTGACGCAAGATCATAATCTTGATCGTTGACAATTGTGCCATTCAAAAACAATATTTCAGCACCAGACACAATCTGAAAATCTGTCGGCGAATATGTTGCTGCCGCGCTTAATGACACATCCCACCGACTAAAAGTTCGATATGTCGAACCAAGTGCGCGATATCTATAAACCGAATTGCCTGCCGTTGCCGTAAATGTGGTGGTGAATACAATCTGTTTGGTCGAATAATTAATTGAAGATACTGTGTACTGCGTTGGCGACCCGGTATTTGCAAATGTCAACACATCGCCTGCGTTAATAATTTGGCTTGGCAAGTTTGAGTATGTTAGCGTGTTAGTTCCCGACCCGGAAGCATAAGCAATATCCATATTTGCATAATAGACCGATGTGCTTGTGGATCGGAAAGAAATAATTGTGATGTTGTCGCCTGCCGCGCAAGCGTTTAGCATTGTGACCGATGTGGTCGTTTCTGTGTAATCACTTGTCGGCACCAACAAAAGGCCGTTTCTAAATACCCAGTCTTGCCCGTTAATATAACTTGCGTTTCTAGTGGTGGGCGTAAATACCGTTTGCCCTGCGGTTGCGACTGCTTCCCATGATGTAAAGTAAAAACCATCCGGCGGCACCAAGCCAACAACGCGACCATAAATATCAACGGTCAATTGCGAAACTGTGGTGGTAAATGTTGGCGATCCACCAAAATCAAGAAACTGCGCAAGCGCACCAACCAACGTGCCGTTTGGGTTGTTGGTAATCGCAATCTCGCCACCGCCCACTGTGGTCGTGCCTGTGGTCAGCAATTGCCCGGTGCGTATATCCAAATCAATCAAATTGATGCCATCTGGCAGCGCCGACCATAGCGAAGCATCAAATGTTGATGCTGGTACATAAGCCGCAGTTGATGCCGCATAAGCTGCTGGCGCTGTGCCAAAGCTAAATGTGCGCCCGGTTCGGTTGATATAGCAAAGCTTGTTTGCTGTGCCAAATGTCGGTTGAGCCAAGTACCAAGTATAGTCTGCCGGGTTGGTGCTAAATGACGATGATGATGAATTAAACAGCCCGTAATAATTTTTCCCGATTGGGCTTGATGATAATCCGGTGCCGGTCAAACTGTCGCCATAAGCGACAATCAAATATTGATTTTCATAAGTAAATGTAGTTGGTCGCCATTGGAACAAAGCCGATGCCGACGAAAATGGGCTTGATCCTAATTCGTTGACCATGCGCACAAAGAAATACCAATTGCCTGCGGCAATGCCTGTCAAGGTAACAACCGGCATAGCAACGCCCGGCGCATACGGATTGCCGTCAGCCTGTATTGCGGTAGTGCCTGCAAAGATTCTTTGCGGATCAGTTGGGTTTGCGAAAGCCGAATACCAAATTTCGGCATACTCAATAATGCCTGCCGAACTAGCGGTAACATTAATTTGAAACGATGGATTAACTGCGCTTGGGTTGACCGATGTTATTACCGGCGCAGGCACCGTACCAAACACCAGCGGATCGGCAAGCCCTGTGTTTGGCGTTGGTTCAAATTCAGTGACCGATGCATCGTCATAAACCGATGGGTTAAATTCCATCAACGACAATGCTGCGGTAATGCTGCCATCGGTGCCAAATTCCTGGACTATCTTAGCAATTCTAAATAGCTTGCTTGACCAACCGTAATTACTATTTGTGATGGTCACAATGTCGCCTGCTTCAAGCTGCAAGCCAACGTAATTAATTTTGACCTGTACCTGCAAATCTTCCCGGCATGATTTCAGGAATCGATTTGCTAATAGCTGCGCTCTTGGACTATCGTTTACAAACTGCAATGTAATCTGCTGTTTGTTTACTGGTTCGTTTGGAAACAACAATGCCGGATCAATAACCGCAAGATCAAATGTCGCGCTGTTAAATGAATCCTGATTTGAGCCATCGGGGAATTTAACTTCGGCAATGTTAAAACTATTGCTAATATCAACTGGCGTAATAGTCAATGCAGAAATAATGTTTGAATCATTTAACGCAAGCGATACCGAATAAGTTGGTGATTGAACAATTACGCCCCATTGCGCAGTGATTTCATTGTATTTGATCAAGCAATCGCAACTGTTTGCCATCAATTGCAGATTGGTCATGATGGGTTGATCAGTGCTTAACACCCCATTAAATCGGAATCTTGTTTTTGATGCTGTGCTGCCGCCCGGCAAAAAATATGTGTATGTGCCATCGGAATAAGTATTTAGCGCCGCCAAGCTGGTCGAATCAACTTCGCTGGATGACAATGCCGCGCCATATCGCGTCGATTGCAAATAATCAGAAATGCAATCGCCCGGCTTTGTGCGTGAATTGGTAAGTTGAAATAAAACTTTATCAAGACCGCGAATGTTTGCAGACTGACTATATTGCAGCTTAACGATTGCAAATGCCGTATTTGACATTAGCTTTGTTGCATTCCACTTATAAACCAATGTGGAATCCGACATGATGCCGATGGCGCTTACAGCAGTGTTGGTTGGTGTGCTGCTGCCGTTGCGATAAAAATAAAAATTCATCTTTCCGGCAACCGATGTATCGGTCAAGCCGGTTGATTCATCCAGCAATCCATTTACTTTGGTTAAATCGGTGCCATCAAAAACAACTCTTTTGCCGCCCCAATACACATTGCCAAACGTAAATGTGTCGGGTGTGCCGCCGGTTTCAGTGTTAGTCACTTCCGACAATGCAATAACGTAATAGATAACTTGGTTATTGCTGCTGATACTCATGTCAACCAGTATGCCGCCGGTGTAAGCGGTGCCATAAATCACTGGTAATTTGTTGTCGCCTGCTGGTGGCGCTGTAATTCTTGCGCCCGGATCGGGTACTGCCGTGGAATCAAAATTTGGTCGATCCGGCGCAAACACTCGCGCCACGATTGCCGATGCAACCATGTTGACCGCAAAAGCAAATACTGCCGATGCTTGATATAAATTATAAGCATAGATTGCAGCGGCAACGATTGATGATGGCATTTATCTAAACCAAGTTTCTTCGAGTTTTTCAAAGCCAAATTTTTGGTATTTCAAATCTGGCGAATTGTTCATTTTTGACATTGTGTAAAAATGAATCTTGCCTTGCCGTTTCCATTCCTCGCACTTTTCAATATACGCATTTATCAGCCTATATCCTGCGGTGCCGCCTCGATGATCTTCTTCGACCCAGTATGCAACCTCACTGCATTGATGCGTTTTCGGATTCCATATATTTGGAATCTTGGCGCATATCAGCATACCTGTTAATTGCTCATCTTTTTCCGACACCAACACAAAGCCCATGCCTGCAATAATTTCAGCAATCATGCGCCCGATATATTCTTCATCGTCGGCATATTTCAAAACATCCAGCGGTGCCGCCGCCCGGTAATGCTTTAACATTTCAATGATGCCATCGACATCAAATTTATTTGCTTCTCTTATCATGTCTTATTCCTAATTTATGATGTTGCTGGCGCACCCTTGCCAAAATAATAATTAATGTTTGCTATGTAATTCACCCGATTCATGGATGTGTCGCCGCTGTTATAGAACTGCCATGAATTGTTATTAGTATATCTGCCTGCGATCCGGTTTTGTAGAATCAATTGAACCGACGATGCCGACACGGTCGCCACGCCAACATAAGATCGCGCTTCTTCCATCCATTGCTCGGCGATGGAAAATGAGTTGATGTAGCCATTAAAGAATTGGTACAAGCCGCCGGTGCCGCCGGTCGTTATCAGCGCATCATTCTGATCAAAAAACCCATGCCACATTTCGATCTGCGAACCCTTCAGTTCCGCACCCAAGACTAGCGCCAACATCGACGTATCAATGCCAACCAGCGTAACCGTTGTTTCTGCTGCGGTAGATTTGATATCGCGCTGAACTGAGCCAACAGATACAAGCTGCCCAAGCCCGGAAAATGGCGATGCGTCAACCGCAGAAATGGTTAATGCGCTTGGTGTGGTAGCAAAGCGATATGTGGCGCTCGGCGTTGTAATCCGCACAAAGTTAGCATAGCGAATATTATTGGTATTCTGAACCGGTACGATGGGATTCATAGCACCGCCTCGATTGCACGAAAGCCGCCGTTCCAAGAGATAAACGAATCATTGGTCATTGGCACCAGCGTATACGTTGGATAATCGCGCATGATGACCGGAAAAGTCACGCCGGTATAAGTGCTGCCGCCCAAGCTGGTGGTCGTGCCAAACTGCCCAATAACCGCGCCAATGGGCGATGCCACTGTGGTCATTACGGTACGATGCACCGGTATATTCACGGTCGCGCTGCCGCCCCGTTGCACGTCTGCTGTGGCGATGTAGGCGTACCGATCAATCTGAATAAAGTCGCCCGTCTTTACAATAAACGCGCTGCTTGATATTGATGGCAGCGTACCTAAAACAATCGTTTTGCCTGTCGTGCCGGTTTCAATTGTGCAAGCGTTGATTTGTACGCTGCTCATGTCGCCACGGTATGCGATGTAGTTTAGCCAACCAGTTGAGCCAAAATTTAGGTACTGCTCATTCTGCCGATCAACTTCGCGCAACGTCGATAGAATTGACCGGCTTTGCGAATAAAGCAAGTAATTCATCGGCTTGATTTCAAACTCAAACGGTTGCACTGTCAAAATCTCTGCGGTGCTGATCCGCATATTTCTCGACAGCATTTGCCCGACAAATTTGTGATCGTTAATGCCGACCGATTCAGCGACCGCAAGAATGTTTTGCAATCCCATGATTTACCTCGAAATTGGAACCATGCGGTTCGCGGATTGGTAAGCCGCCCAAATGGTCTGCTTGTTTGATGCTAAAAATTGTGTTGCCGATTGCGTATCAATGGCGCTCATATTGGCAATGTAATTGCCGTTGACCGTTAAACCGCCACCGCCGCCCATCATTTGCTGCCATGATCCGTTCGGAATGATTGTGCCGGGCGTTCTAGGAATAAACAATTCAGCGCCATTTTCGCCGACAATTGCCGGGCGATCAACATAGCCACCGGATGCAAACCCTTGCAAATCTGTCGCTGGATTTTTTATGCCAAATGTTTGTTTAAGGCCGCCCCAAATACTGCGGAAAAACATTGCTGCTTGCGCTCTCATTTCCATATAGAGCAAATCTTTAATGATGCTGCCGGTAAAATCTTTGAAACTTAATTTGCCGGTTTCTACAAATGTCCGCAACGCTGTTTCCATATTTGACATTACTGAATTAAATGCAGCCTCGCCACGCAATGATGCTCTTTCCGATGTTTCGGTGTATCGTTTAAAAGCCTGATCCCAACCAGCAGCCCACGAATTTTGGCGCTGCACTTCTGCATCAAAGTTTCTAATTCTTGCTTCGTTTTCCAAGTCCAAATATTTTTGTTGCGTGTTATATACATCTTCAATCGCTTGTATTTTTACATCATATAATTTTCTTGCTTGTCTTTGTTCCTCGGCAGGAGCCAATTCCAAATCTCTTTTTGCCGCTTGCATTTCTTCCAAACGCGATTTATATAAATCAGCGTCTTTTTCGGCAAGTTGATTTATTAATCTTTTTCGCTCGTATTCATTTGTGGTTAAAGTAAATCTTTCTTTTTCTAATTCAATTTGGCGTTTTGTGTTGTTGTAATCCCATTCAGCAGCCCATTTTTTTTGGTCTGCTAAATCTTTTACTATTTTTATTTGAGCATTATATTTTTCAATTATCTTATCGCGCTGCGACATTTCAATATTTCTATTTGCCGAACTTGTTGGAACGTTTTTATTTTCTTCTGGTTTTGTGTCATCTGGCTTGCCACCAAAAAGCTTATCCAATCCAACAAAAGCCGCAGCGCCACCAGCGGCAGTTAAAGCAAGCAACCACGGATTTGTGACCGCTAATGTGCGCAATGCAGTCGCTAATTTTGCAACCCCACTAACCGCAGCAACACCAAACGCAACACTCATAGCAATACCTAAAGCTTGAAATGCTTTGGTTAATGCTTCTACTCGGCTTTCAGATGGAATCTTGCCGATCAAATCAGTAACCGGTTTAATGGCAGTCAGCGCCGCCAATTGCATATCGCCAAACAGCAACTCAAGCTTTCCAACCGCATCCGCAGCCGCCCGAATTGCTTTTGCTTGTTTATCGTATGCGCCAGCAGCTTGATCAACATTGTCTGCCATTGCCTGAAAATTAACATTTTTTGCGGCTTTGCCAAACAATTCAAACGCAAGCGAATTTCGGCGCACTTGATCATCAATTTTTGCCAAGCCGCGCAGCGTTTTATTCTGCAATTCATCTTGGCTTAATCTGGCGATGTCTTTGATTGATACGCCGACCGCAGCAAATGAATCGCGCAAAGCATCACTGCCTTGCGCAGCGCCATCAATTGCTTTTGTGAATGAGGAATAGAATTGACCAAGCTTTGAAATATCGCCGCCCGAAGTAACCAGCGCATATTTCAATTCCAGCACTTTGCCAATTGTGGTTTCGTTGGCATCGGCAAGATCAACCACTTGATCGGCAGCGTGAACCGCAGCCGCAGCAAACGCAACAAATGCAGCACTTGCCGCAGCAAATGCGGTTTTTAAACCGTCGATTGTTTGTTGCGTTTCTTTTAATTGCTTTTTAAATTCTTTGCTTTTTTGTTGCGCAGCGTCAACGCCCTTGACAAACTCTTTTGTGTCTAAGCCAAGTACAGCACCAAGCCGCGCAATAATACTCATTTTGAATCCTTCGCATTTCTGCTTTTATAGCGTTGAATTTTTTTCTGCAATTCATCCGATAATGTTTGCAAAATTGTTGCTTGGTTTGCTTCCATCGATGGGCGAATAAACGGTTGCCCTGCTTTTTTTGCCGTTCCAAATTCTTCGCCAAGCGATACTGGCGATTGCCGCACCGATATTATTGCAATTGCAGCATCGCCATCGTAAATGTATTTTGATTTTTTATCTCGGTCACTTGGTCGCCTTGCTTCGACAGTAATGCTGTTGCGCATTGTGCCAGTATTTGCCCTTGCCAATGATTTGGCATATGGCACTGTAATTTTCATCGCGTTGCGCAGCGCAGGTATCAATACCTTTTTATTTACATCTGTATAGCCAAATTCATTTCCCATCTGCGTCAAGACGGCATCAAAATCATCAAAGCCATACGTTTCAATTTTCATCTTTTGGTTTTAACAAATTTGGCGCACCGGGTTTCATCGTCATAAACTCAAGCAATCGCTGATTTGCCATTTGCCGCTTTTCCTCATCCGACAATGGCTTGTATATGTAATCGTGCATAATTCCCAGGATTCCTTGCAGTGAATAACTCGGCGCATTTTGTGATCGCATATAATTAAACACTGCCGTTGTTAAGTATCCCAATGTGTTGATTACAACTTTGTTCCCAATCAACCCATCATTAAGCGCCACCATCACTAGTTCGAAATCTTCCTCTGTCATTGCATCCGGATTCGCCCCATGCGCAAGCATATAAGCGCGAGTCTGCAAACGCAATGACCCAATTAGTTTTTTCTCGTTTCCTCATATCCCGGCGAAATTACTTCCGCGATTTTCTTCATCAACTCGATCTGCACCGCAAATGGAAATTCCGAATCAACATCGGCATAACTAATTTGCGCCATGTCGAAACCTTCTTCAGCAGGCACCAGCAGGCGAACCATTCGAACAATTCGTTCCTCGGTCTTTGCCGACATGATTGCAAGTTCTTTGATTGATTTGCCGTTGATCAATACGTCATCTTCGGTCTGCTCAATAACCGCTTCTGGATCGCTGCTAAACGATTCTTTCAAGCTTTCAAATTTGGTTTGCCATTCGGCATCATCCACCGCTTTGGAAATTGCTTCCATCTCGGAAGCCAGCGGAACACGCACCCGAAGCTTTTGCCCCGCCATTGTGAATTCGCG
>Ga0315902_10004160_pt1 | contig 21135 bp, 17 predicted proteins | sample LakEriMetagenome_9_FD_203523 | JGI IMG/M metagenome (GOLD analysis project Ga0315902, IMG submission 203523) | Freshwater fungal communities from buoy surface, Lake Erie, Ohio, United States - Buoy 12 MA117 | ecosystem: Environmental > Aquatic > Freshwater > Lake > Lake biofilm | place: USA... | reverse complement strand
CACCCATCGATCGGAAAAACCAACCAAATGGACCATCGAATAATTCCTTTTTTCCAAGAAAATGCGCGTTTTCAACAGGGATCAGTCTTTTTGACGCAACTCCAACTACAAAATCCCAGGCACTGGTATGCGGACCAACGGCCAGTACCATTTTGGGGATATCGAAAGGAAACTGTCCGACAATTTTCCATCCTGATAACTTAAACCAAAAAACAAAAAGACGGCTCAGCATAACTATTTTTCGGAAAGTTAACAGGATAATGTGATAATGTGCTAATGTGCTAATGTGCCGATGTGATAATGTTCCAATGCTTCGTTTTTCGAAAAACGAGCAACGAGCAACGAAAAAGATCCTCGACTGACGACCATCATATCCTGAAATAGATCCATTCGCCACTTTTGTACCTAATTATATTTGTGTGCTAACGAGTGTTATCTTAAGTTTGAATTTCAAACCAATTCATAAAACATGATTGCTTCGTCTAAAATTGAGTTGAAGGTTTGGGTAGACCGTATGGCTGCCCATTTTAAACCCGAAAAAGTGTACTGGTGTGATGGGTCTAAAGAGGAATACGACCGTATGTGTCAGCAGCTGGTTGATAAAGGAACATTTATTCGTCTAAACCAAGAGAAGCGCCCGAATAGTTATGCCTGTTTCAGCGATCCAAGTGATGTGGCCCGTGTGGAGGATCGCACTTTTATATGCAGCAGGAGAAAAGAGGATGCCGGACCTACCAACAACTGGATGGATCCCCAGCAGATGAAAGAAAAACTTGAACAACTTACTGAAGGAAGCATGAAGGGACGTACGCTTTATGTGATTCCTTTTTGCATGGGACCGGTAGGCTCTCCTTATTCTCGATATGGCGTACAGCTTACGGATAGTGAATATGTGGTGATTAACATGCGCATAATGACAAGGATGGGCAATGAGGCATTACAAAACATCAATGCCGATTTTGTAAAATGTCTTCATACACTGGGTGCACCACTCGAACCCGGACAAGAAGATGTTAAATGGCCATGTAATCCAACTGTAAAATACATCAGTCATTTTCCAGAAGACCGTCTGATCATTTCATACGGAAGCGGATACGGAGGCAATGCCCTGCTTGGTAAAAAATGCTTTGCGCTTCGTATTGCGAGTGTGATGGGGAGAGAAGAAAACTGGTTGGCAGAGCATATGCTTATTCTCGGAGTTGAGTCTCCCGAAAAAGAAAAAAGTTATGTTGCCGCAGCTTTTCCCAGCGCATGTGGCAAAACCAATTTTGCCATGATGATTCCTCCCGCAGGCATGGAGGGATGGAAAATAACTACAGTAGGCGATGATATTGCATGGTTGCATAAAGGAGAGGATGGAAAAGTGTATGCGATAAACCCGGAAGCCGGCTATTTTGGTGTTGCTCCCGGCACAAATGAAAAAACGAATCCGAATGCCATGCGTTCGATTGCCGGCGACACCATTTTCACCAATGTTGCCGTTACAAAAGACGGAGATGTATGGTGGGAGGGAATGACTAAAGAGATTCCCGAGGGGTTGACCGACTGGCACGGACAGCCATACGATCCATCTTCCGGAAAACCGGCTGCTCATCCCAATGCACGCTTCACCGCACCGGCTCATCAGAATCCTGTTATAGATCCCGATTGGGACAAACCCACCGGTGTTCCCATATCCGCGTTCATTTTCGGAGGAAGAAGAGGATCTGCTATCCCGTTGGTTTACCAGTCGTTTAACTGGAGTTTCGGAGTGTATCTCGCTGCTACAATGGGTAGTGAAATGACGGCTGCCGCTTTTGGCGAGCTTGGAAAAGTACGTCGTGATCCGTTTGCAATGTTGCCGTTTCTTGGTTATCACATGGGTGATTATTTTAACCACTGGCTCCAGTTTGGTCGAGATTTACCCAATGCGCCACGCATTTTTGGTGTAAACTGGTTCAGGAAAAATGAAAAAGGCGAATTCGCATGGCCGGGTTTCGGACAAAATATGCGTGTTTTAAAGTGGATCATCCAGCGCACAAAAGGAAAAGCAAATGCGGTGGAATGTCCGATCGGCTGGCGTCCGCGCTATCGCGATTTATGCTGGGATGGCCTGGAAGAATTCACAAGGGATCAGTTTAATCCGATCATGAATGTTGAAAGAGAACTTTGGAAGCAGGAGTTGTTGGGACATGAAGAACTCTTCGAAAAAGCATATGATCGCTTGCCGAAAGAATTCTTTTTCATGAGGGAGTTGCTTCTTTCTGCTTTGTGGAGGAGTCCGGAGAATTATAATCTTGCGCCTGAACGAAACGACGAATAATTACTTAATTCCCGGAAGGGCATCTGTAAGAAGTGATGTTGAAAGTGATTCCCATCACAGCAGAAATATATTGGTCTTTGTTTCCTTTGAATCCTCTTTGTGCACCCGCAACGCCAATGGGTGCACCGTTGAGATAGCTTCTGTCCTGTAATAAAGCAGCCGGAGATCCCGGTGAAAAAGCATTCATTCCCGCATAGGTTCCTGAAACATCATCGAGGTAGTCTGTTCCTGTAAAGCGGTGTGTGACTTCAAAATGAAAGTTTACATTGTTTCCCAGTGCCCATTTCAAGCCCAACCCGATTGGTATTGCGAGGGCGGTTTGTCCGTATTCTTTCTTCTCCGGATATAGCGAGGATGTTTGTCCTTCGGTTCCCAGAGAACGTAAAAAATATTTCTCTCCATCAAGGAAAGCATACGGATCGTAAAAGAAAAGCCCCAGACCAAAATTCAGATAAGGGGTAAACCTTGCGGAAGGATCTGACGGGTTGAATCGGAAAAAATTGAAGTCGCCCTGAAATAAAAATTCCCAGACATTGGTTTCAAAATTGAGGTTTCTTCTTCTCTGAAACTCGTTGTCGCTTTCCAGCTCATCGCTGTAGCCCAGTCGCATGAAATTGAGAGATGTTCTAAAAGCAGCATAACTATTCAGCTGCTTACGAAAGAAAACGCCCACAGCAGGTTGTGGTCTTTTCAAACGTGAACGCGTATTGAGGTCGCCGAAATAATGTGCAGTGCCCGCCTGAAACCCGAATTCTCCTTCGAGGCTGGTTCCGTATTGCGCAAAAGCCGATTCACCTCCGGCGAATAACAAAATCGCAACAACAAACAAACGGAAAATATTAGATGTTACCTGCTTCATATAATGATCGGGAGAAATAAAACGCAAAAGAAGGGAATTTTATATGTGAATTTTTATTTTTTTTATTTGTCTTATAGAATAGCCTTGTTGATGATTGTGGTTGGTATCAAATTTTTGTTATGGCTGTTTTATGTGTGAATTTTTTTCGCAACCAATAGCCTGTGTATAAAAGGTCTTTTGATTTGAAATTTTGAGGACATTTTTTTATCTCAAGAAAAAACGAAGAGAAGAAAACGAGCTTAGTTTCTGCGGTCGAGCCCCCATGAAAGTTTGTTTCTGAGTGTTTGCAGGAAGTTGTTTTCGTTCAAACGGATCAAGTTGATGCTGAAATCTTCTTTTTTTACAGCAAGCTGTACGTTTTTCTGTACGATTTCCTTTCTTGAATCCAGTGTACAAAGAAAAGAATCCGTTCTTCCTTCAATTTCGAAAGAGATGACGTTATTATCCGGTACAATAATGGGTCTAATATTCAGATTGTGAGGCGCAACTGGTGTGATAACGAAGCTACCCGAATCGGGGAAAACAATAGGGCCGTTACAACTCAGTGAGTAACCCGTAGAGCCTGTTGGGGTTGCTACAATCAGACCATCAGCCCAGTATGTATTCAGAAAAGCACCGTTGAGATAGGTGTGAATTTTAATCATAGAGGATGTGTCCTGTTTCTGAATGGCAAACTCATTGAGTGCATAAGGCGTATTTCCGAACAAGGGCAGGTTGCTGTCGAGGTGGAGTAGGGTTCTCTCGTCCTTTACATATGTGTGATTTACCAGGGAGGCCACTGCCAGTTCGAGTTCTTCCCTGCCTATGCTTGCCAAAAACCCAAGTCTCCCGAAGTTGATCCCCAACAAAGGAATGTTTTTGTCTCTGATCAGGGTGATGGTGTCGAGCAGGGTACCATCTCCGCCCAGGCTGATCATGCATTCGAACTGATCGTTCAGTTCATCGGGAGAAGAGAATAGCTGCGGCTCTTCTTCAAAATCCACGTGCTTTTTCAGTTGTTGGTAAAAAGTATCGGCTAAAACCGGAGTAATGTGATTTTCTTTCAAACGATCCAGCAGACGTTTTACATCTTCTGTCTGGTCTTCTTCCAGCACCCTGCTATATATTGCGACTTGCATTTGTGAATGGTTGGTGATTATCGGTTTTCTTCCTTTTAGGCATCCATATCTTTGTTTCAGGACTTCGGATTAAAACAGAGACGATCACTAAAAATCTCTTCGCAGGTGTAAAAATAACCCCTTTTCCCCCAACTGGTTGAATGAATATTCGAAGCAGGCAGCAAAATCATAATAGCTTAGGATATCCAGTCCGAAGCCCCAGGTATAAAGCAGCCTATTGTTAAGAATGCTGTTTGTGAAGAAAGGCAAGTGAACTCCGCCCGCATCTCCATAGGCTTTGCCAACTATTTTAAAAGGCAGTTTTCTGTATTTCTCGTTTTGGATAATAAGCGTCGGTACTTTGATTTCCATGATTTCTCTGCGGATGGTTGTTTTGATGATACCTGCCATAACACCATCGATGACGTAGTATTCAAGCCCTCGCAGATAAAGATCTCCGTAACCATGCGCCTGAAGGTTAAACATCGGTTGTTTAAAAGGGAGTTTCAGCAAACCCAATCCAATCACCGAAAAAGATGTTTTATTGTTTATTGCTATATATCGCCCGCCTTTCGCCTTGAGTTGCCAGAGATTCATCCCCTTTACTCCCAGTCCGCGCTGAATAAACTGCGTACTGAATGCAAATCCTTTCCAGGGGTATGCGATGTTGTTGACATCAAAGTACTGATACAAATAGCTCAATTCACCAAACGCCTGACGGGAAACATCGTTCGTAAAAAAAGGCAGAAACCCTTTGTTATAATTATCTCTGATGAGTACGGAAATTGTATCGGGTATTTTTTCAACTGCGTAACTAATACGGAGTGTATGTCTTTCTTTTACACCCGGACGATAGGAGTAACCCGCTTCTGCCCGAAATGAAGTGGTGATAAGCGATGTGATATTGTTATTTCCCTGCGGGAAAAAAACCTGTTTGTTTTTATCAGTTGCGAAAGCGAGTTGTCTGTTGCGGGAATAGGATATGCTTGCCAAATAACCGTGTTGAAGTTTTTTGTCAGCATAAGGCTGTTCATAAGACAACAGAAATTGCCGGGTGTATCCGTTTACATAGTTAAAGCGAAGTTTATCTCTCCTTCCCGTAACATTTTCCCAATTAAACTTTAAACCATATGTTACTCGATCCAGGCTTGCTCTTTGTTCCACAAGCCACTGGTTGGCATTGCGGTCGATTGGTTTGAAATAGGGAATCGGAAAAATATACCACCGCTCTTTAACTGATATTTTTACAGAGAGGGAAGAATCGTTAAGTTGATTAACAGAAGGAATGACTTCCAGAAACAACTGTGTATTCAGCACGTTTAGGCGTGCTATGTTAAGTTTGGTAAATAATTCATCTGTATGAATCCAGTCGCCTTCATTAAAAAGTAATTCTCTGGTAATGATATATTTTTTTGTCTGCCTATTTCCTTCTACGTCTATGCTTCCAATTTTCCATTCTTTTTGTTGAGGAAGGTTTTTTATTCCGTTTTCAAGCGATTGTTTTGCAACGTCCCACACAACAGAAGGCTGTGCCTGCAGGTATGCAGAAAAAAGCAAAAAAAATATGAGCAGACAGAATTTCAAAATTTGTCAAATGAGATTTTGAAACAAAAGAATATGTGTTGAAAATCAAATTTAAAAAGAAGAGAACAGAATCAGAGGTTGAGATAGTGCATCAGGTGTTCGTAATTCTTCTTGATTCCTTCTTCAGACAGGTTTTCACCAAAATACTGTACCACGTTGTATTCGTAGCGATCGAGGGTTGCGAGTACGTCCTGCAGATCAATCTTGTTTATCTTAATTGCAACCATCAACTGTCCGCTTGCTGCGTCGGTCCAGGTATTGAGATGAATAATTTTTGCATTATTCGACTCAACTATTCTGCCAATTTCAGAAATTGAAAATTGTAACGGAGACATTTGCAGCAAAATGATGCCGCCCGGCTCAGCAGCAGAATTGTACTGTGCAGCTGTTTCCAGTATTTCTTCTGCGGAGATGGTTCCTTTATATTCGCCCTCATTGTTTACCACGGGCAATAACGATAGTTTTCTTTGGTGCATCAATTTGAGCGGTACAAGAAAAAAATCTTCGGGCCTCGAAAGAGAGTGATCGAATTCTTCCTGTAGCAAAGAGATCTGGTCTGTTCCTTTTTTTTCTTCAAGGGATTCTTCTTTTAACAGTCCAACAAATTGATTATCCACCACCACCGGATATTCTTTGTAATTCCCCGCAGTAAGCTTTTCCCTGGCATCAGCAACTGTATCCTTCAGCTGAAGCGGAGTTAGGTGTCCGGAAATAAGTTCTGCTGTTGTCATTGGGAGTGGATTTGGTTATTCTACTTGTACGGGGCTCGACTGTTTTGCGAGAAAAGTTCGCAGCAGTGCGTTAAACTCTTCAGATCTTTCCATCATCGGAGCATGCCCGCATTTATCAATAAAATATAACTCTGAATTTTGTATAAGCCTTTGGAATTCGCGACCTACGAACGGAGGGGTAATGGTATCATTGTTTCCCCATATCAGCAATGTTGGTAAATTGATACCTTTTAGCTCATCACCTAAATTATTACGAATGGCGCTTTTTGCAAGTGCAATAATTTTTATTGCTTTTGCCCGTTGATTTACAATATCATACACCTCGTCTACCAGTTCTTTAGAAGCGGTAGCGGGATCATAGAACGTTTGTTCTGTTTTCTTTTGAATATATGCATAATCACCTCTTTTAGGATAGGTATCTCCCATTCCATTTTCAAAAAGCCCGGAGCTGCCGGTTAGGATTAGCGATTTAATGCGTTCCGGATGTTTGAGCACATGAACCAATGCAACATGTCCACCCAGTGAATTACCAAGTAGGTGAATATTGTTTAGATTCATTTTTTCAACAAACTTCTGCAGGAATTTTTCGAGTCCGCCTACGGATGTATGAAGAAGATCCAGCTCAAATAAAGGCAACATCGGTACGATTACTCTGTATTTATCTTTAAACCCTTCTATAATGCCCATGAAATTGCTGATAGCGCCAAATAGTCCGTGCAGCAACACCAAAGGCTCACCCGAGCCTTCTTCGATATATTTAAATTTATCAAACTGTCTGATTTCGTAATTCTTCATCAGCAACACTTGTCTTTTATACGTTGCTAAAATAACGTATTTGTGTGAATAATAGGGTTTTCTAAAGGAACAGTCATATTTCTGTTAACCAAAAGAACGATTCAAATCTGAAAAAGTTTTCTCAAAAAACGGAATCAGTTTGCCGATTGCATTTAATAATTCCGGTGCTATTGGCTTGATGATCGGGTATAAATACGAATCAGCGATCGTTTCTTTTGTAAAAAATGAAAGTTTTTCACCAAAGAAAAAAAAACTGCTGATCATGATACTATAAAGCAAAACGGAAAGAATCAGTCCGCCTGTTTTGTTTGCCCAGCCCAGGAGCATTGCTTCCGCTATCCCGGAAAGCGCTTTCGCAAGTACTTTCAGCAAGAGCCATACACCCAGTAATACCAAACCAAAAGCAATAAGAGCCGCCCATCTTGCATCGGCATATTGTTCTTCTTTCAGGTAAACAGCAACGGATGCGCTGCATTTCATAGCAATAAAAAATCCGATAAACATACCGGTAAACGAAACCAGCGATGAAAAAAATCCCGAACTCCAACCTTTCCAGGCGGCAAACAAAAATAAGATCAGGCAGAACGCATCAATAACCATAATCGATCAACGGTTCAGTATCTCTTTTACGATTGCACTTATTTTTTTTCCGTCTGCTTTGCCCGCAAGTTTTTTTGTAGCAACACCCATCACCTTTCCCATGTCTGCCGGAGAGGATGCGCCGGTTTCGGTGATGATCTGTTGTACTTCTGTACGTATTTCTTCATCTGTAAGTTGTTTGGGCAGAAACTGTTCTATTACACGAATTTCTTCTTCTTCTTTTTGTGCCAGGTCGCCGCGGTTTTGCTGTTTAAAAATATCGAGCGAATCATTGCGTTGCTTAACAAGTTTTTGCAGCATTTTTATTTCATCATCCTGTGTTATTTCTCCGGAGCCTGATGTTTTAAGCAAAAGCAAGGCAGCTTTAATGGCACGAAGTCCACGGAGTGTGACTTCATCTTTTGCCTTCATGGCTTCTTTCATTTGTGCCATGATTTGTGTTTCTAAACTCATACATTAAAATTTTTAGCGGTTTTCTTCTTTCATCAGACTATTACGAAAATCTTTCATAAAAGAGCGGGCATAATCTTTCATGCCGGCAGCCAGTTCGGGTTTGTTGGTTGCTCTTTGGAATGTGTCGGCCATAGTCATCAGCATTTGGTAAAAAAAATCTCCCATTTCATCTACCATCATGTCTTTTCCCCAGAGGTCTATCCGAAGTGCGCTTTTATCGGCACTATCCCAGAATGCAAGCAGCATTGCCTTGGCTTTTTGTTCCATGTCTGCTGTGCTGTCTGTGGCTTTCCAGGTGATTGTTTCAGGAACGCGTTGTTCATCCATCCACACGTTGATTTCAATAGTACTTTTATGTGCCATAATAATATAATTAGCAAAGTTACGTTATTCGTTGACTGCAGCAGTAGTTACCAAGGCTTCTAAAACATGAACGGCTTCTTCAATCGAGAATTTTGTTTTTCTTTTTTCACAAGCCTCAATCATATTTCTGTGTAACGCTTCGTCTTTGTAAACCAGCATCATTTGTGCAGCCAGGTCATTAAAATCATCTGTTTGAAAAGAAAGCCCGGCTTCTCCTACAATTTCTTTAAGCAGCGGGTCTGCCGCATGAATTACCGGTATATGACAAGATAGTGATTCGATTGCGGACATCGGATCATTATCAGCATTTTGGAAAACTATACAGGCATATGAGCTTGCCGTTATCGTTGCAACATCAGTTTGAGAAGCATCCTTTATGATCACATCTTCTTTAAAACGATAGGCATCAATTTCTTCCGAAAACTTTTTTTTGTTACCGGATATGTTTCCACACATAACAAGTTTCATATTGCTCTTCAATCGTTTTTTAAAAATTGAAAAAGCTTTCAGGAGTTTTATGATCTGCTCTCTTGAAAGTTCGGGTGCAACACAAATAAAATATTCACAATCCCGGGAAAGCTGCGATTTTACAGTATGTTTTTGTTCTTCTTTACTAGGAACAAAAGCAGGAGCGGGAAGCGGATAAATTACAGCTGTATTCTTTTCAGGAGCTGATAGTTCACTGATGATTTTTTGCCGCCTACTATATGAAGGAACAATTAGGGTGACAAATTTTTTCTTTTCCTGTGAATCAGCGCTTGAAAAAATAAATTTCTTAAAATCTTTTTCTCTCCGAAAGCTGTAAGCATCAGAAAAGAGGAGTTGGTGGATTTTTATATCTGGATGATACTTTCCTTCGGCATCGATGAAACAATCGGCATTTGTTTTTTTCAGCAATTTTGGAAGAAACATGGATTTCCAAATACGGATAGCAAGAAAGATTTTTTCGGAGAAGGGAGGCTTGATCCATTTTATATTTTTCGGAATTTCTGATACTTCAAACGGAAAAACAGGAGCAATAAAAGTGAACCGGTAATGAGGAAAACGGCCGGCAAAAGAAAAGAATAGCCTTAAAAGAAAAGACCCCTTTTCGTTTTTCTTAAGTAATAACCGCTGACCTGTATGGATGATTATATGCATATAAATCCAGCGCAAAAGTAAAGCGGAGAGACAATAAGGCTTCATTCATTTATTTATCAATTTGTTTTTATTTCCTCATCCGGTAATTAGCGGGTACTTTTAATTATTTGTCTTTTGGCGAAAACTCAGGATTTTTAATCTTAAAGTCCTTGAATTATGATTAAATCAAAAACCAAATGATACTCGCAATGAATTTCAGCATAAATTAGCAACTGTAATTCTAAAATATCGCCGAATAGCCTGGAAAATGAAATATATACTTACCTCAATTTTATTTATTTTTTTATTTATTTCCTGCCGTGAGCCTGAAGCACCACCTACTTTTGCAACACTTGCTGTTCAAAACACCTGGAAGGCGGGTTATGTACGAGACAACAGTAATATTATAACCGGCTTGTATAATGGATGGCGTTTTACTTTTAATTCTGACGGAACACTCATTGTAAACGGAGGCGGAGCCACAATGAACGGAACCTGGGAAGAGAATATAGCAGCAAGAAAGGTTCTGTTGTTTATCAATTCTTCATCGTTACCTGCTGTTTTTGTAAGCAGAGAGTGGGATCTGGTATTTTTAACACCTGCGAGAATAAAGCTTGCCGACAACCGTTTTTCTCCTGTACAGGAAATTTATCTGGATAAGCCTTAAGCCTCTTTATTTTAATTTAGGGTAGTCAAAAAAAAGGAACTCTTTTTTTGCGTTTTTAAATTCTGTCCACGTATCTATATCGGAACTAACAGCAAAAATGGCACAGGTAGGCATATTGTCTGTCTGCACATTTGTAAGCGAGTTTGCAAACTCTGTGATGCCGGGATTGTGGCCTATCAAAATAACAGAATTGAAGGAGTTGTTTATCAGAGAAATAGTTTCTTGTAATTGAAACAAAGGCGCATGATACAACTCGTTTATCGCCAAGCATTTTTTAATATCTATATCCAGTACGGCTCTAAACACATGCATTGTTTCAGTTGTTCTTACTGATGAGCTGTATATAATCGTGTCAATCTTATAATTTTTTTCAAGAAGTCTTTGTGCCATTACAGGAGCATCTCTGCGGCCTCGTTCATTGAGTGGCCGATCAAAGTCGGATTGCTCAGGATCTGCCCAGCTGCTTTTTGCATGTCGAATGAGGATGAGGGTTTTCATAAAAAAAGTTTTTAGTTATTTGTTGTAGGTTATTGGTTTATCATTTAACTAACAACCAACAACTAACAACAACCAAGCGTTAATACCCCCTCACGTTTTTTCCTTCCATATAATTCAAAAACGCTTTATTACATACCCTGTTCCCTCCCGGAGTGGGATAGTTGCCTGTAAAATACCAGTCACCAGTATTGGTTGGACAGCTAACGTGCAAATCTTCAATATTTTGATAAATAACCTGAACAGGGATGGTGAAACCGGAAGGCGTGATCAGTTCTGTTATTTCGTTGCTTAGTTCTTCGGTACTAAAAGGTTTGTAAATTTTTCTTACAAGGTTTTCAGTGTGCAGCAAACCCTGATCTTCCAGTCTAATAATTTCTTCTTTTATTGTTTCGAGCACATGCTCTTCTCCTCTTTTTTTCAAAAGGGAAACCGCTGCTTTAAACGCGACAAAATCACCCAGCTTACTCATGTCAATGCCATAGCAGTCGGGATAACGGATTTGAGGAGCGGAGGAGACGATAATAATTTTCTTCGGCAGAAGCCTTCCAAGCATGCGGATGATGCTTTCTTTCAGCGTGGTTCCTCTTACGATGGAATCATCTATCACCACCAGGGTATCTTCATGGTCGCGTATGGTGCCATAGGTTACATCATACACGTGTTGTACCATTTCGTTACGGCTGCTGTCTTCAGTGATAAAGGTGCGTAGCTTAACGTCTTTGATCGGAATTTTTTCCTGTCTTATTTTTCGGTTAATGAGCTCCGTTAGTTTTTCTTCATCTACATCGTTTCCCCAGCTAAGTATTTTTTTTATTTTGATCTGATTCAGGTAGTCTTCCATCCCTTTCACCATTCCGTAGAAAGCAACTTCCGCCGTATTGGGGATATAAGAAAAAATTGTGTTTTTTAGGTTGTGATCGATTGCTTCAAGCACCCTTTTACTGAGTTGATAACCAAGAGAGATTCTTTCTCTGTAAATCTTTTCATCACTTCCTCTGCTGAAGTATATACGCTCAAAAGAGCATGCTTTCCGCTCTTTTGCTTCGAGGATCTGAACAATCCGAAAGCTTCCGTCGGGTTCGGTTATCAGCGCTTGTCCCGGCATCAGTTCCTGAACTTCTTTTTCTCCCACATTTAATGTTGTACGAATCGCTGCTCTTTCGCTGGCAGCTACAATCAGATCCTGATTTATGTAGTAATAAGCCGGTCTTATGCCGTGTGCATCTCTTAAGATAAACGAAGCGCCGTTGCCGGTCATTCCTCCAATGGTAAATCCACCGTCAAACAAAGGAGCAGCTTTTTTCAGCACCGATTCTACAGAAGGTTGATTCGGACTTCTTTCATCTTCTTTCACCAGATAATGGTGAATTACTTCCATCATTGCAGCGAGATCACTTTGTTTCTGAAAATCCCCCGGTTTTATATTGATTTTTTCAAACAGCTCTTCTGTATTAACCAGATTGAAGTTGCCGGCAAGAGCCAGGTTACGAGAAGGCTCTGTGTTTTTTTTGATAAATGGGTGACAAAACTCTACGTTGTTTTTCCCTTGGGTGCCATAACGAAGGTGCCCCAGCATAATTTCTCCCATAAATGGAAGATGTCCTTTCATCAGTCCGGGATGCTGGCGGATTTCCGGCTGGTATCGTTCCAGCTCGGTCACTTCTTTTCCGATTTCGGCAAAGATGGATGCGATAGGCTGGTGGTTGCTGCTTCGTTGACGATAAAGGAACGGGTAACCTGCTTCCACATCCAGCTTAACGGTTGCAATACCGGCTCCGTCCTGCCCTCTGTTGTGTTGTTTTTCCATCAGCAGGTACAGCTTATTCAGACCATAAAGGGCTGTACCGTAGTGTTTCAGGTAGTGGGAAAAGGGTTTACGCAATCTGATGAATGCAAGCCCGCATTCGTGTTTTATTTCGTCACTCATGGTCGGCGCAAAGTTAAGCTCCGGCAATTTGTTTCTCCAATCATTTTATTCAAGTTCTCCGCTGATCCATTTCAGCAGTTCGTTGTGAATTTTTCCGTTTGTTGCAACCAGGTGTGGCTGGTAAGGAGAATAGGGAGATCCTTTAAAATCTGTGACAGTACCGCCTGCTTCTTCCACAATTAAAAAACCCGCTGCACTGTCCCACGCCTGCAGTTTGTGTTCATAAAATCCATCGAATCTACCTGCGGCAACCCAGCATAGATCAATTGCCGCGCTACCCAAACGACGAACAGGAATGCCTTTTCTGATAAGTCGGCTAAAAACCTGAAGGGGACCATTCGGGCTATCAAGATAGGTATAGGGAAACCCGGTAACCATACAGGAATTTTTTACTTCTGATTGTGTGCTGACCGAGATGGGTTTATCATTTAAAAAAGCACCACGGCCGTTTTCGGCAAAAAAGAATTCATTCATAAATGGGTTATAAACAGCACCGAGGATCATTTTTTCATCGAGCTCCAGTGCGATGCTTACACAACAGATCGGAATGCCATTTGCAAAGTTCACGGTTCCGTCAATCGGATCAATGATCCATTTGTAAGATGAGTTTTGTGCATCTTCACCCGCTTCTTCGCTTAGGATATAATGATCCGGGAAGGCTGATCTGATATGCTGTATGATTGCTTTTTCAGAAGCGTGGTCGGCTTCGGTTACCAGGTTGTTGACGCCTTCTTTGTTTGATACTGACAGATCTTTTTTCCCAAAATAAAATTGCAGTTGTTCAGCACCTGCGAAGGCGGCTTCAATGAGGGTTTGTTTGAGCATGCGCAAAGATAAATAGCTAATTGGCATCTTACCGAAGAAGAGAAGGAACTGCGTTACCTTCGTATTTTATCCAAACAGAGTATTGAAAAACGAATGCAGCTTTCGGTTATTATAGTCAACTATAATGTCAGATATTTTCTGGAACAATGTCTTTGTTCTGTGCGAAAGGCTCTGGTCGGAATTGAAGGTGAAGTGATCGTGGTTGATAATGCATCAACAGATGGCAGCCGTGAGTACTTACAACCGCTTTTTCCTGAAGTAAAGTTTGTATGGAATTCGGATAACCCCGGCTTCGGAAGAGCCTGTAATCAGGCTGTTGGTTATTCTTCAGGAAGCAACATTTTGTTTTTAAATCCCGATACCATTGTACCTGAAGATTGCTTTCATGTTTGTCTGCAATTTATGCAGGAGCATACAGATGCAGGAGCGCTTGGTATTCGGATGCTGGATGGACAAGGACAATTTCTCCCTGAAAGCAAACGCTCTTTCCCCTCTCCGCTTACGGCACTTTATAAATTATCCGGACTGGCCTCGCTTTTCCCTCGCTCTAAAACTTTTGGACGGTATCATTTAGGAAACTTAAATGAACATAAGGACCACGAAGTGGATGTTCTTGCAGGTGCTTTTATGATGGTTCGAAGGAATGTGCTCGAACAGACCGGGGGATTTGACCCCGACTTTTTTATGTACGGAGAGGATATTGACCTTAGCTACAGGATTCAGCAGATAAAGATGCCCGAATCGGACAACTTCTACAAAAACTATTATGTGAGCCGTTCTTCAATTCTCCATTTTAAGGGAGAAAGCACCAGAAAGGGTTCGCTCAACTATGTTAGGTTGTTTTATCTGGCAATGAGTCTTTTTGTAAAGAAACATGCTACTGTATCAGGATCAGGATTGTTTTCAATTCTGATTAACGCGGCTATTTGGATGCGGGCAACAATCAGCCTTGTGCGTCAGATTGTGCGTAAAGCTGCTCTTCCTGTTCTCGATGCTTTTATCATTTATGGTGTTTTTTGGTTTTCAAAGAAAATCTGGATCTTGTATTTCAGACCAGAGATTGTTTACTCAAAGAGTTTGTTGCAGAGTTCTTTTTCCGGCTTTTCGGTTTTGTTTTTAATTGTCAGTTACTATACGGGACTTTATCAGAAAAGGTTTCGTTTTTCACAATTGTTTTATTCATCTGCAATATGTCTGCTGATTTTTCTTTCTGTCTATTCATTATTCCCAGAAACGATTCGTTTTTCAAGAGGAATTGTATTGATGGGCTCAGTACTGAGTTTCTTTATTCTTCTTCTTTGGCGGTATCTATTATTGCTGATTGATTTTATTGAAAGGGAAGAAGAAGACACCAATCTTTATACACTGGTTGTCGGTTCTGAAAAAGAAAAAGATGAAGTAGCGCGTCTTGTTCAGCAGACAAACACATCTCCGCAAATACGCGGGTGGATAAGCACTTCTTCAGAAAACCACGCGTTAGGTTCGAAATCCGAAATTACAACTATCCTCAAAGGAATTCCGGTGAAGCAGCTTGTTTTGTGTGAAAGTGATCAATACTCGTTTAAAGAAATCATTTCTTTTTATGAAAAAAATGCGGGAAAACTTCAGCTTCGTTTACACGCTACCGGGAGTAATAGTATTGTAGGCAGCGATTCCAAAGAATATTCCGGCGAAGTGATTGGTGAGCCAAATTATCTTCTTCATTTACCGGTTAACCGGCGTCTGAAGCGCATGTTAGATGTTGTATTGGCTTTGTTGTTCTTGCTCGGTTTTCCGGCACATTTCATTTTCAACCGCCATCCCTTTGGTCTTCTGCTTCATTGTTTACAGGTGTTGATTTTTAAAAAAACATGGGTAGGTTATACGGGAAATTCGTTTGGACTTCCGCAACTTCGCCCTTCAGTTCTTGGTCCGGCCGGGCTTCCGCACAGCATGAATCGTCTTTCATCTGAAGCTTTACGAGAAGCAAACAAATGGTATGCTCAGGAGTATTCGGTGATGTATGATTTGATTACGGTATTTTCGCATTATAAAAAACTAGGGGTGCAATGAAGGCCTGATAGTCTTTAACATCCTTTCTGCTTTTGCATGTCATTAATTGAAATCAATCTTCCTAAATCTCTGGCCCGGGCATTGAAGCTTCCGGTCAACTCGCCCAAGCGTCAGCAGATGAAGGTGCTGAAAAAACTTTTGAAGAAAGCCGGACGTACTCAGTTTGGTCAGCGTTACGCTTTCGATGAAATTCTGAACAGTCGCCATCCCGGGAAAAAATTTCAGGAGCTGGTTCCTGTATCTGACTACAGCAGAATTTATTCAGAATGGTGGCACAAGACACTTGAAGGACATACAGATGTATGCTGGCCGGGTAAAATCAATTATTTCGCTCTCAGTTCCGGTACCAGCGAAGCAGCGAGTAAGTATATTCCCATCACGAATGACCTTATGCGGGGCAACAGGGTGGTTATGATTAAGCAACTGCTTACCCTTCGTAATTATGAAAACCTGCCGGTAAAAAGCCTGGGCAAGGGCTGGCTGATGCTGGGTGGAAGTACCGACCTGCAAAAAGGACCCGGTTATTACTCCGGTGACCTGAGTGGTATAACAGCGAAAAGAGTGCCGTTTTGGTTTACACCATTCTACAAACCCGGAAAAGAAATAGCAAAAACAAAAGACTGGCATGAAAAACTGGAACATATTATTCGGGAGGCCCCTAATTGGGATATTGGCTTTGTGGTTGGTGTGCCGGCCTGGATTCAAATGTGTATGGAGCTGGTGATAGAGCGGTATAAGCTGAATCACATTCATGAAATATGGCCCAACCTTTCGTTCTTTGTACATGGCGGCGTTTCGTTTGAGCCATATAAGCACGGTTTTGAAAAACTACTAGGCCGACCTCTCATTTACATTGAAACATATCTTGCAAGTGAAGGGTTCATTGCTTATCAGGCTCGTCAAAATGCTCATGGCATGAAGCTGGTAACAAGTGATCATATCTTCCTTGAATTTGTTCCTTTTGATGAAAAAAATTTCGATGCCGATGGTCATATTGTTGATTATCCGGAAGCTCTGATGATACATGAAGTAGAGGAAGGGAAAGATTATGCACTTCTGATCAGCACATCAGCGGGCGCCTGGCGTTATTTAATCGGCGACACTGTAAGATTTATAAATAAAGAACACAGCGAGATCATCATTACCGGACGAACAAAACACTTTCTTAGCCTTGTAGGAGAACACCTGAGTGTAGATAATATGAATAAGGCTATTCAGCTTGTGAGTGAAGAGTTAAATATTTCTATACCGGAATACACGGTTGCCGGCGAACCGCATCAGAATTTTTTTGCACACAGATGGTATGTTGCCTGCGATGACCGGGTTGACAAGGAGTTGCTTTGCAGAAAAATTGATGACCATCTAAAAAAGTTAAATGATGATTATGCGGTTGAAAGAAGCAGTGCACTTAAAGAAGTTTACCTTGAAGCCCTGCCGGAGAAAGTGTTTATGGATTTCATGGAATACAAGGGAAAGGTTGGCGGACAACACAAATTTCCAAGGGTGCTGAAAGGAAAAATGCTTGAAGACTGGATTGCTTTTCTCAAGACTTCCTCTTAATTAACGGTATGTTTTTGGGGTTAACAAGAAAAGCATAGGTATCTGCAACCTGCTTTTCCAAGCTTTTTCACTGTGATCGGTTCCTTTAAATACACGTGTAATCCATTTTCTTTTTGTGTATCCCTTTGATCGCATCAACGAATCCACTTTTAATTGTAATGAAGGATAAAGTGCATCAAGTGTTTCAGTGCCGTGATCAAAATAAATCATGTTCTTTTCTGGTTTAGGAAGATGAGCATGCAGGTATTGTATGAATGCAGAGGGGATCGGATTGTTTTCAACTGTAAAGATGCCCGGCCAGTGAGTAGACAGGCACGCGGCACCTCCGAAAATATCGGGATATTCACAAAGAGCATACATAGATATTAAGCCGCCCATGCTGCTGCCGGCAATGAGCGTATTCTGCCGGTCTTTTTTTGTGGAATATGTTCGGTCGATAAATGGCTTGAGTTCTTGCGTCAAAAACTTCAAATAGTTATCCGACTGCACTTCCAGTCCCTGAAATACAGCTTGTCCGCTTGTGCGAACTGAATGATAAAGAGAGTCGATTTGTTCTTTAGTTAAGTAGTTTAAAGCTTTTTGCGGGAAATATTCTGAGTGACGGCTTTGTCCTCCGTTCCATATTCCGACAACAATGCATTCTTTAATTTTTTTCTTCTTTATCAAAGCAGAGAGTGTTTCGTCTACGCCCCACTCCTGCTTATTCCAGGTAATTGTAGAGTCAAAAAGCATTTGACCATCGTGCATGTAAAGCACGGCATATTTTTTATCTGTGGAATATCCTTCCGGCAGCCATACGTCTATCGGTCTCGACTTGACGAAGTTTGATTGGAAATCATTGTGTCTGATGATTTTTCCCGATGAGGGAACAGGCATTTGTGCAGAAGCCAAAGAGGCAATAGTGCAAAAAAAGTAAGATAAAAGGAAGGGCTTCATATATATATTAATTGTTGTTTTTAATTGTCATATGTTATGCCCTTTTATTCTCATCGCCGTTGATTTCAGCCAACCATTATGGGCATTTCATGTAAATCTTTAAGCAATTAACTTACTGCAATAAAAGAAAAAAGCGGCTCTTTCGAACCGCTTTTCTTACAAACCAAAAAGGTTTATTTGTTTTTTCGATTACCATCTGTATCGAGTTCTACAATTTCATAACCCAGCTTTTGCAATCCGGGAAGAATTTTTGCTTTGTCTCCTACCAGCAGGATATTCATTTTATCTGTTTGTATCCATTTTTTCGCCAAAGCATTTACTTCATCTGCAGTCAGATTTTTCAACAATTGGCTTTGCTGATCTACAAAATTTCCCGGCAGATTATACTCAAGAATTCGTCCGATAAAACCTACTTTCTGTAAAGGTGTTTCATATCGAAGTGCATCACGTTGTCCGATTGCACTTTTCATGAAGGTCATTTCAGATTGTTTGATGCCTCCTGAAACAAATTCATTCAGGTCTTTAAATAATTCTACCAGTGCACTGTCGGTCGCATCTGCTTTAATGCCGGCGCCGAATGAGAAATCACCTGCGTATTTATTACCTGTAAAAGAAGTATTTGCTCCGTAAGTCCATGCTTTGTCTTCTCTCAGCTTCAGGTTTATTCTGCTGTTGAAGGCACCACCCAGGTTATAGTTCATCAGCCCTACTTTATAAAATTCACCGGTTGCATCATAAAGCAGGTTTGTTGGATAACCTACACGGAATTCGGTTTGGGCGGCTTTCGGAACATCTACGAGATAGATTTTTGTTTTTTCAACAGCTTTTCCGGGACCGGGAACTGCGATATCTATTTTTTTATTCGGAAGCTTATCAAGGAACGCAAGCTTAGGCATCAGCTCTGTTTCGGAGATGTCTCCTACAACAAACACCATTGTTCCTTGCGAAGTAATAGTGCTCTTGTAATATTCTTCAACATCGCTCAGTTTAAGTTTCTTTATTGATTCTTCATTGCCATCATCACTGATGCCAAGAATATGGTCGCTGCCATAATTTAATTTTTCAAACACCAGGTCGGCGATGGCGCTGGGTTGTGATTTTACTTGTTTGAAGGATTCCATTTGCTGACGTTGAAGTCGTTTAAAGGCATCTTCAGTGAATTTAGGCTGAAGCAAACGCTCTTCAAGAAGAACGAGGGTGGCATCGAGGTTCTTTTTCAGACACTGTACCTGTACAACCATTCCGTCAACGGCACTTGATACAGAAATACTGCTTCCGAGTTTCTGAAGCTCTTTACTCATTTCTTCTGCAGTACGAACCTTGGTGTCTTCATTCATCATACCTGCGGTAAAGCCGGCAAGTCCAACTTTTGACAGATCATTTGCCTGTAACAAGTGCCCACCGGGTAATTTTAAAGAAATGGTAACGGTTGGCAGTTCATTGTTGCTGCTGCCGATCATTTTAATGCCGTTCGGCAAATTCTTTGTCCAGTATGCCGGTACTTTAACAACCGGGTTTGGTCCATTCCCGGGCATTTTACTGCGATCAAAATTGTCTTTACCCTTCTTATATAACAGTCCCGCATAACCGTAATCCGGCGCTTTGTATCCGTCTTTTATAATGGTGTGGTTGTCTTCAGCCACGCCCATTTTTTCCTGACCCTTAGATAAAACGGTAAGTGTAACACCGTGTGCGTTTTTGATGTATTTGAAATATACACGCATCACATCTTCTTTGGTTACCTGATCGTACATGCTGATCAGGTCTTTGATTTTATTCGGATTTCCTGTGAAGGTTTGAAAGGCGGCCAGCTGTGATACCTTGCCAGATACACTTTGCAAGCCATTGATCAACTGCGATTGAATGCCACCCTTGAATTTAATAATGTCTTCGTCGGTTACGCCTCTCACTTCAAAGCTATCCAGCGCTCTTTTGAATGCTGCATAAGCGCTTGCCGGTGGTTTGCCGGGCATTGGAACAACAGTAAACCAGAATTCTCCGCTTAATTCGCTGAGCTGGCTGCTTGCGCTGGCTTGAAGAACGGTTTGGTTTTTTACCAATTGCTGATATAACACTGAGTTGTTTCCTTGGCCCAGTACTTGAGCAAGGCAAGCAAGAGCTGCCATGTCTTTGTGGTAGTTGGGAACGGTAGGGTATGCTTTCAGCATGATCGGGAAACGCGCGTAATTATCTACGTAGTTGACAAATCTTGTTTTTTCCAAAACAGGCACCATTGATGGCATGTTTTTTACTTCCGGTCCGCGAGGGATTGACCCGAAATATTTTTCAACCATTTTCAATACTGCTGCAGGTTGTATGTCGCCACCTATCGTAAGTGTGGCATTGTTTGGCCCGTACCAGCGTAGGAAAAAGTTTTTGAGATCATTTACATCTACCCTGTCGAGGTCTTCTACGTAACCGATTGTAAGCCAACTGTAAGGGTGTCCGTATGGATATAATGTTTTTGCAAGGTATTCCTGCGCTAAACCATAAGGGCGATTATCATAATTCTGTCCTCTTTCATTTTTCACAGTCGAACGTTGCACTTCAAATTTCGGTTGTGTTACAGCATCCAGCAGATATCCCATTCTGTCTGCTTCAAGCCAAAGCATTTTTTCAAGCTGGTTACTCGGAACAGTTTGGTAATAGTTAGTGCGATCGCGATTGGTGCTTCCGTTGAGTGTACCTCCCGCTTCGGTTACGATTTTAAAATGTTGTTCATCGGCAACATTGTCGCTACCCTGAAACATCATATGTTCGAAAAAGT